>ENA-OWPJ01000805-OWPJ01000805.1-human-gut-metagenome-genome-assembly--contig:-NODE-805-length-20093-cov-3.86975_pt1 | contig 20093 bp, 19 predicted proteins | sample MGYA00248264_ERZ651846 | MGnify/ENA primary metagenome ERZ651846 (study PRJEB26924, sample SAMEA4378271) | human gut metagenome | biome: human gut; feature: human-associated habitat; material: faeces...
AAAAGAGAAGAATAGGAAGTCCAACCTCAAAAGAAGTAAGAGAAATAATTCCTAAAAAAACAATAAAATTTGTCCAATCAAAAATATTAGAAATAAGCTAAGAAAAAAGCGAACACTTGAATCTTGGAGGAAAAATGAAAGAAAATAAAAAAATACTTTTTCTACAAGTATTTGGAATAATTTTAGTAGTTATAGGACATGTTGGTGGACTAAACAACAATTTAGAGAGATGGATATATAGTTTTCATATGCCATTATTTATGTTTATATCAGGATATTTATTGAATTATACTAATCAAGGAAAAATAGAAAATATAAACTTAAAAGAATTCTTTTGGAAAAAAGTAAAAAGATTATTAATTCCATATTTTATAATTTCTTCATTAGCATATGTTCCAAAATATATTTTGAATAAATTTGCTTTAAGACCAGTAGAATTAACATTTAATGATTATTTAAAGGGATTTATATATCCATGGGATAATCCAATAATATTTTTTTGGTTTTTACCTACCCTATTAATAATAATGATGTTAGTAGTATTATTTATAAAAATTATAAAAAATTTAGGGATGCAATATAGTATGGAAATTTTACTTATTATCTCAGCAATATGCACTGTTTTTAACAAAAATAAAATTGAATTTTTAAATATTGAAGGTGTTATAAATTATACTTTTTTCTTTATTTTAGGAATTTATTATTTAGAAAATGAAGAAAAAATAGAGAACTTTCTATTTAAAAATAAAAATATAGCATTGATATTTTCATTTCTAATATTAATTTTAAATTCATTAATTTTAATAAAAAATAAAGGAATTTATTTAATAGTAGCAATAACAGGGATAATTTTTAGTATATTATTGGAAAAGACTTATTCAAATAAAAATATGAAATTTTTGAACCATTTGAATTATAAGTCTTATTCTATATATTTGTTATCTTGGTTTCCACAAGTATTTGTAAGAATAGTTTTTTTTCAAATATTAAAGCTGAACTGGATTATAGTTCTTCCAATATCGACATTTTTGGGAATATATTTTCCTTGTTCAATAGTGTGGCTTGTAAATAGTTTAAATAAAAAGGATAAAAAATTTAAATTCTTAAATAAAGTTATAGGAATTTAAGAAAAAGAGTAGCCAAGTTTGTTCAATCAAAAATATTAAAAATAAACTGAGAAAAAAGAGTTCGCTTTTATGTATAAAGGCGAAGTTTTAAAACCTTTGAAGGTAGATAAGTTAAAAACTTTAATAAATAAAGCTAAAAAAATAATTCTAATAATATTTTTATTAAACTATTAAATAAAGAGTATTTGTAAAAAATAAAGAGTTCTCTTTTATACATAAAAGCGAACATTTAAATCTTGGAGGAGTAATGTTATTTAATTCATATGAGTTTATTTTTCTATTTTTACCAATTACATTAATAATATATTTTACTTTAAATAGATATGGTAAAAATAATGTAGCTAAAGGATGGCTAGTAATAGCTTCCCTATATTTTTATTCATATTTTCATCTTTCATATTTATATTTAATTTTAACTTCAATAATAATAAATTATTTTATTGGAAATAAATTAAATCATAAAAGTTTGACTGGAAAAGAAAGAAAAATATGGATGATAATAGGAGTAATATTTAATTTAGGGTTATTAGGATATTTTAAATATTATGATTTCTTTGTAGAAAATATAAATATAGTATTTAGAATAAATTTTACTTTATTACATGTATTGCTGCCATTAGGAATATCATTTTTTACATTTCAACAGCTTTCATTTGTAATAGACAGTTATAATGAAAAAAGTATGAAATATGATTTTTTAAGTTATTGTCTATTTGTAACATTTTTTCCACAATTAATAGCAGGACCAATAGTACTACCAAATGAAATGCTTCCACAATTTGAAGATAAAAGAAATAAGCTAATAAATTATGAAAATATGAATAGAGGACTATATATGTTTTCTATAGGACTAGCTAAAAAAGTAATATTAGCAGATACAATAGCAAATTTTGCAAATGCAGGATTTGATCAAATGGAAACATTAAATATTATAGAAGCATGGATGACTTCAATATCATATACATTACAGCTATATTTTGATTTTAGTGGGTATTGTGATATGGCAATGGGAATAGCGCTGATGTTTAACATAATATTACCATTAAATTTCAATTCACCATATAAGTCAACTAATATACAGGAATTCTGGAAAAGATGGCATATGACATTGGGAAGATTTATGACAAACTATTTATATATTCCACTTGGAGGAAATAGGTTAGGAGAAAGAAAAACATTAAGAAATCTATTTATAGTATTCATGGCAAGTGGAATATGGCATGGAGCAGGATGGAACTTTGTTATTTGGGGATGCTTACATGGGATATGTATTCTAGTACATAGAGTATGGAAAAATAGTGGAAGGAAAATGAATAAACTATTAGGTTGGTTTATAACAATAAACTTAATAAATATATTTTGGGTATTTTTTAGAGCAGAGACATTAAATGGAGCACTAAAAGTATTAAAAGGAATGTTTGATATAAAAGGACTAATATATATAGGAGTACATATAGGGCAGATAGGAGAAATGACAAGGGGATATAGGGATTTAACTCAAGGTATATTAGGGAATAGACTTAATTTAACAGGATTAATAATATCTTTAGGTATAGTATTTTTTATGAGAAATTCTTATGAAAAAATAGGAGAATCTAAATTAGAAATAAAACATTGTTTACAGCTTTCATTTTTATTAGCTTTAGGTATTTGTAGTCTTTTAGAAACAGGAAGTTTTTTATATTTTAATTTTTAGAAAAGAAAGGGAGAAAAATGCAAGCTAAAAAATATTTTAAAATGATAATTTTATTTACAGTAAGTTTTCTTATTTTAATAGTAGGAAGTGTTTTAATAATAGATCCTTATTTTCATTATCATAAACCTTTAAAATTTTTGTCTTATCATCTTGGAAATCAAAGATATATAAATAATGGAATAGGAGGATATTTTGAATATGATTCTATTATTACTGGAACTTCAATGACTGAAAATTTTAAAAGTAGTTTATTTGATAATTTATTTAATTCTAATTCTATAAAAGTTCCTTTTTCAGGAGGAAGTTATAAAGAGATAAATGATAATTTGAAAAGGACTTTAAAAAGAAAGAAGGACATTAAATATATTTTAAGAGGATTGGATTATAGATTTATAATACAAGATAGTGAATATATGAAATATGATAATTTACCAAATTATCTTTATGATAATAATCCTTTAAATGATTATAAATATTTATTTAATAAAGAAGTTATAATTAAAGGAATAGGTGGAGTAGTTGCTTATACTTTATTTGGAAAAAATACAACAACTTTTGATGAATATTCAAGTTGGAATAATAAATATCAATCTGGAAAAGAAAATGTATTGAGAAATTATAAAAGAAATAAAAGAGAAAATATTAAAGAGGAAAAATTAGAGAAAAAAGATATAGAAATAATTGATGAAAATATAGAAAAAAATGTGATTTCTTTAGTAAAAAAATATCCAAATATTAAGTTTATTTATTTTATAACTCCATATAGTATTGTATATTGGGATCAATTAAAGCAAGAAGGAAAAATAGAAAAACTTTTAGAATATCCTAATGTAGAATTATACTCATTTTTTAATAATTATGAAATGATATGTAATTTAGATAATTATAGAGATCCTGGACATTATATGGGAAATATTAATGATAAAATTTTATATTGGATATCTAAAAAAGAGCATCAATTAACAAAAGAAAATTATGAGGAATATATTAGAAAAAATTTAGAATTTTTTAAAAATTATGATTATGATAGTATTTTTGAGCAATAAAATAATTTTTATAGAAATATTAAAATATAGAATAACCAAAACCCAAAGTCTTTCAATTAAAAATAATTGAGAGGCTTTTTTCTTTACCATAGAGTATAAGCAGAAAATCAAGTGTAAAATCTAGAAAAATATGATATAATTAATTCATTGAAATAAAGTAGAGGAGATGGCAAATTGGGAAGAATTATTTACTTCACTGGGGGATCTCGAAGTGGAAAAAGCAGATATGCAGAGGAGTATATAGCTGACATGGGGTATAGAGATAAAATATATCTGGCAACTGCAATCATATTTGATGATGAAATGAGAGCTCGTGTAGCTAAGCATAGAGAACAGCGAGGGGAGAACTGGACTACTGTAGAGGGATACAAAAATACAGTTGAACTTGTAAAACCTCACATGAAGCAGGGGGGAGTTATACTTCTGGACTGTCTGACAAATATGGTAACTAACCTCATGATAATGGAGAAAGAATATGACTGGGATCATATGCCTGATGAAGAACTTACATCAATAGAAAACAACATAAAAAAAGAAGTAGAAGAACTTCTGGAATATATAAGATCATCAGATCAGGATATTGTAATAGTTTCCAATGAAATAGGTATGGGAATAGTTCCTGCTTATGCTTTGGGGAGACATTTTAGAGATATATGCGGAAGAATGAATCAATTAGCAGCAGCAAAAGCTGATGAAGCATACTTTGTAGTTTCTGGGATAAAAATGAAATTAAAATAGTTTTAGGAGGATATTTAATGAAAGGAATATTGTTACTTTTTAGATTTATGACTAGACTTCCTATTGGAGTTGATCCAAAATTTGATTCTGATGAGTTAGGAAAGAGCATGAAATTTTTTCCAGTAATTGGAATGATAATAGGTCTTATACTTTTTGGAGCATTCTGGCTGCTATATACTGTAGTATATTCACCAATGGTCATGGCAGTACTGCTTGTAACTATAGAGGTAATACTTACAGGGGGACTTCATCTGGATGGCCTGGCAGACACATTTGATGGGATATTCAGCTATAGAAGCAAACAAAAAATGCTTGATATAATGAAAGATTCGAGATTAGGTACTAATGGAGGACTTGTTCTTATACTATATTTTATGTTAAAAGTAGTTCTTCTTGTAGAGATATCGGAATTTGCTGGACTTAATATGGGAATATTACTTCTAATAGTTCCAGTGATAGCAAGATTAAACAGTGTAGTAAATTGTGCATCAGCACCATATGCTAGATCTACTGGAATGGGAAAAACTTTTGTAGATCATACCAATGCTGGTGGCGTAGCTGTTGCTACAGTATTAACAGCAGCATTTGTAGGAGGGGCAGCTTACTTATTCGGACTTCCTTATACAATTTTAATTGTTATTCCAATAATAATGCTTCTTGGATTCTTCTATGCAAAATTGATGACTAGAAAAATCGGTGGAATCACAGGGGATACACTAGGAGCAGTAGTTGAGCTTTCAGAAATAATTGCTATGTTTGTTATTTATATATTAGCGGCTGTATAGGTGATAGAAGTGGGTAAACTGATAATTGTCAGACATGGGCAGACACAGATGAATGTTGAAGGAATATTCTTTGGAAAGCTTGATCCAGGTCTGAATGAAATGGGAAGAGTGCAGTGTAAAAAAGCTGGAGATGTGTTGAAAAAACATGGATATGATGCAGTTTATTCAAGTGATCTGTTAAGAGCAGCCGAGACAGCAGAACTGGTAAATTATCTAAGTCTTCCAATAACATTTGATAAAAGACTTCAGGAAATAGATTTTGGAATATTTGAGGGAATGAGCTACAAGGAGATAGAGGAAAAGTATCCAGCAGAGTGTGAAAAGAGCAAAAACGAATGGAAAACTTTTGATTTTGTTACTGGAGAAAGTCTTGAAAAGCTTCAAAGCAGAGCTATAGAATTTATAGAAAGTCTGGATAAAACAAAAAATAATTTAGTGGTAACTCACTGGGGTGTTATCAACTGTATATTAAGCTGGTATTTTTCAGATAAACTAGAAAGTTACTGGAAATATAGTGTGGAAAATGGAGGTATCTGTATAATAGAATTTGCAGATGGGTTCCCAATACTAAAAGGACTAAACATAGGGTGATGAGATGAAAGAGTTAAAAAAAATTATTGGAGAAATAGAAGGTGCAGACAAAGAGGCTGTAAAAGCAGCACAGGGAGAACTTGACAGAAAAATGAAGCCTAATGGGAGCCTTGGAACTCTTGAAGATATAGCTATAAAACTAGCAGGAATCAGTGGGTTTCCTGTAAAGAAAATAAATAAAAGATGTCATATAGTAGCATCAGCAGATAATGGTGTAATAGAGGAAGGAATTTCTTCATGTCCTTTGGAATATACACGTATAGTATCTGAGGCTATGCTTAATAGAATAGCAGCAATAGGTCTTTTGACAAGAACTATAGGGGTAGATTTCAACCTTGTAGATATTGGGATAAAAGATTCAATTCCTAGAGATTATCCTAATCTATACAGAAAAAATGTAAAAAAAGGAACTAATAATTTCTATAAAGAACCTGCAATGGTACAGGAAGAATGTGTAAAAGCAATAATGGTAGGAATAGAATTAATAAAGGAAAAAGTAGAAGCAGGGTATGATATTTTTTCAAATGGAGAAATGGGAATAGGGAATACTTCTACAAGTTCAGCAGTTCTATACTCTTTTACAAAAGGGGATATAGATAAAATAGTTGGCAGAGGGGGAGGACTTTCTGACAGCGGTCTTGTAAAAAAGAAAAAAATAATAGTGGAATCTTGTGAAAAATATGATACATTTAATATGGATCCAATAGATGTACTGGCTCATGTAGGTGGATTGGATATAGCATGTATGGTAGGAATGTATATAGGAGCAGCCAGATACAGAAAACCTATGCTTGTAGATGGATTTATATCAAGTGTAGCAGCTTTAGTAGCTTGCAAAATAGAACCAAAGATAAAAGATTATATAATTGCAACTCATATGAGTGAAGAGCCTGGAATGGAATTAGTATTGAAAGAGCTTGGAGAAGAGGCATTTTTCAATATGAGAATGAGACTGGGAGAGGGAACAGGAGCAGTTCTTGCTTACCCTATAATTGATTGTGCAGTAGAAGTAATAAATGGAATGAAAACACCAACAGCAGTATATGATCTTTTCTTATAGGTGGAGGCATGGAAAAATATTCTCCAGAGGGGCATAGAAAAAGACTCAAAGAAAAATATATGAAAAGTGGATATGAAGCTTTTCATGAATATGAAATATTAGAGATACTGCTCACATATTCTATTCCAAGAAAAGATGTAAAACCAATAGCAAAAAATCTTTTAGAAGTATTTGGTTCAACAGGAAAAATATTTGGTGCAGATATAAAGGAATTGCTAAAGGTAGATGGAATAGGAGAAAGTAGTGCTGTATTTCTCAAATTAATGGGAGATATAGCTAAAAACAGTTATAAAGAAAATTTGAAAGATAATGATATTTTAAATATAAAGAGTAAAAATGATCTTATCTCTTATTTAAGAGGGGATATAGGGTTTTCTAAAAGAGAAGAATTTAAAGTGTTGTTTTTAAATTCAGCAAATAATTTAATAGCAAGTGAAACGCTTTTTTATGGTACAATAGATAAAAGTGCAGTTTATCCAAGAGAGATAGTGGAGAGGACAATAAGGAATGGGGCTAAATCAGTGGTTTTTGCTCATAATCATCCCTCTGGGAACATAAGTCCATCTAAGCAGGATATAGAACTGACACAACATATGTATGACAGTCTTAAAACTTTAGATATAAGGCTGATTGATCATATAATAATTACAAAAAATTCCTACTTTAGTTTTTTAGAAGAAGGATTGATAGAATATTAGGAGGAATTAATGGAAGAAAACAGAGTAGAGCAGGAAATTGTTTCAACTGAAACTGTAGCTGCTCCAGCAGAAAAAAAGCTATATAAAGTACTTGGAGTAATGTTTGAGATAACTAAAAAAAGATATTACTTTGAAGTTGTAGATGATATTGAGTATAAAAAAGGCGATAAAGTAATAGTTGATACAGTTAGAGGAAAAGAAATAGGGGTTGTCTATGGAGAACCTATGATGATGAAAGAAGAACAGCTTGTCCTTCCTTTAAAGCCTGTTATAAAAAAAGCTGATGAGCAGGAAATAAAAAGATACAATGAATTGAAAGAGGAATCAGCTAAAGCAAATGCTCAGTGTAAAGAAAGAATAATACATCATAAACTTCCTATGAAACTGGTAGGAACAGAGTATACATTTGATAAAACTAAGCTTATATTCTATTTTACTGCTGAAGGAAGAATAGATTTTAGAGAGCTTGTAAAAGATTTGGCTAATATTTTTAAACTTAGAATAGAGCTTAGACAGATTGGTGTAAGAGATGAAGCAAGAATACTTGGAACAATTGGTATTTGTGGAAAAGAACTATGTTGCAGAACTTTTATAAATAAATTTGATTCTGTATCTATTAAAATGGCAAGAGATCAGGGGCTTGTAATAAACCCTGCTAAAATATCAGGAGTATGTGGAAGACTTCTATGCTGTATAAATTATGAATATAGTCAGTATGAGCAGGTGTTGAGAAGTTACCCAGCTGTAAATCAACAAGTGAGAACTGAAAAAGGAGACGGAAAAGTTATAAGTATAAGTCCATTGAATGGTTTCCTTTTTGTTGATGTGGAAAATATAGGTATTATGAAATTTGAGATCGATGAAGTAAAGTTCAACAGAAAAGAGGCAAGTAAGCTGAAAAGTGAAAAAACTCGTGAAGAACTTGAACATAAGGAACTTGAAAAGGAGTAAAAATGTTAGCAAATGAAGATATTACATTGCTGGCTGGGAAATATAAGCTTATTCAGAAAAAGGATGGGTTTAGATTTTCTGTAGATGCAGTAATTTTATCAGACTTTTTTGCTTATCCTAAAAAAGGAAAAATATTGGATATAGGAACTGGGAATGGTGTCATTCCTATACTTCTTTCTTCAAAAGAAAAGGGAGAAGATATAATTGGTATAGATATACAGGAAGAAAATATTGAACTGGCAGAAAAAAATATTGAACTTAACTGCCTTAAAGAAAATATAAAAATAGTACATGGTGATGTCAAAGAATATTCTATGGGAAATTCTTTTGATTATATAGTTTCAAATCCTCCATATATGGAAGTGGATGGAAAGAAACAAAATATCCTTAGCTGCAAATCTATAGCGAGACATGAGATAAAATTGAATCTTTCTCAACTGGTGCAGAGTGCAAAAAGACTTTTAAAACCAGTGGGAAGTTTCTCTTTAGTTCATAGGAGTTATAGATTCACAGATATATCAAGAATTCTTGAAGATAGTGGGTTCTCTCTTAAAAGAGTGAGATTTGTTTATTTTTCTAAGGAAAAAAATTCAAATCTTGTTCTGATCGAAGCCTGGAAGGGCAAGAAATGCAAATTGGAGATTGAACCGCCGCTTTACTTAGAGGAGAGTGGTTACTGAAGACAGGAAGCTATAAGATAGAGTTTTGAGGATTTTTAAAAATATGTAATTAAAAAAATTAGAAGGAGAATATTTTTAGAGGTGACAAATGGAACTTTTACAATTTTTAGAAGAAAATGATTTAGAAGCATTTAAAGAAAATTTAGATATGGACAGTGTTGAAGAAACAGATGAAAATGGAAATACTATTTTACATTATTGTGTTGAAGATGGAGCATATGATTTTATAGATGCTTTAGTATATTGTGGTGCTGATCCTAATGCTAAAAATAAAGATGGAGATACACCTATGCATATAGCAGCGATAAAAGATTTAGGAAAGATAATGGAACTTCTTATAGAATTTGGTGGAGAAGTTAATATCAAGAATAATCATCAAAGAACTGCTTTAAATCTTGCTACTGCTTCAAAAGCAAGGAGTGTTCTAAAAGTTATAGAAAATAGTGGAATGGACTATTCAGCTATGGTGGGGAGAGAAAAAATCGCTCATCATAAAAGATTAGAAGAAGAATATTAAAATTTAGGGATAGAAATATCCCTTTTTTTTTATGTTTTTTTTAAAATAGAATTGGCTATTAAAATTAATTATTTTTTAGTTTAAGAGTAACTTCAGTAGAAAGAAAGTCTATTAATATTGTTCTCCAGCTCTAAATCGCTAAACTCGTTTCACTCAGACAGTAGCAATTTTTAACGAGCTGTTTCACTTTATTAATCACGACTTTCTTTCTAATTTTCGTTACTCCTAAACTATGGTTTGTTTATAAAAAAGAGTCAAAAAAAGTTTTAGGAATCTTTAATAAACAACTCCTAAAACTTTTTAATTTTCTATAATTTCAATATTTTATTTTATAAAATAGAACACCATAATAGCTGCAAGTACATATAACCCAATACTTACATCTTTACCTTTTCCAGCTCCTAGTTTAACCACTGCATAAGAAATTATTCCAGCACCAACACCATTAGAAATACTGTTAGTAAATGCTGTACAGATAACCATGAAGAACACAGGAAAAGATTCTGTAAAATTATCATACTCAATATTTTTCATTCCACCAAGCATAAGGATACCCATTATGATAAGAGCTGGAGCAGTTGCAGCAGCAGGTACCATAAGAGCCAGTGGACTCAAGAATAAACTGAAGAAGAATAATACTCCTGTAGAAACAGCAGTAAGCCCTGTTCTACCTCCAGCCCCAACACCAGCAGCAGACTCAACAAATGTAGTGATAGTAGTAGTTCCCATAGCAGCTCCAACTACTGTACCTAGAGCATCTACTAGGAAAGGTTTCTGAATATCAGGAAGATCTCCATTTTCATCCAAAAGACCAGCTTTTTCAGATACTCCCAATAATGTCCCCAATGTAGAGAAGAAATCTCCAACAAAGAATACAAACAGTATAGGAAGAACTTTTATGCTGAATATATTTGAAAAATCAAGTTTAAAAGCAATATCACTGATAGTGCTTGGCATAGCTATAAAGCTGGCAGGAATTTTAGTTACACCTAAAGGAATACCTATAAGAGTAGCAGAAACTATTCCAAGAAGCATATCGCACTTTACTCTTCTGGCAGCAAGTATAGCTGTTATAAAAATACCAAAAAGTGCTGTCATAGCTGCTGGATTGCTCAAATCTCCTATTGAAACAGAACCATTAACAGCTTTCATAAGTCCACCGTTTTTGAATCCAAGTTCAATAAGGAAAATTCCAACTGCTGCTCCTATCCCGAGCTTTAAACTTTTAGGAAGAAATTTTACAATAACTTCTCTAAAACCAAATATAGACATAATCAAGAAGATTATTCCAGATACAAAGTTCATAGCAAGACCTTGCTGCCATGTTACAGCTCCACTTCCAACTAATGTCATAGCAAGGAAAGCATTACTTCCCATAGCTGGTGCAAGTGCAAAAGGAAGCTTGGCATACAATCCCATAAGCAGTGTAAAAACACAAGATGTGATAGCAGTAACTGTGAATACTTCATTGGCAGGCATTCCTGCACTTTTCATAATCATGGGATGAACTATCAAAATATATGACATAGTCATAAAAGTAGCTAATCCAGCACCCATCTCAACTTTGATGTTGCTTCCTCTCTCTGTTATCTTGAAATACTTATCCAAGAAACCTTCATTTTTGCTGTTCATTTTTTTGTTTTTCCCCCTTGTCAAAAAATATTATTTAAAATTGTTTGATAACTTTTTGATTAACTACATCTATAAGACCAAGATCACTCATTTTTACCTCTGGAATAACAATAAGAGCTAAAGTGCTAGGTCTAGTTATAGGGCTGTCAGTTTCTATACCATAAGTTCTAAGCAGAGCATTCATTCTTTGAATATCCAAGCTTACATCTTTAGCTGGTTTTTGAGAAAGCATTCCAGCTATTGGGAAAGGAAGCTCATCAACTATTTTTCCATTTTCAGCTACAACTACTCCTCCACCTATTTCAGCTATTCTTTTAGAGATAGCTACAGCATCTTGAGGATCGTTGTATATAATAGTAATGTTATGAGAGTCGTGAGAGTAAGTGGTTCCTACAGCACCTTTTGCCATATAGAAATTCTCAACTACAGCCAGGGCAATATTATCATTGTGATATCTGTTAGCAATAGCTACAAAGTTTAATTCAGTTCCACTAAGGTCGATATATCCGTCTTTTACAGGAACTTCAAATACTTTTTTTCTAGTGATGCTTCTTACTCTGTCAGTATATTCCATACCAATAATTTCTATTTTTCCATTCTCTACAGGAACTTTTATTTTAAAATCTTCTGCTGAGAAATCTTTTATATTTACAGTATTTCTATTTTCTATTTCAATGATAGGTTTTTTAATTTCAACAGTCATCTGATCATTTTCTGCAACCAACTTACCTTTATAGTATACAGAACTTACATTGATATCTTTAAGGTTGTCAAAAACTACCATGTCAGCAAAATATCCAGGAGCAACAGCACCTAATTTTTCCAGATGGTAAGCTTGAGCAGCATTTAAAGTGACAGCTCTTATTGCTTCTATTGGATCAAGACCAGCTTTTATAGCAATTCTTACACAATCATTTATATGACCTTTTTCAAGAATATCTTTAGGCTCTCTGTCATCTGTACATAAAGTTAAGTTTCTAGGTGATTTCAAGTCTTTAATATTTTCAACTATAGAAGTAATATTTTTTGACATAGAGCTTTCTCTAGCATCTACTATCATTCCTTTTCTTATTTTTTCCTTTGCATGAATTCCATTTCTTACTTCATGGCAAGATACAGGACCACCACATAAATAAGCTGAAAGATTTTCCCCAGTTACTTCTGGAGCATGTCCTTGAAGGAACTTATCTTTTTGATATGCAGCATCTATTATATCTTCCATTCTTTTATCAGAATTAATGACACCAACATAGTCCATTACCTCTCCCAATCCAAGAATTCTATCTTTATCCAGCATTTTATCTATCATATCAGCTGTAAGTTCAGCCCCAGTAGTTTCAAGACCTACTACTGATGGTACACATGAAGGAATAAGGAAATATTGATTCATAGGAAGATTTTCAGAAGCTTCAAGCATATAGTCAACTCCCTCTTCTCCCAGAGCATTTCCTATTTCATGAGGATCAGCTATTATAGTAGTAGTTCCCTTTGGAATAACAGCTTCAGCAAAGTGGTATGGAGTCAAATGACTGCTCTCTATATGAAGATGAGAATCAATAAACCCAGGAGCAAGATATTTTCCTTTCAAGTCCACTACTTTCTCAGCTTTTTTATTTTTATCATTTTCAATTTCTACTACATCTGCAATATATTCGTTGTATAGATATACATTAGCCATATAGATTTCCCCAGAAAATACATTTACAAGATTAGCATTTTCCAATTTCAAAGTTGCTTCTCTTTTTCCAAGGGCAGTCTCTATAAGTTTTCTTCTATCTATTTTATTCATTTATTCCTCCTTGAATGAAATTATATCATTTTTAAAAATATACTATATTATATACTAAATTTTGAAAAACGTAAATAAATACATTTCAAGCATAATTAAATAAGGGCTTTTAATTTTAAAATAAAAAAATTGTTTTATAGGTACTATATAAAGTTTTTTAATGTTTGATAATTCTTTTTATAAAAAAAGATAAAATTTTCCATCAATGTCTATCATTACGCTAAAATGTTTTAAAAATATTATAAAATATGCTATTATAGTAATAGATGTATAATAAAAATAACTGGGGGAAAATTAAGGAGCAGCCATGGAACTTATAAAAAATCTTTTTGGGGAAAAAGGTTATATCGATGGAATAACAATTATAGACACAAAAGGGGAAATACTTTTTACAGTTAAATTTAATAGTAAACTTAATAACAATAGTGAAGGTTATGAAGTAATAGGAAAAAATTTCTATGAAATATATGAAAATCTTTCTGGAAATAAAAGCAGCATGTATAGAGCTATGGAATTGGAAATGCCCATATATGTTAAAAATCAAAAATTAAAGCCTAGAAATCATAAAGAAATATTAATTTCTTCATTATCAATACCAATTAAGTCAGGAGGCAGGGTAGTAGGAGCCATTGATTTATCCTCTGAAGAGATAACTGATCCTAAAAGATTTGAAAAAGATACTGAAATAAGCTTAGATGAATTAAAAAAAATAAATTTAAAAGATCTTTCTTTAAATAAGAATGGGGCGAGATATACTCTTGATGATATTATAACTAACAACTTTGAAATGAAGCAATTGAAAGAATTTATAAAAACGATATCTGATTCATATCTTCCAGTAATGATTTATGGAGAAACTGGAACTGGAAAAGAGCTTTTTGCTCAGGCTATACATAATGAAAGTAAAAGAAAAGATAAGCCTTTTATTGCTCAAAACTGTGCAGCTATACCAGAAAACCTTCTTGAAAGTATATTCTTTGGGACAGCTAAGGGAGCATTTACAGGGGCAGTAGACAGTCCGGGACTTTTAGAGACAGCAGATGGGGGAACTATTTTTTTAGATGAAATCAACTCTATGCCTATGAATTTGCAGTCTAAATTATTGAGAGCCCTACAGGAGAATAAAATAAGAAGAATAGGAGCAAAGGATGTAATAGATATCAATGTAAAAATAATTGCAGCTTTAAATAAAGATCCTATGAAAGCAATAGAGGACAATGAATTAAGGATGGACCTTTACTATAGACTGAGTGTTTTAAATATAACTATTCCTCCATTAAGAGAGAGAAAAGATGATATCTCTGTTCTTGTAAATTATTTTGTAGCTAAATATAATGAACTTCTTGAAAAGAATGTAAGATATATTTCCAGTGAAATATGCCAGACATTCCAGACATATGACTGGCCGGGAAATATAAGAGAGATAGAGCATATAGTAGCTTTTGGTATGAGTGTTATAAGACCAGATGAGGAAAAACTTGAATTTTCAGATTTAGAAAGAAAATGGATAGAGATAACAGGAAAGAAAAAGCAGAAAACAGAGCTTCCTGTTAAAGATTTGAAAACAATGGTAGAGGAATATGAAAAAAATGTAATAGAAAAAGTTTTGGAAATGTCTATGCACAATATATCAAAGGCTTCATTAATATTAAAGATACCAAGACAAACTTTACAAAGAAAAATAAAACAATATGAATTGTAGGGAGTGAGGATATTGAAAAAGAAATTTGCGTTTATACTTATGGGAAATCATTATACTCCAGAGGTACATAAGGCTGTATTTGAAACTGAAAATCAAGTTACTTATATATGTACTATAAAGAATTTTGATGAAATGGAAGACAAAATAAAATATCTTGTGGAAGAGGGAGTTGGAGCAATAGAACTATGTGGTGCTTTTGGAAAAGAAAAAGCAGATGAAGTAGTTAAAATGACAGATAATAAAGTAGCTGTTGGGTATATTGTACATGATCCTTCTCTGGATCCTTTGTTTAAGAAATTTTTTGGTAATTAATACAAAAAAATGGATATAAAGTTATTCAGCCTAGAAATTTTGTAATTAAATTTCTGGGCTTTTCTTTTCTTTGCTCAAATATGATTAAAAAATCAAAAACTGGCATTGGATTGCCCGAATGTGAGCAATATATACAATTTATGGCGAACTGAATGATATCTTTTAGTTTGTAAATGAAACAAAAAGTTGAAAAATAAGAAAACAAATTTTGTAATAATGACATATTTTATCACTTTCAGATCACAAAAAAAATATTATTTTTTGGCATGGTTATTGCTTTATATTAAGGCATAAATAAAGCAACATACCAAGGAGGATAAAATGAAAGTAGGATTATTAAAAGATATTAAAGATGGAGAGTTCAGAACAATAATGACACCTAACGAGGCAGCAGAATTAGTTTCTCTGGGAGCAGAAGTATATGTAGAGACTGGTGCAGGAGAAGGAGCAAGTTTTGAGGATGCAGATTATGTAAAAGCAGGAGCAAAAATAGCAAAAGATATGAAAGAGATCTATGCAACTTGTGACTTTGTTACAAAAGTAAAAGAGTTAGAAGAGTGTGAATTTGATCTTTTAAGGGAAGGACAAATAATATTCACTTGTCTTCATCCAGCAGCTTCAAAAGATGAAGTAGATGTTTTACTAAAATCAAAAGTTATAGCTTTTACAGCAGAGGATACTCATAGATATGGATCACCTAACTGTGAAATAGCTGGTAAATTAGGTCTTTTAAAAGGAGCAGAGCATCTATTAAGAACTAATGGAGGATCTGGACAATTAATTTGTGGAGCAGGGGGAGCACCAGCAGCTAATATCCTTATTATAGGAGCTGGACTTGCAGGAACTGGAGCACTTCAATTAGCTTACGGATTGGGAGCTAACATAACAGTTATGGATATAAATGTAAAAATACTAAGAGATTTAATAGAAAGATATCCAGGAATCAATACAATGATATCTAACTCAGCAAACATAAAAGCTTTAATGCCTAATCTTGATATAATAGTAAACTGTGTAAAATGGCCTAAACATAGAAAAGATCATCTAGTAACTAGAGAAATGCTTTCTATGATGAAAAAAGGATCAGTAATTGTAGACGTAAGTGCTGACGTTGGTGGAGCTATTGAAACTTACCATCATACTACTCATGAAAATCCAACATTTGTTGTAGATGGAATAGTACACTATGGAGTAGATAATATACCGGGAGCAGCTTCAAAAACTACATCAATAGCTTATGCTGCAAGTGTTATAGAACATTTCAAATCAATAGTTCAAAATGGTATAAAAGAAGCATGCAGACTTAATGGATACCTAAGAAGAAGTATGACTTCATACATGGGTGTACTTACTCATGAAGAAACATCAGCTATTCAAGGAAGAGAGTGGGTAACTCCAGAAGAAATGTTAGGATTAGAAGAAGGAACTTACAGTATAGCTCCTAAAGCTACAAGCACTTCATCAAAACCTACAACTTGCAAAAAATAGACAGTCAGATACTCAAACATAGATTGTATTTTAGAAGAATGGATAGAGTAAGAAAAAAGCTAAGACCAGAGCATTTCACTTTATCCATTTTTTTCTAAAAAAGAAAAATGGGGAAATTTATTTATAGGAGGTAATTATGGATTTTAGTATTGAAGTATTGTTTTTGGATTTAATGAAAGCAGCAGTGCTTATTTTTTTAGGACATATGTTAAGAAGTAAAGTCAAGTTTCTACAAAACCTGTATATACCATCAAGTTTGATAGCAGGATTTATAGGGTTGGCTATAGGACCATACGGAGTAAATATTCTTCGTTTTTCCAGCCATATGGGAAATTATACATCAGCATTTATGGTTATTGTATTCTCAGCGATTGCTTATGGAAGTTTCTCTGTAGTTAAAGAAGAGAAGAGACTTGGGGAATTAAAAGAATCAAAAGGGGAAAGTTTAAAAAGAATACTTGCTTTATATGTTTATCGTTCTATTGCCTCAATATTGGTATACATAGTTCCAATTGGTGTGGGAGTATATATTATAGATAAATTTATTATGAAACTTCCAGAAGGATTTACTATCCTTGTTGGTGGAGGATTTGTAGGAGGACATGGTACTAACGCAGCATTTGGATCAGCAGTAACAGAAGCAACTGGATGGGCAGGAGCTACAGACGTTGGAATGACATTTGCTACAGTAGGGGTTCTTGTAGGGCTTATTGGTGGAATAATAATGATAAAAAATGCTACTAATAAGAAATATACAAGTTTTGTAAATAGATTTGATGCTCTGCCTGAGCAATTTAAAACAGGTTGGATGCCAGAAAATAATGAGCCTGAAATGGGTAAAGAAATGGTAAGTCCAATAGCTTTAGATCCATTAGCTTGGAGTTTCTTAATGATAATAATTCCAACTGGACTTGCTTATGCAACTATTAAGTATGTAAGAATTTATCTTGCTACAATGCCTACATATTTATGGGCTTTCCTTATAGCAGTAGCTATGACACAATTATTGAAATATTCTGGAATTGGAAAACATGTAGATAAGCGTTCTATATCAAGAATAAGTGGAAGTGCAACTGATTTCCTTGTATTCTTCGGAGTAGCAGGAATTAAAATTGAAATAGTTATGCAGTTTGCAATGCCGATTATAGTTTTATCAGCTATGGCTCTTGGAAGTTTATTGCTTTGTATGTATATAATTGGACCTCGTCTAAACAACAAATACTGGTTTGAGCGTTGTATATTTGTATATGGATATTGTACAGGAGTATATGCAATAGGACTGACACTTCTAAGAATATGTGATCCAGAAGGAAAATCAAAGACTTTAGAAGATGCAGCAGTAACTTCACCAATAGACTTTGTTGAGTACTATACTCTATTGTTAGGACCAATTCTATTGAGTACTGGAAGAGTAAATACCTTTATGACAGTTATGGTTATAACATTGGTAGTAAGTTTTATAGCAGCATTTGTATTAAAATTATGGAATGTTCCACAGAAAGAAAGAATCAGTGATGCAGAATTAGAAATATAAATTCAATTTTGAAGCATAGAATTTTAAAAATTCTATGCTTTAAAAAAATATTTTCATTTTTTACAAATATATACTATAATATGGTATATTTTTAATATGAGGAGGAAACATATGGGAGTGTCAGCAAAAGAATACGTAGAAAAAGTAATTGAAAAAGTAAAAGCAAAAAATCCAGGGGAAAAGGAATTTGTACAGGCAGTAGAGGAAGTTTTAACTAGTCTAACTCCATTTATTGCAGAAAATCCTCAATATATTCAACAAAATATTCTTGAGAGAATAGTTGAACCTGAAAGACAAATAATATTTAGAGTACCATGGGAAGATGACAATGGAAATATTCAAGTAAATAGAGGATTCAGAGTAGAATTCAATGGTGTTATAGGACCATATAAAGGGGGACTTAGATTCCATCCTTCAGTAGCATTGGATTCTATGAAGTTTTTGGCTTTTGAACAAACATTCAAAAATTCATTGACAGGACTTCCAATAGGTGGAGGAAAAGGAGGAAGTGACTTTAACTCTACAGATAAATCAGACAGAGAGATAAAAAGATTCTGCGAGAGCTTTATGACAGAACTTTATCGTCATATAGGACCAGATAAAGACGTTCCAGCAGGGGATATAGGTGTAAGTGGAAGAGAGATAGGATATCTTTTTGGACATTACAGAAGAATAAAAGGTGCTTATGAAAATGGAGTGCTTACTGGAAAAAATCAAAATTATGGTGGAAGTAAAATAAGACCAGAGGCAACTGGATATGGAGTAACTTATTTCATTCAAGAGATGTTAAAAGATATGGGAGAATCTATTGAAGGAAAAACTGTAGCTATATCAGGATATGGAAATGTTGCATGGGGAGCTGCTAAAAAAATGGCAGAGCTTGGAGCAAAGGTAGTTACTATTTCTGGTTCTAAAGGATATGTATATGATCCTGATGGAATAAAAGGTGAAAAAGTAGATTATATGCTTGAAGTAAGAGGAAATAAAGATGTATCTTTAAAAGACTTTGCTGAGAAATTTAACCTTGAATACTTTGAAGGGAAAAAACCTTGGGAAAGAAAAGTTGATATAGTTGTTCCATGTGCTATTCAAAATGAAATACTTCTTGAAGATGCTCAAAAAATAGTTGAAAATGGAGTAAAAATAGTTTGTGAGGGAGCTAATATGCCATGCAGTGCTGAAGCTATTGAACTATTTGAAAAACATGGAATTGGATTTGGAGCTGCAAAAGCTGCTAATGCTGGAGGAGTTGCAGTATCAGCTTTAGAAATGTCTCAAAATAGTTTGAGATATCAATGGTCTGAAGAGGAAGTAGACAGTAAACTTCATGACATAATGAAAGATATCTACAAAAAATCTAAAGAAATGAGTGTTCAATATAATGTAAGTTTAGCTAAAGGAGCAAATATAGCTGGATTTAAAAAAGTTGCAGACACTATGTTAATGCAGGGAAATTATTAATTTGAAATAGAAAAGAACTAAGATAGAGAGCAGTTCATCTGGATTGCTCTCTTCTTGCATAGATAAAATGGCGGTGAAATTATGTATAAAATAGTAGAAAAGAAATGGCTTACACCAATCATCTGTTATATGGATGTAGAAGCTCCAGATCTGGCAGCATCAGCTCAACCGGGGCAGTTTCTTATCATTAAGACAGATGCTAAGGGGGAACGTATCCCTTTGACTATATGTGACTATGACAGAAAAAAAGGAACAGTAGCTATTGTTTTTCAAGTGCTTGGAGAGA
>ENA-OWPJ01000815-OWPJ01000815.1-human-gut-metagenome-genome-assembly--contig:-NODE-815-length-19824-cov-3.57378_pt1 | contig 19824 bp, 16 predicted proteins | sample MGYA00248264_ERZ651846 | MGnify/ENA primary metagenome ERZ651846 (study PRJEB26924, sample SAMEA4378271) | human gut metagenome | biome: human gut; feature: human-associated habitat; material: faeces...
GTGTTAAAGGAACTGATCTGTTTTGATAGGTCAGCTGTTTTACCACATCCGGAAACGTTGTCTGTTTAGAGGCATCGTGATTTTTCATAAAGCCGGCCTTCACAAACAAATTCCCTGTATATAACTGATCAATATATTTACTATCATTTTCATCAATACGCTGAATTTGGATACCCAGATTCGGATTATCATCAATTGACAAAATGCCACTGATTGTTAATGTTCTACCATACCATAAGATTTCTTTGCCTATGACCTTAGATACATCGCTGTTTTCATCTAATCCTTCAAAATACCCTGAGCGTAAAAGACTTTTCGCACTTACAGATGAAATACATGCTTCAAAATAATTCTTTGGGAAATGCCCCTGTATCTGATGAAATCCTTGATTCTCATTTTTTAGTTCAATCAAATGATATGTATATAAATCATCCGGATTCCATTTCGTACCGTAAAATCGATTCATTTCTTGTTCCGGATTTTCTATTTTATAACTATAGATAAGGTTTCCTTTCAAATGTTTTGATAAAGCTTCGCCATCACTTTCTTCCATATCCGCATAATAATTAGGATAGATTTTTCCATCATCCCCCACTGCCTGTTTTTCTATTTGAATCATATTCTGATGAAAACTGGATAATACACTTTCTTCTAAATCCACAAGATGCAGCTGGGAATTAAACATGACTACATTAATCGCAATTACGCTGCACAAAAGGCATAAAAATAATACACGGAATTTCCATAAAGAGCGTTGATTGATATCCCTCCAAATCGCTTTTTTCTTTATTGCGGGCATATGAAAAACACGTGGCTCTATGATATGTTCATGTGCAATCTGGTGTAAACTGTCAGATACCAGATATGCTTTACGACATTCTAAGATATGATCTGCGAAAGCATTTGCCTCAAAATCACCACATACAACTACTAATAACTGCTGGCTGCATTTTTTCAATAACTGATAAAGCTGAATACGTTCTTTCTGTGAAAATGGCGAACTATATACATCATATACTATCATCTGACATCTTCTTAACAAACAACGGACAATCACAACAGCTGCCTGATCTTCAAATTCTAAATCTTCAACTGCCACACGTTTTTTATCTATTAGATGCCATTCGCTTAATAATTGTTCCACATCTGCCTTGGGATATGCAAAGCCAAGTGTCGCATTTTCATAGACACTTTGATTCATTAATAATTGAAAATCACCAAACAATCCCTGTACAAAGGTATTACGTAAGATTCCTTTTGTGATGGCGACCTTATTTAATGGATTATCCTGAAAATAAACACTGCCATATTTAGGATAACATTGTGCTCCTAAAAGTTTTGCCATCGCTCGGCTGGCTTTTTCTTCTGCACAAAAAGAAACGAAACCTTTTGAAGCCAGTTCAAAGGAAACATCTTCCAGTATCGTTTCTTTATGATCATGAATGCTTAAATGCTCAACACGAATCATAGCGCACTCCTTTTCTATATTTTATAGGGTATCTTATCTATCTCCACATGTCAACATTTGTATAAAAATCGTAAGAATTCTATTCTTCATGATATGGACCCGTTACCTCTAATTCATTTCCATCAGGATCCTCAATTGTGAAATAGTAGTATGGTGCTTTGATATTTACATACCTTAAATCCGAAAGTTTTCCAATCTGTAGCTTTTTTAGTCGTTCATATTCATATCGCAAATCTTCACATTCATAATTGAAGGTCACCATCGTATTCACTGCCTTTTGTTTACAGGCAAAATCGGTTAAATAAGCTTCATTAAAATGTTCGTCAGTCTTATTTTGTTTTATCAATTCTTCATCAAATGCCTCATTATATAACGCAATTGTATCTCCACAAGTGAATTGAACAAAACGATTTTCTGAATACACCTGCGCCTTCTGATTCAGGAAAGCTTCATAAAACGCAATCGATTTCTGCATATCTTTTACAGATATATAAGTACAGGTCAATTTCATATTCTTCTCCTATTTTAAATCATAATTTTCTTTATAATGATCATATGCCACAAACGGCTGTTCAACATTTTCAAGCAAGTATACCAATGTTTCTGATAATACTTCTGTATATATGCCAATACGTTCTCCATAAGTTTCTTTTTGATGAATATATAAAATACTTTGTGCTTGGATACTTTGAATATCTGCCAAAAGATCTCTAGAAATATTTTCTTTATAAAACGAATCCTTCAGGCATTTTAAACAAGCAAATATTTCATCAAACAGTTTTTCAATTTCTTCTTCACTTTTGATGCCATAACGAAGCTTAAAACAATATCCCTGATCAAAACATGCTTCATTACTACCAGCGTGTACTTTCAACAGACTCCTTGCTTCATCCTTTGTCATCATCAAATCCTCCTTTTTCCTATAATTCTGAAAATATCTTAATACCTAACACCAACATGAATACACTAAACAATAAATAGAAAATGGACTCTAAAATCATAGAAATCGCACTTCCTTTTGTACATTTATCGGGATATTCAGGATTATACAGTATATTTATTTTTTTATAATATCCCATTTCTTTACTCTTAAACAAAAACGTAATAGGCCGCACACACTTTAATGTCTTATCTAACGTTTTCACCTCTATATATGGATAAAAGGAGGTTGATGTTTTCACATGTGAATATGTATATGATCCTGTGATGATTCCTTCATATTTCTTACTGTTTCTTCTGATTCGCATATCCTTGATCAACATACGAATCATCGCATAAAAAAGCAATATTGCACAGATGATTACCAATATTCCTGCTATGACCAATTTCATCTATATCTCTCCATTCGCATAAAACTGTTTTCTAATATTCTATCATAAAAAGCATTACTATAAAATAGTGAATTCTTAGTTCCTGTTACAAAGTTTCATATAAAGATAAAAGGCAGTTTAAAATAACAATCACAAAGTTACAAATTTATTGTTTTACATTTACTAGATTCAACATATTTCTTATATTTAATTTAATCAATAAAAAAAAGAGTGACTAATTACATAGTTCACTCCTTATAAAATGTTGATATTGCAGAACACAATAATTTTCATTGGTTTTTCTTAAGAATCGAAATACAGCCATGAGAGATAATGAGAAATTATCTTAATTCATTCCCTTTTGATGCTCAAAATAATAGCGTAATGCTTCACCGATATATTTTGATGCGCCAATTCCGTATTTTTCATCTATTATTTTAATAACATTATCATTTGTTGAATATTGATGAATCATATATTGCCAGGTTTCTTTTGTTTGTATTTGTGGGAAATCATCACTTTGTGTTAATTCTACTATTTTTTGAACACTACTTTGTACTTCTCGATCTTTAATATCTCTTGATAGATCCGATACAAGTTCCTTCATATATTGATCATTCTTTTTTATATAATCCAAGCTATTCAAATTTTCCATCTTCTCCATATTTTCTGAGAAATTTTCCATATTCTTTTTCATTGCGACTGCATAATTTTCCACGCTGCCATAATATTCGATTGCATTTTTAGCAATACTTTCTCCATGTTCTTCACATTTTTTAATGAGCTTATCAAATTCTTCCTCACTGCCCCAATGAGCAATAACATCCTCTTTATGTGTTTCTTTGAATTCTTTTAAAACCTCAAGATATGCGTCTATTCTAAATGCTTCAAAATCCATACATGATTCTCCTTTCTCAAGCTTATCCAGTAATGCCAGTAATCGATTATAACGATCACGTTTTACGGTTAATAATGCTTTTTGTTGTTTGATTGCTTCTTGTTGATTATACTCTGGATCTGACATAATATGCTTAATATCCTTTAGTGAGAAATCAAGTTCTTTAAAAAACAAAATCTGTTGAAGCTTTTCTAATGCTTCGTTATCATATAAACGATAACCAGCTGCTGTTAGTTTTGTTGGATGAAATAAACCTATTTCATCATAATATTGTAAAGTTCTGACACTGATTCCTGTAAGCATTGCTACTTCTTTTATCGTTTTCATATTACATCAACTCCTTCATAAAGATAGTAATCTAATCTGCCGGCTGATTAAATCATCTATCTGTCTATATCCTAGCTTATCACGTAACGTGAGAGTCAAGTCTTTTTTTTCAAATACTTAATATTTCTTAATGAATTCTTATGGTCACACAAAGAACTGATGAAAATAGATGCTCTATAATAAAAGGCAGCATAAGGAGGAATTAATTATGCATAGATTAGAATCTTACATCAGACTTGCTTTCATTTTTATTTTTATATTTACTATATTATATCTTCCGATTTCTCATCAATTGAAAAAACATGGAATCCCAATTCCTCGACAAATCAGCTGGCTGGGGTTATTCTTATCGTTATTTTTCATTATATTTGCGACTATTTTATATACGCCGATTTCTTTTCATTCAAACACGCATACCTTGAATCTGATACCTTTTTCATGGCTAAACAACTTAAACAAATTTGATGAATTACTTGTTGAGAAAATTCCTAACATTTTATTATTCATCCCACTAGGATTTTTTATTCCAATGGTGTATGAAAAAATGCGCTTTCTTCATAAAACTTTATGGATTTCATTTTTGATTACCTTTAGTGTTGAATTCATACAATTTTTCATTGGTCGTTCATCAGATATTGATGACATTATCACAAATCTATTTGGTGCAATGATTGGTTATGGTGTATTTCATTGTTTTCAAAAATCACTTCATTTTCATAAATTCTGGCATGTATCTACAACAAAGAAAAAACGTAGAAGCAAATGTGATTATTAACTTACCATCTTGCATTCACATCTTTTTCATAACTGATTCTTCAAAGATAGAGTAAACAAAAGTTATCATCAAGGTGTATTTTAACTTCATAATCAACCAATTTGCATACAGGTAGTATGATATCAAAACCACCCGTAAAACGGGTGGTTTGTTCTGAGCCTATAAGGCTCTTTTACTTTTGCTGCGCCTCAAGACGCTTGCTTTCACTTTGTTCAAGCTACTAATGCAACTTGCCCCTTTTGCTACCCCTGAAGGGGTCTATGTACTACTTGCCTTGACCCTTAAAAGGGTCTTCATATTCTTTTACACTTATTTTATCTTTTACTATATCTTTTTGCTCCTGCTCTCTTATATATTTTGCTATTGTGGCTTCATTTAATCCTACTGTACTGACATAAAATCCTTCTGCCCAAAAATGTCGATTCCCAAATTTATATTTTAAATTTGCATGTCTATCAAACATCATCAGTGCTGATTTCCCTTTTAAATACCCCATAAATGTTGATACACTATATTTAGGCGGTATTGCTAATAGTAGATGTACATGATCTGGCATCATATGCCCTTCTATGATTTCTACTCCTTTATATTTGCATAATGCCTTTATTATTTCGATTAAATCTTTTCGGTATTGATTATATATTACTTTTCGTCTATACTTTGGAATGAACACAATGTGGTATTTTCACATCCACGCTGTGTGGGCTAATGAGTTATACTTTTTGGCCATGCTTTATCACCTTTCCTTTTCTAATAGTAGCTTGAACAACTCTATTATAATACGGAAAGGTGATTCAACTGTATAACTTTTTTTGCCCACCCGCTTAGCGGGTGGTTTTTTGTTTCGTATGCCTTGCATACTTCAACTGACTAAAGTCTTCCCGAACTCCGCGGTACTTCGCGAAGTTCTCCGTATCATATAAGCATTAACGGGGCGTTGCCCCTTTAATGCTTACACACTACATACAAATATAAAAAATAAAAGGATTGTTTCCTTTCAGACTACTTCTGCTTGTGTCAGCCACAAGCCCAATATTGCCAGTATCAACCCAATCCCTATTGATAAACTGGTTACTGCTCTTATAGAGCCTAATTATCTGTATGTATTTACAGACCACATACAAGGTCTTTTCTGCCTTTTCCTTTATCCCCTTTCCTATATTTCTATCCTAAATTAAAAGAGGAACACCGCTTGCTAAAGCAAATGTCCCTCTTTCTCTTATAGGATAGACAGATTGTTTAACAAGTCTATTTCAGCCTATGCCATGATTTAACAGTTAAAAGCAATAATAGACTTGATATGATAGAACTTACCTGTTTACAACTTATCCTTTTCAATTCAATCGCTCAATAGCAATCATCGTGTTTATTATCTACACATTATATTGTAGATACATGGGAAAAGATTATTCATAAAAATTTGTATAATAAACAAAGGGGATATGATATAATGGGTTTAACAAATTCGAATTTGAAAGTGAGATGTAGTTAAATGAATAAAGAAGAATTGCATAGTGTTATAGGAGAACAACAACCTAATATATGCCAAATGGTAGTGCTTAAAAACGGCAACATTATTTATAGTGATACCTGGAATGATTTTAATGCAGACGATAACATTCATATTGCTTCGGTAACAAAAAGCATTATAGCCATACTTATTGGAATTGCTATTGACAAAGGTATGATTAAAAGTATCCATCAAAAAGTATTGGATTTTTTCCCCGACTATGTGCTTAAAAGAGGAGAAAAGACCATACACAATATTACTTTATATCATTTGCTTACAATGACCGCACCATATAAATACAAGTCGGAGCCTTGGACAAAAGTATGCACGAGTGAGGATTGGTCAGAAGCAGTCCTTGATTTACTTGGCGGTAAAAGCGGTATTATAGGTGAGTTTAAGTATTCAACACTCGGCATACATATATTGAGTACAATAATAACCAAAGCAAGTAATATGACAACATTGGAATTTGCCAATGAATATTTATTCAAGCCCCTTGAAATAAAAGAAAGACATCTTTATACAGTAAAAAACAAAGAGGAACATATTGGCTTTGTGACTTCGAAAGAGCCAAAAGAAAATGGTTGGTTTTGCGATAACAAAGGAATTGTATCATCAGGTTTTGGGCTCTGTTTATCGGCAGAAGATATGGCTAAAATAGGACAAATGTGCCTTGATAAAGGTATCTATGACAACAAAAGAATTGTATCAACCGAATGGATAGAAAAAATAACTACACCATATTTAACTACTGATGAAAAATTTGGATTTATGAAATATGGATTTTTGTGGTGGATTATAGACGAAGAAAAGAAAATATATTCTGCCATTGGTGACAGTGGAAATGTAATATATGTTAATACTGAAAAGAACATTGTAATCTCTGTTACGGCAACATTCAAGCCTTTGGTATTTGATAGAGTTCAGTTCATAAGAGAATATATTGAGCCATTTGTTTTAGAATAACAAATTCCAGTTTGTAGAAGAACTTAATAAAAGGGTAATCAAGAGGTTGTTAAACAAGGACTGTTTAGCAACCTCTTTTTCTATGGTTTAAGTTGTGATACTTGTAAATGGTTTGTTTCACAAACTTTTTGTGCCAAAAAGCAAGCCATTGACAAGTGTGGAGGCTGTTACTTTCCCCCACATTTTATGGTGTGGGGAAGTATAAAAAACAAAGGTATAAAAAATCATTTACCCACACTTTTCCACAACCACTTAAATAAAAAATAAGGTGTGTGAGAAAATTCCCACACACCCCAAAGTGCTTAAAAGTATTGATTTTACAAGGTTTCTGATTAGCCGAAGTATCTCTTTAACAGACCCTCAAATGCTTTACCATGACGAGCTTCATCACGAGCCATTTCATGAACTGTATCGTGAATTGCATCTAAGTTTAATGCTTTCGCACGTTTTGCAAGATCAAATTTACCAGCTGTTGCGCCATTTTCAGCATCTACTCTCATTTCCAAATTCTTCTTTGTTGAATCTGTGATTACTTCACCTAACAATTCTGCGAATTTAGCTGCATGTTCTGCTTCTTCATAAGCTGCTTTTTCATAATATAATCCGATTTCTGGATATCCTTCACGATGAGCAACACGTGCCATTGCAAGATACATACCAACTTCACTGCATTCACCTTCAAAGTTCATACGTAAATCATTGATAATATCTTCTGGTGCACCTTTTGCAACACCAACAACATGTTCAGCAGCCCAGCTCATTTCACCTTCTTGTTTTGTGAATTTTTCTGCTGGTGCCTTACAAATTGGACAGAATTCAGGAGCTGCATCTCCTTCGTATACATAACCACATACTTGACAAACAAATTTAGCCATTTAGATTTCCTCCTTCTAACTTTTACAATAACATTGTAACGCAAATGTGATAAAAAGAAAATCCATTTGCTCATAAAAATGTAAAAAATTTTTTTATCTTATATTTCACATTTTTCTCTAACAAAACTATGTTACCATAATAACATATGAGGTGATGTTATGACTAAGACAAATGGTGTAATTTTACAATATTTTGAATGGTATCTACCTAATCAGCCCCATCTTTGGAAGCTGTTAAAACAGGATGCAAAACATCTAGCTGATATTGGCATTACAGCAGTATGGATTCCCCCTGCATATAAAGGAGCTGCTGGTAATCAGGATGTTGGATATGGGGTATATGATCTATATGATTTAGGAGAATTTCCACAAAAAGGGAGTATTGAAACAAAATATGGCACAAAAGAAGAACTGTTAGATGCAATCAATGCCTTGCATATGTATGATATCGATGTGTATGCGGATATTGTATTTGATCATAAAATGGGGGCTGATGCGACAGAACAGATTTTAGCTGTATCTGTAGATCCTAGAGATCGTGAAGAAATAACCAGTAATGAAGAAACCATTGAAGCATGGACCAAGTTTACATTCCCTGGCAGAAATGGCAAGTATTCTGATTATATCTGGAACTGGGATGATTTTGATGGAATCGATTATGATCAGGCAACAAAAGAAAATCGTATCTTCCGCTTTTATGGCAAGGATTGGGATCAACAGGTAGATGGTGAATATCAAAATTATGATTATCTGATGGGCGCAGATATTGATTTTCAAAATCCGGATGTTATACAGGAATTAAATCGATGGGGTTCATGGTTTGTGGATACAACCAAAATCGATGGTTTTCGAATGGATGCAGTGAAACATATTCATTTTGGTTTTTATAAAAACTGGCTGGAAAAGCTACGTAAAGATACTGGCAAAGAATTATTTTCTGTTGGTGAATATTGGAGTGGGGATATTAATAAATTGATCCATTATATGCAAGTAGATGATTATATGATGTCTTTATTTGATGTTCCGCTACATTATCATTTCTATGATGCCAGTAGAAGCAATGGCCATTATGATATGTCCAAATTATTAGATGGTACACTTGTTTCTTATGATGAATTTAAAGCAGTTACCTTTGTGGATAATCATGATACACAAATTGGACAATCCCTTGAATCATGGGTATTAGATTGGTTTAAGCCGATGGCATATGCAATGATTTTATTGCGCCAGTAAGGATATCCTTGTATTTTTTATGGAGATTATTATGGTATCCCTCATAATCAAATTTCTGGACTTCGTGATACTTTAGATATCCTTTTATATCTTAGAAAAAACCTTGCTTATGGTATCCAGCATGATTATTTTGATGATCCTCATGTAGTTGGATTCACAAGAAGTGGGGATGCCAAGCATACTGGTGGACTTGCTGTTTTATTAAGTGATCAAATGGGAGGACAAAAAAAGATGTGCATCGATACGACGTATGCACATGTATGTTATCGTGATTGTCTACATCCAGAAAAGGATAGTGTAATTCTTGATGAAAACGGCTGTGGAAACTTCCTTGTGGATAGTGGAAGTCTTAGTATTTATATTCCTGATACGGATGGTTTTTTCGATAAAAAACCTGTCTAAGTAAAAATACCACAACCACCTGGATAATTGATAAAACGATTAAAACCACTGGTAAGAAAAATACGATGCCTGTCATTTGATATACACTGGCAATAAAAGAAATCTTTGGTGGTATTCCCACAAACATATATTGCGTATTATACATGACATTTACAATAAAGGCTATTGTGAACATACAAGACAGTATCACAAAGTTTTTCTTCATATGTTCATAGCTTAAAAGCGTTTCATCTTTTAGCTGTATCAAAGAAAACAAGATAAAAGCGCCATGCAACATATAGAAATTGATGGTACGATAAGAGAATACTGGATATAATCCACTAATATTCGCTGGATAAATCATTGCGACACCACCTGCAATCAAACCAACCACTGCACTGAAAAAGCGTAAGCTTTCCTTTTGTGTAAATACACAGAAGGCATTCATATAAACACATAGACTGCATAATTCTAAAGGCAGAATTTCTAACAGTACATGATCATGACATTTCCATAACAGCCATGCAGTATAGAGCGCTTCTTCTATTAAGAAATAGATTGCCATTTTAACCTGAAAACGTCTTTGTGCTATGGTATTTAATTTACCATAATAGCGATACAGTTTCATAATCAAAAACAAACTGATTGCCAGAAATACAATATGTATCAGGGAGAATGCCTCAAAAGGCAGCTGCATTCCCTGTATGTCTTTATAAAAAGTAAAAAAATCTTTCATTTTTCATCACCAAAAAAAAGTTTACCACAATCTTGTCTGTTTGGGTAAACTTTTTTCTTATGAATCCTTAATTTTCTACTGTGATATGTTTTGGAATCAGGAAATCAGGCTTTTTTATATTATGGATAAACCATGTAAATAGTACACTGCCTTTTCCTATAGAACTGATGGTGATTGCCCACCAGATCCCATTTAAACCAAATAAATCACTTAATACCATTGCCATTGGGATCCTTGCGGATGTTAATGTAATGCTGACAATAGAAGGCGGCATTGTTTTTCCAAGACCGCTGAATGCTCCTGCAGTCGTAATTTCCATACACATAAATAACTGGGAGAAGCCTAAAATCCGTAGATAATCCACACCTAATGGTAAAACATCTTGTTCATGAATAAATATCTGAAAGATAACTTGAGGACATAAAATCAATACCAGTGTACAGAATACTCCCCATGCCAACATTACAATCATAGAAATACGATAACCTTCTTTTACTCGTTTTGGATTTTTCGCGCCATAATTCTGCGCCACAAAACTGTTTAATGCGGCAGCATATCCTTCTGCGCTCATCCATGAAATGGATTCTATCTGTGATCCAACCTTTTGTACTGCGACAGCACTATCTCCCCATCCGGCAATCAAACGTGCAATCACCATGGATATGGTAGAAAACAACATACTTTGTAAAGCTGATGGAAGACCAATACGAAAGATTTCTTTCATATATAAAGGATGTGGTTTATGCAAGATATGTACCTCATGAAATAAAATCTGATCTTTTCTTATAGCAAGAATAAATAGCAACATTACCAGAAACTGTGCAATGATCGTCGCAAGTCCTGCGCCAAATACGCCCATAGCTGGTATAAAGCCAAATCCAAAGATGAATAATGGATCTAATACAATGTTTAAAAGCAATCCTGTTGTGGTTGCGATAAATGAAGTTTTACTATTTCCCATCGCTGTTAATATACCGGTAAATATCTGATTCATAAATGAAAAAATCACAAAACCACAGGTAATCATCAAATAATATTTTGCATCATGTATGACATCAGCACTGTTTAATTTAAAAAATCCTATCATTGGATCCGCAAAAATAACGGATAATATTCCAAATATAAGCGCAAACACGATTCCCATTTGAATAGAGCTTTGCGCATACCATGCGGCTTCTTTTTTCGCATCAGCACCCAGTGCATGGGCAACCTTGATTTGTCCTCCCATTTTCGCTAAGGTCGCAAGTCCATTTGATAACCACATAAACATACCAGCGGCACCAACAGACGCAACAGCAGCACTGCCAATCGCACCAATCCAGATCATATCAATCAAATTATATGCCATTTGTATGAAACTGGTTGCCATAATTGGCAAAGCCAGTTTACTTAATACGGGCAGAATCGGCCCATTCAATAAATTTAACTGCTTTCTCATAATGACTCCTTTTCCCATAAAAAAGCCTGTATCTTTACGACAAGGCTATTTTGTTTCCTCTTGTTCTTCCTGATAGGAATTCTGTAATCGTACCATCTTCTCTGCGACAAGTTTACATGCAAAGGAGATAGTCACAAACTTCATGGCACTATTGCGTAATTCCATACTATCTAATTGAAAAGCGCCTTCTCCGTTTTTCAATTGATTCGCAATCGTTGACAGGCTGCTTTCCAATTCTTCACAAAACATATTGTAAGCTTCTTTTAATCCACTGATATTGGACTGATATTCAATGCCTTCTTTTACTTTTGTGATTGTCAATACCTGTTTTAACACTGTAATTGCGATTAAATATGCCATATGCATACGATTATACCGTTTTTTTTCTGCTTTTGGAACCAGTTTCTGTTTCACATAATTATTAATCATTGCACTGGTTAATACATTTTCTTTGCCATCAGATAAAATGTATAGATATCCTTCGATCAGTGTAATGACCTGATCCATATATAAATCAAAGTTTGGCAGTTCTTCCCAACGTGGCAAATGAAATTCCATCAGAGAATCACTCCAGCTCATCAAATCTTTTTTTAGCTGTGTCATAGATTATCACTCTTTCTTCCTTATTAAGTATACCTGTATTTTAGGAAAAAGAAAAGGTGAAACTGCCTGCACTTGTTTCACCTGATATATTTTTAAGCAATGTTTTCGTTTAGTGTTTCCTTAACATTGACTGCTTCTTTTTTCTTTGTTTTTTGAAATTTTCTGACAAATGGTTCTAATGCCTTACAAACTGCCACACTGACTACAGAGCCAATCACCGCTTCAAACAGACCGTTTGTTGTGACAACTGTCATGATCGCACCAACCAAAGCATCAAAGCTGATTCCAATTGCCTGTGCATATGGCTGACCAAAGAACACATAAATACCACCCATAACTAGAATCGTATTTGTCATAGCACCAACAAGTGCTGATATGATCACACTGATGTGTTTGTTGCAGTTTTTATCCGTTAATGTTTCATATGTCCATCCTGCCATAAATCCTAACAGAATTCTTGGAACAAATGCGATAACCAAGCTTGTCCAGTTACCTGATACACCACCAATACTATAGAATGGTGTAAATATGAAAGATGTTAAACCAGGACGGAAAGTCGCATTTAAGAAGCTACATAATCCAAATACAAATCCCATCTGTGCACCTGCTTTTTTACCAAGTGTAATACCCGCGATAATAACTGGAATATGCATAAGTGTCGGGTTCAATGGTGGAATTGGAATAAATCCAAGTGGTGTAAATACCAAGACAGCTTCAATGGCTAAGAACATTGCCATAAAAGCAAGACGTTTTGTTTTTTCTGCGTTTTTCATGTTTTCTCCTCCTACTTTCGTTCCTTTAGGATACGATGTATTATCAAGGTGTCAAAGGGCATTGTCCCATTTCATTAATGTGCAAGCATCACTATGAAATATCTTCTATATGTTCCTTCAACGTTTTTATTATAGAGAAATTGGTAAACTTTTACAATATAAAATTTCAATGTAACCGTTATCACTTGTGATTTTTTTATCTTTTATCCGCTATTGCCTAATTTTCATACGAAAAAAGATGTCAAATCTTTTGATTGGCATCTTTTATTCTTGTATCTATTTACTTAATTTATCAATTACCTCTTGAAATTCGCCAAAATAGATATATCCAGATAAAGGATAAATTTGTGAAGTATATGTTTGGTAATAACAAACATAGGTAATGGTTTTCCATGGTTCTTTTCCATCCAGAATCAGTTCATCTGTTTGTGTATCATAGGTTGCTTCCATCTTTGTATCATCATAAACCAAATCCTTCATATCAAATGTTTTCATGTCTTCCCCTATATTTGAGAATGTAAATCCACCACGATTGGTATCAAAACTGCTTTTTTCCCTTATCGCTTTATAATTAGAGGCATAATTCACATTTAAATCTTTAGAAAATGCTTCTACATGAACCTGTATATCACAATCTAAATTCTTTACAGTACCATCCTTCATCGTTAATTGTACACGATCTGATATTACGTCATCTAACGCATTGAAAGATATCACCAAATCTCCCTGAATTTTACCATCAAGTTCATTATTTGTTTTTGCTTTTCCAGGCGCAGTATCTATCTTTTTTATGTTGTATAGATTTGCAGTAGCGGATATTTCATGATCTGATGTTATGATACCTACAGATGTAATCTGATTTTGAAAGTTCTTTATATCTTCTTCGCTATCTGATAGCACCTGTACGATAAATGATATTTTCTTTTCTTCGGGATCAAAGATTCCTTCTGTCCCATTGGACAATGTGGAAATCATCTCTTTACCAGGATCACCAACGTAATAAAATGCTGATGGAAAAAAACGCACATTTTCCTTTTGAAATATATCTGTTTTTGCCTGACAGGCCACTAGTAAAAAGCTGAAACACAATACGAATAATTTATAACCACTTTTCACATGATACTTCATAAAACTTCACCCCCGGTTCCTATCCTTATGAATGGATATCTTTATACGCTTTTAATCCATATGCGCTATCCGCTGCCTTTACTGCACGATTAATTGCTTTTGCCATCACTTCAGTTGCTAAAATACCAATGGCATCCGGCATCGCTTCTACTTCACCTGTGCTTAATACAAAAATCGTATCTCCATCACTCATCGTATGTACAGGATGAATCGCTCTAGCATATCCATTATGCGCAATTCCCGCAATCTTTGTACATTGTGCTTTATCTAATTTCGCATTTGTGACAATACAGCCAATCGTTGTATTTCCCTGTGCCAATGCTGCCATCTGTTCAATCTGTGCAATCACGGCATCCTTTGCGTCAATGATTGTATTCGTAGCCGCATCATAAATACCAGCTAATTGTTCATTTGTTTCATAATCCACTACATTTCCACAAGCATTTACTGCCACAACAGCCGCAACCTGAATGCCACCGGTTTCCATACCACTCATACCAATACCACTTTTCATCGCTTTATCAAAACCAAGTACTTTTCCTACACTGGCACCAGTTCCTGCACCATGGTTGCCTTCTTCAAACAGATTTTGTTCACTGTTTAAACATGCCTGATATCCCATTGTTTTATCTGGTCTTACCTTAGGGTCACCTACAGATAAATCAAATAATGAAGCACCACAAACGATTGGAACATGTGCAACTTGCATATCAAATCCACAATCATGTTCTTCCAAGTATTGCATAGCACCACTTGCGGCATCAAGGCCAAAAGCACTACCACCACTCAACATAACGGCATGAATTTGTTGTACCATATTGATTGGATTTAATAAATCGGTTTCTCTTGTGGCTGGTCCACCACCTCGTACATCTACACCAGCTGTGGCACCTTCTTTACAAATGATGACGGTACAACCAGTTCCTGCATTCTCATCTTCAGCTTGTCCAATTTGTATACCTTTGATATCTGTAACTTTGATTTCTTTCATATTATCGCCTCTTTGTCTTTCCTTACTTTTATTGTAAAACAAACATCTGTAAATAGCTATCTTATTTTCTACTTATTCTGATATCTTTGAAAAAGGTTTTCACACCATAGTTGATATGAAAACCTTTTATGTTATTTTTTAATTGCCTTTTTTCTTTTGTCCAATACAGCTAACGCCGCAAGAGATACCATTCCCATCATTGTGAATAACCCTGCTTTTGTATGATCTCCAGTTTGTACAGTAGTTACTGTATTGTCTTTCTTCACCATTTGTTGCGTTGCTTCTTGTTTAACTTCTTCTTTTTCAGGTACTTCTACATTACCATGAATAATGGTAGTAATTTCTTTAACTTTAATTTCAAATGCAATAGGTTCACTTACCAATCCATTATAATTATCGTTATCCATTACAATCGCCTTTACATACCAGGTACCTTTTTGTGTTGGTTGTGTATTGGTGTAAATACCATATTTTTCTTTGCTGTATACATAATGTACATCTCCATAAGCAGCTTTCGCATATGGTGCATTAGGTGTCTGTCCCTTATACCATCCCTTTATTTCTAAAGGCGTTATCCATGCATTCTTCGCTTTTTCCACATGTACAATAACATCCACATCTACAGAATTATAATTTTTTGTATCTGCTGGGGTATATAATGCTTTTAATGTATAATCTCCTATATGATCAAATGTAACAGGTTCTTGTGTCCATGTAAATCCTTCTGGTAAGGCAACATCATTTGATGTTTGTTGATAGCTTGTAAATAATTGTGGAGAATTTATAATAGGTGTAGCTTTATGAATGGTAAAAGATGCAACAGCACTTAATTCCACATATCGATCATCTTCTACGCTTGCTTTTACATACCATGTACCTGCATTTGTTGGAACATCTGTTGTGAAAGTTCCTGTTTCACTATCGCTATATGTAAATGTAACATCTCCATATAAAGCTTCCCCTTGAGGTTCTTTAGGTGTATCCCCATAAGTCCAATCAGATATTGTCAATGGCGTTTTCCAAGCATTATTCAATACAAATCTCAAAGTAACATCCAATTTTATGCCATTTTTATAACTGATTGTATATGTAATATCTGTGCCTCGTTTGATATCTTTTAAGATCATGCCATCTAAAGTAGCACCTTTTAGATTACTGATTTCTACATCTTTTCCATATAATTCTTTTAAATCATATGTGTCTGTATCTTCAAGAACAATTGTATTTGCCTTTTGATTTTTACCCATAAAATTTCTCACGGAAGCATCTTGTGCGAATTGTATATCATATAGATGATTCTTTCCACAATTTAATAGCTTCAGTTTTGCGTTATGTGTTAAGTCTAATGTTGAAAGATCATTGCTTTCACAATCTAATTTTATTAATTCAGGATTTTGTTGAACATCCAGTTTTATTAGTTTATTACCTGATACTTCTAAATATTTTAATTTTTTATTATTCTCCACATTTAATTCAGTAAAATTATTATTATTCGCAAATAGATTTACTAAATATAAATTTTGTGTGATATCCAAAGTATCCATAAAACAATCATGAATGGTTAGACTTTGCAAGTTTTTATTTTGTGATACATCAATTGATCTGATTTTTGTATTAGCTAATTGCAGGTCAATTAATTTTAGATTTTTTGTTACATCAAGGGTTGATATATCCGTTCCTGTAACACATAAATTAAATAAAGTAGGATTATGTGAAACATCAATACTTGTTAATTTCGTTTTTGAACAATCTAATGTATCCAATTTTGGATTTTTTGTCACATCCAAAGAAGTGATTCCAGTATTTTTTAGTCTTAATGTACTTAATTTATCACATCCAGTCACATTTACACTTTTTAGATTAGGAACATTATTCGCAGTAACTATTTGCAAAGACTTTATCTTGCTGACATCCATAGTTGTGATGTTTGTGTTATCACAATGCAAATTAACAAGGTATGTAAAGTTTTCAAGTCCTGTTAAATCTTTTATGTTTTTATTACCTGAAAGATCAATAGTCGTAGCTTTGCTTAGTTCAGAATACTCTAATCTGCCATCTTTATTTGTATCATACTTCGTTTTTATAAATTCCCTTAAGGCTACATCTGGGAAAGTTAATTCATCACAATAAATTTCTGGAAAAACAACAAAAGTCATTGCTGATTTCTTACTAATTTCATATTTGATATAATAGGCTTTATTTAGCTTAAGACCTTTTAAAATACTACCTTCAAATTGTGCATCTTCTATAAGATGATTGTTACCATCTTCAATACTGATAATTTTATCAGGATCAAAATTTGGATTCAATTTACTAAAGTCATAGCCATCCTTCACATGTGCATCCTTTAAATCAATATATTGATAATTATGACTCATATAGACAACATCTTTTGCTTCATCCGCTAATTTTAAATCAATCAAATGATTTTCGTTACAGTCTAAAAGCTTTAAATCTTTTTGATTGGTTAAATCTAAATAAGAAAACTGATTACGGGCACAACTTAATAATTGTAATTTCGTCAGATTTGTTAAATCTAAATTTGTTAATTCATTGTAACCACAATATAAATTTATTAATTCCTTTGAATTATGAACATCAAGCGATGTCAATTGGTTGCCTAAACAATTAAAATCTTTCAAATTCAAACAGTTTTCCACATTCACATGAGAACATAAGTTATTTTGAATATATGCAGTTTCAAGCTTCGTATTATTTGATAAATCTAAACCATCTAATGGTGTGTCAGCACGATTAGATTTATGTATATCCAAATATGTTAATTCCGTTAACATACTGACATCTAATGATGTTAATTTGACATTAGATCCAATAAGGTTTTTCAAGTTTGTATTATGCGATAAATCAATAGAAGTGATGTTTGTTTCACTGAAATTAAATAATTCAAGCTGCGTTAATGCACTTAAATCAATATCAGCGATTTTGGTTTTCTCAAGATTTACAATTTTTAATGCTTTATTTTGACTTAAATCAATGGAAGCGATAGGATTCTCGTTCAAAAGTAATAATTGTAAATTCGTATTCTTTGAGAGGTCAATATTTTCAATATCATGATGGGTAAGATACAAATTTTCTAATGCTGTTAAATACTCAATACCTTTTACACTTTGAATCCTATCATCGTCTAATGAAAGATACTGATTCACATCAAGACTTCTAATATTTGCGTTTTCCTGATCTGAAATATAGCCATTATTATTAATATCATATACTTTTTTCACAACCCGACGGAAAATTTCATCCGGGAAGTGTTGTTCATCTATTGGAACCCCTTTTTGTACATTTGTTTCAGCGATAGCTTCAGGTATAATGGTTTCCTGAAGAGTAGTTTCTGGTGTTTCTTCTTTGACAACTTGTGAATCTGTATTTTCATTTGTCGTAACACTTTCTGTTGTGTTTTCCACATCTAGTGTTTCTTGATTAGTTGTTACGTCGTAGATGTTTGTTTGATCCGTTGTGATTTCAGGGTTTTGTTCTTGTGCATAAACAATCGGACTTACCGATTGGAAAGCCGCAGTTACCCCCATAACAGCAGCCATTGTTGCTGCTGTTTTATTGGTTCTTTTTTTCTTTTTCATTCTTAAATCTTCTCTCCTCCTGTTGAGATTGTAGTCTTGTATAATTGTAAGACTACTTTTACGAAAAAAAGCATAGAATACAGAAGTAGCCAGCTTCTTCATTCTATGAGAGTGTATTCATAAAACTCAACATGACTGTATTGTAGTAAAAACAAACATCTATGTCAAGGTATATTTTCATTTTATTTCATTTTGTTACAATTATCTTACATCCGTCATATGACAGGCATAAAATAAAGGTAGAAATCATGATGGTTTCTACCTTATTTGTTTATTCTTCTTCCTCTTTTTTCGCATCCGCAATGATACGGTCTACTAGGTTGCTTGGTACTGGATCATAGCGGTCAAATTCCTGCGTATAAGTTCCTCTACCCTGTGTCATAGCACGTAATTCTAATGGGTAACGCATAACTTCCGCAAGTGGTACCTGCGCTTTGATTTCCTGATATCCATCAACCATATCCATACCCATGATGGCACCACGGCGTTTATTGAAATCACCAATGATTGTACCAGTGAATTCATCTGGTACACGTACAGTAACATTCACGATTGGTTCTAGCATGATTGGATTTGCCTGTTCCATACCTGCTTTAAATGCAAGACGGGCAGCCAGTTTAAATGCCATTTCACTGGAGTCTACATCGTGATATTTACCATCTAATAAAGTGGCTTTGATATTTACAACTTTATAGCCGGCAAGTGGTCCATGATGCATACATTCACGAAGTCCTGTTTCTACGGCTGGGAAGTATTGGCGAGGCACAGCACCACCAAATACTTTTTCTTCAAATACCATTTCTTCTACATCTG
>ENA-OWPJ01000820-OWPJ01000820.1-human-gut-metagenome-genome-assembly--contig:-NODE-820-length-19729-cov-3.1473_pt1 | contig 19729 bp, 17 predicted proteins | sample MGYA00248264_ERZ651846 | MGnify/ENA primary metagenome ERZ651846 (study PRJEB26924, sample SAMEA4378271) | human gut metagenome | biome: human gut; feature: human-associated habitat; material: faeces...
TGAGCATCTGGATGCATATTTTCAAAGTGAACATGATGAACAACATGATGATACGTTAAAACAATTATATTTTGATTGTATCAATTTTGGGAAAATCGCTGATTTCTTTGATGAACACTTTGTTTATTATATCGCAGTGGAAGGCAAGGACTGCATGGTGAAACAGTTTTGTATGAACCCAGTCCATCCAATATCTGATATATTAAAGAAAGGGCGTTCTACGATTTTCTTTAGTGCTACCTTATCTCCCATCGATTACTATTTAACTTTATTGGGTGGTGATGAAAACACCAAACGATTATCACTGCCCTCTCCATTTGATGCGAAGAATTGTTGTTGTATGATCGCCAATCAGATTTCAACCAAATATGCCAAACGGCAAGCCTCTTTGCCAGCGCTTGTTTCCATGATTTATGCCAGTGTATCTATGAAAGCCGGCAACTATATTGTATTTACGCCAAGTTATGCCTATATGCATCAGATCTATGAGGCTTTTGTGAAATGTTATCCCCATATCAAAACAACCCTACAGGCACAAAATATGAGTGAAAAAATGAAAGAAGAATTTTTATCTTCCTTTGATCAAAGTGATTCCCTGCATGTTTATTTCTGTGTCATTGGTGGTATGTTTTCTGAAGGAATCGATTTGAAACAGGAACGTTTGATTGGTGCGATCATCGTAGGTGTTGGCCTTGCGCAAATCAATCCCCAACAGGATTTGATCATGCACCATTTTGATGAAATCAATCACATGGGATTTTCTTATGCCTATCAATTTCCCGGCATGAACAAGGTCTTACAATCAGCTGGCAGAGTCATTCGTTCTAGTGCTGATAAAGGTATGATTTTATTGATTGATGAACGTTATACAACCAATCGCTATTTATCCTTATTGCCACCACATTACCGTCATTTTAAAACCGTATCTAGGCCAGAAGATGCGATGCATATCTTACAAGATTTTTGGAGGTCCACATGAAATATCATAAATCAATTCCCATCGTTTTTCTTAGCCTGTCTATGCTTTTTATAGGATATTATGCCCTGTTATCCATCAGTTATGGAATCAATGGCATTACCTTTTCCTGGACATGGCTTTGTATGGGCATCCTGTTATTCGGGATTGCTATCTTTGAAATAATCAAAAAGCGCCATCTGTTATCGTATTTTCCTAAAGTTCTTCGTATCCTGTTTATTATCTTTATGGTAACTTCCCTTGGTATATTCACAATCAAGGTGGGGGCGATTGTAAAGTGTGGTCAGCATGTATCCAAAACCCAGTATGATACAGTGATTGTATTGGGTGCTCAGTTAAAAGGCGAACAGATATCACGTTTACTGCGCTATCGTTTGGAAGCAGCTTTAAAATTCCATGAACAATATCCAAATGCGACCATCATTGTCAGTGGAGGCCAGGGGCCATTAGAATCACGAAGTGAAGCAAGCGCCATGAAGGCATGGCTGATACAGCATGGTATTGAAGAATCACAGATTCTTATGGAAGATCAAAGCCGTAATACAAATGAAAACTTTGCGTTTAGTAAAAAGCTGTTAAAAAAAGACACTCCAGTGAGTGTCATATCCAATGATTTCCACATGTATCGTGCCAATGTACTGTGTAAACAAAATGGCATGCAATGTGCATTATACCCTGCGAAAAGTGATTTTGATTTATCTTTTAATTTCTATTTCCGTGAATTCTTTGGTGTGATCAAAGATCAATATCTAACAAAACTGCAGTAGCCATTCCTGGGCTTGTTTCATCGTATCTACGCTTGGACACCCGGTATTCTGCAGTTTTTCTTTATGTTCATGACCATCCGCAATCAACAGACAATGACATCCTGCATTTGCTGCGACTTCACTATCATGTACACTATCACCGATAAAGATGGTTTCTGCTTTACATAAGCCTGCCTTTTCCACAAAGTTCTTTGCTAATTCTGCCTTTGAATGCGCATGAATATTATCTAGTCCCTTGATATCCTCAAAATAAGGAGTGATATCGTATTGTGCCAGCTGTTCCTTTAAAAAGCTGATATCACTTGCACTCAATAAATACTGGTGAACACCTCGTGCCTTCATCATCTCTAGTGTTTCCATTACATCACGATGTAGCTCACAATCAAGTGAATGTGGCTGATAATAATCCATATATTGTTTTGCCAATTGTGAAAATGGCGTTTTATCAAAATCAAATCCTACTTTTTTGTAATATTCAATGACTGGGAATTGAAAATACCGGCGATATTCTTCTTTTTCAAGAACTAATGGCAAATGCTGTGCTTCTAACAGCTGGTTTAATGCTTCCATACTGATATCGATATCATCTAACAGCGTTCCATTCCAGTCCCAGATTATATTTGTAATCTTCATAAATTCACCTCACTCATGTTATTATACCATGTGCAAAGGAAAATATGATAATGAATTCTTAGTGTTTTATTTGTGAAACTGGTGAGTATGTAGATGTCAGCCAGCCATTCATCAAATGATTTACTTCTTCCATGGTTTCCAATTCATCGTCATTGATTCCCAAACCATGTAGATAGATACCATCGTGTATCTGTTGTTTTAAATGGTCCTCATATACATCCTGATGCATGGCATCTAAATAATAAGAGGATACTTGTTTGCCTTTAAAATCATACCAGCTTAAAAACTGTTTCATTGATTCAGAGGTATCATCCTGATGTGCAATATCGCCTAATAATATCAGATCAAAATTGTCCGCATCCGGTACCTGCGCATGATCAATGTCATAAAGTGAGATATCCATTTTTTGATTGATACGCTCTGTAAGAATATGTAGACGTTTTATTTCATCATGATAAAGCACCAATATTTTCTTATCATGGTTTATATTTGTGCGTGTGATTTCTAAATGCCGGGGTTCTTGTTTGGGAATCGTTTGAAAAATCCCTGAAGATACACAAATAATCACCCATATTTGTAGTAAAAGTTTCATATTATCCCTCCATCAAGCTGTATCATATCAGATCAATCCCTCATATTTTGTCAAAGAAAAAGACCTTGCGGTCTTTTATTCATCATAATCAAAGTCAAAATCATATGCATCTCTTTGGTTATCTTCCTCTTCATCATAACGACAGTTTCTTAAACACTGACGATATTGTGCACGACAGCGGTCCTCACATGTTGGACGTTTTGGTGGACATGGTCTTGGTGGGCAAGGTCTAGGTGGACATGGTTTTGGACGACAGTTGCACGCATTGTTTCCACATCCACAACTACACTGGCTGCCACAGCCACAATTTGAAGAATTACCACAGTTTGGTTTCTGATTACAGCAGTGATTATTTCCACAGCCTGGACGGAATGTATTCTGGCACGCACAACGTCTGCGAGAATTGTTACAGCCACATCCCTGATTTACTAAAATACGTTCCCCATTACGATTACAGCTATTCATGTTATCATTTGAACAGTTACATCTTGAACTATACACGAAAGATTCCTCCTTTATCAATGAGATTTTCTATCCATCTCAATTTACTATATGCAAACCCGGTAATTTGCCTTAGGCATATCTCATTCATCAAAAGAAAAAGAGGTACATTTACCTGTGATAGTAAAAAATACCTCTTGCCATACCTAATGTATTGCCTTTTAACAAATATTGTTTCAGATTTCGCTGAAGACTGGTAGTTTCAGGATAATCTGCGATATCCATTACATCGCCAAAGATGCGTTCTTCACCCTGATGACAGGATTCATCAATTTCATAAATATGAAATAATGATTGAAAACGTAAGATATTACAATCCTTTGTCAACATTTTTTGTAAAGCAGGATGTAGTAACCAGCTTTCGCCCCAAAACCATGCGCCTTCCATATGATAAAAGGACAACGCCTGATTTAAAGATCTGATACAATCTTCATACACCAGTGCTTCTCCTTGTGCCACATGAATTTCAATTACCTCATCCCCCTGTTTTTTATGATAAGCAGGGATATCTTTAGTCAAATGAATCTTTTGAAAAGCTAATCGTCCCAAACGGAAAACTTCCATACAAATATGAAACCTTAACCAGATAACTTCATCAATTCCCCATTCATGAAATGTAGCATAACAGTTTTGACACCATAGAGTGATATCATAAAATGTATCCTTATAAACACGTTCCTCGATTCCTAACGCATCATAATCATCTTTGATATCAGCGGCTAATTCCAATATTAAACGTAAAGAAAACAAACGGTGTTGATGTTGTTTTCTACAGTAATCCAGAAATAAAGCTTCTTGTGTACATAGCCTTTTTCCCTCTTTCTTCATCTGTTCCGTAAAAGGATAAGCAAGCGCTGCTTCATAAGCTTCCAAAGGCAGGCTGATTAATTTTGCCAATGTTGAAATCTTCATATCATTCCTCCAGCATAGCCGCAAATACATCTAGTTTTGTATAACGGTTCACACAGAATCTAGGTAATGCGTAATCATCATCCGATATGACTGCTTTTCGATTTTCATTAAACCCAAATGCTAATTTTACACCCTTCTTCTTTAACACCTTTTTCGCAAGTGGATTGCTGTGTCCATAAGGATAGGCAAGGTATGTTCCATCCACAAGTGCATTGCTTTGTGTAATATCTTTGATTAATTCTTTTTCACTTTTTTGATCAATCGCAAATCCTTTATCTTTATGATGTAAATCATATGTATGAGAATAGAAATCAAGAGAAGATGCTTTGATATCAGCTAAGGAAGCGTGCTGACGTTTGGTATGATCATATGGTCCATGTTCTTTGATATCGGAAGCAATCGCAAAAACAGTACCATGAAACCCATAGCGCTTAAGTATTGGCTCTGCATAATGAATGGTTGATAAAAAGCCATCATCAAATGTCAATACCACACTTTTTTCAGGGATTTTTTTACCTTCTTTTTTCCATGCATAGACCTCATCCAGGGTTAAGCTCTGATATCCATGATCATATAAGTACTTCATCTCTTCTTCAAAAGTGGAAAGTTTTGTGACCCACATATTGCCTTTAAAATGGGTTTCAGCCTCATGATCTGGCGCAATATGATGAAAGCCAAGAATCGCAAGCCTTGTATTATCTTTATGCATTCCCGCATAAAATAAATACAATAATAGTGCAGCACAAATAATGATACAGGTCATACGTCTTTGTTTTAACATCATCGCATAACCTTTCTCATCAGCTGTTCTTTCCATTTTTTATATGGATAATAGCGAAATGGCAGATCGATCAGATTTGATTTTTTCACAATGGAGCGCATATGGGAGAACGTTAAAAAGGAATCATATCCATGGTATGCTCCCATGCCACTTTTTCCAACACCACCAAAGCCCATATAGCTACTGGCAAGATGAATGATCGTATCATTGATACAGCCACCGCCAAAACTGCATTCTTTTAAGACTTTTTTCTCGTGTTCTCTGTTTGTGGTAAACAGATATAATGCCAATGGATGCTCCTTTGAATGAATGAAGTGGATAGCCTCTTGCAGGCTGTCATAAGTAACAACAGGCAGAATGGGCCCAAAGATTTCTTCCTGCATGATCTTTGCGTGCAGATCAGATACTTCCATAATGGTAGGTTCTATTTGTAGACGTTCTCGATTCATACGACCACCACAACAAATGGTTCCCTGATGTAGATAAGCGCATAACCGATCAAAATGTTTTTCATTTATGATACGTGGATAATCTGGATGATGAATAGGATCATCTCCTAGTGCTTTTTGTATTTCATCATGCATATAACAGATGAGTTCATCTTTGATGGAGCGATGAACCAATATATAATCAGGAGCGACACATGTTTGTCCGGCATTTAACAATTTTCCAAACACAATACGCTTTGCCCCCCGTTTAATATTTGCACTTTCATCTACGATACAAGGACTTTTTCCACCTAATTCAAGGGACACCGGTGTTAGGTTTTGACTGGCTTTTTCAAGTACCAGTTTTCCCACCTGTGTTCCTCCGGTAAAGAAGATATAATCAAAATGCTGATTTAGCAGTTGAAGATTTTCTTCCCGTCCTCCTTCCACCACCGTGATATATTCTGAAGGAAAGTATGCTTCTATCATTTCTTTGATGACATGTGCGGTATGTGGAGCATATGCACTTGGTTTGATGACGACAGTATTACCTGCTGCGATTGCGCCAATCGTCGGCTCCAAACAAAGCTGGAACGGATAGTTCCATGGTGCCATTATCAAAACCACACCATAAGGCTGTGGCACAACAAAACTAACCGATGGAAAATGTACCAATGGTGTTTTTCTTCTGCTTGGTTTTGAAAAATCATCTATATGACGCAGCTGAAAGGTTAACTCCTCCAACACCAAACCGATTTCACTCATAAAAGCCTCTGTGGAGGATTTATGTAAATCTTTGTATAACGCTTCTTCAATAGCCTTTTGATAGTTTCGAATTGCTTTACGAAGTGTACGCAGGGCTTGTTTTCGATATGCGATATCCTTTGTTTGATTACTTTGGTAAAATGTACGCTGATTTGCGATCGTTGTTTCTATATTCATAAATATTCACCTGTATTCTATAAAAAATAACACATCTAAGTATATCATATTTATAGACCTTTGAACGTAAAGATTTATGTACGTGTGAAAGAAGTTGAATTTTTTACTTACAAACACGAAGAATTAAAGTATAATGAAAGCAAGAGGTGATACAAATGAGTATGAGAGGAATTTATAGTTCTGTAACAGATATCAGAAGAAAGGTCTTTACAGAAATTGCCCGTTTGGCATATGAAGGCGGCGATTATGCGACGAAAATCGAACAGCTGCCTTATAAAATTTTACCTGGAGAACGCGCAACTTATCGTGACTCTATATTTCTGGAACGAGCAATCGTTGGGGAACGTTTACGTTTAGGTATCGGTCTGCCATTAAGAAGAATGGATGAACATGCGCCCCTTTCTGAAGGTATTGAAGAAAGTGCAATCGCAGAAAAATACTATGATGATCCATTGATCAATATTATTAAATTCGCATGTAATGCCTGTCCTGACAACAAGGTCGTTGTGACAGATATGTGCCAGGGATGTCTTGCACACCCTTGTAAAGAGGTTTGTCCAAAAGATGCCATTTCTATCGTGAATGGAAAATCTGTGATTGATCAGGATAAATGTATCAAATGCGGACGTTGTATCAATGTATGTCCATATAGTGCCATTCATAAATTAGAACGCCCATGTGCGAGAAGCTGTGGTATGGATGCCATAGGTTCTGATGAATTTGGACGTGCAGAAATCGATCATGATAAATGTGTATCCTGCGGTATGTGTCTTGTGAATTGTCCATTTGGGGCAATCGTTGATAAAGGACAGATTTTCCAAACAATTCATGCCATCAAAGAAGGCATTGATGTATATGCAGCGATTGCGCCAGCATTTGTTGGTCAATTTGGTGCCGGTGTTACACCAGAAAAAGTAAAGGGTGCTTTAAAAGAACTGGGCTTTAAGGATGTTGTGGAAGTTGCGATCGGTGCCGATTTGTGTACAGTAGAAGAAGCAGAAGACTTCTTAAATAAAGTACCAAATGAACAGCCGTTTATGGCAACCAGCTGTTGTCCTGCCTGGTCTGTAATGGCTAAAAAACTCTTCCCGGATTTCAAGCCTTATATTTCCATGGCTTTAACACCTATGGTATTGACCGGCCGTTTGATTAAAAAAGAACATCCAAATGCGAAAGTTGTCTTTATCGGTCCTTGTGCAGCGAAAAAACTGGAAGCCAGTCGAAAGAGTGTACGAAGCGATATTGACTTTGTACTGACTTTTGAAGAAGTCATGGGTATGTTTGAAGCAAAAGGTGTAGATCTTGCGATGGCACCTGTGGAGGCTCCATTTGAAGAAGGTACTGCCAATGGACGTGGATTTGCGATCAGTGGTGGTGTCGCAGGTGCTGTAAAACAATGTATCCAAAAAGAACACCCAGAGAAAGAAGTTCTGATTGACAGCGCTGAAGGATTGAAAAACTGTCGTACAATGTTAATGATGGCAAAAGCCGGTAAACGTAATGGTTATCTATTAGAAGGTATGGCATGTCCTGGTGGATGTGTTGCTGGTGCTGGTACATTACAGCCGGTAATAAAATCCAGTGCATTAGTTAAAAAATATACCAGTGAAGCAGAAAAGAAACTGGCATTTGAAAGTGAACATTTAGATAACTTGGAATTATTGACAAAAGAGTAAAATGAAAAGAAAGTGATATTTCCGTGTTAAATATCACTTTTCCTTTTTTATGATATGATAAGAAAAGATTGTTCATACTATTACATGAAAAGTGAGGTTATTTCCTATGCAGAATTATGGTTATTTTAAAGTTGCCTGTGCAACTCCTGCTTTAACAATTGGTGATGTACATGCCAATACACAAGAAATATTACATATTATTTCCACATGTGATCAGGATGTCCGCCTTATTGTATTCCCGGAATTGAGTCTTTGTGGATATACCTGTCAGGATTTACTGTATGAAAATATTCTGATGGACAGTATGGAAGAAGCGATTTTTAAAATCTGTCAGGAAAATACATCAGATGCCATCATCGTGATTGGCTGTGCCCTTCGTCAGTATAATCATTTATATAACTGTGCTGTTTTCATACATCAGCATTCAATATTAGGCATCGTTCCTAAGACATATCTGCCTAATTACAACGAATTTTATGAAAAACGCTGGTTTTCAAGTGCAGATTCCTGTATTGATGATGATATCTATCTACATGGACAGCGCATTCCTTTTTCCTCCAGGATTCTGATTCACGATGAAACAAGTGGTGCGATTATTGGCGCAGATATCTGTGAAGATTTATGGGTACCTATTCCTCCAAGCACCTACCATACATTACATGGAGCCAATGTAATTGTGAATTTAAGTGCCAGCAATGAAACCATCGGTAAAAAAGAATATCGCAGAAATATGATTTTATCACACAGTACAAAATGTATGTGTGGCTATGTGTATGCATCTGCTGGCATTGATGAAAGTACCAGTGATCTGGTTTTCAGTGGTCATGCGATTATCGCAGACAACGGCTATTTGGTTCATGAATCAGAAATATTCCATCGTAATAAACTAACCTATGGTGAAATTGATTTAGAAAAGCTAAAAAATGACCGGTTGCGTTTTTCTACCTATATGGAGCTTTCTGAAAAAAAGGACTATCAATTTATCACTTGTCAAACAAAACCTGTTACACAAAAGCTGGAACTTATACGTACCATTGATCCCTATCCTTTCGTTCCAAAAGATGAAGCAGTTAGAAAAGATCGCTGTATGGATATTTTACATATGCAGGCTACCGGATTGGCTCAGCGTCTGAAGAAAATCAACTGCAGCCAGTTGATTATAGGTATTAGCGGTGGTTTAGACAGCACCTTAGCTTTGATTGTCGCAAAAATCGCATTTGATATGAATGGTTATGACACAAAAGGAATTCTAGCTGTTACCATGCCAGGCTTTGGTACCAGCGAGCGTACATTACATAATGCCCAAGCATTAATGGAGGCTTTACATACCACCCAAAAGAACATTGATATTCGTAAAGCATGCGAACTTCATTATAAAGATATTGAGCATGATGCCACATCTTTGGATATCACTTTTGAAAATGTACAGGCAAGAGAGCGTACACAGATATTAATGGATCTAGCGAATCAACATCATGGTATCGTCTTAGGTACAGGTGATTTAAGTGAATTAGCACTTGGATGGTGTACTTATAATGGTGATCATATGTCCATGTATGCAGTCAATGCTTCCATCCCTAAAACACTGATTCGCTATCTGCTGGTTACATATGCACATTACTGTCGTATACAAAGTGATCAAAAACTTGCGGATATTTTAGATGATATCTGCGATACTCCGGTTTCACCTGAATTATTGCCACCAAAAGAGAATGGTGAAATTGCGCAGATCACAGAAGATGCTATTGGTTCCTATACATATCATGATTTCTTTTTATACCATATGCTGCGAAATCATTTTTCGCCTGATAAGATTTATCAGTTGGCTTTACTTGCTTTTGGTGAAGCCCATAAAGCAGATATCAAAAGTACCCTTAAAACTTTTTATCACCGCTTTTTCACCCAGCAGTTTAAACGAAACTGTATGCCTGATGGTGTAAAAGTAGGAAGTGTATGCCTTTCCCCAAGAGGTGACTGGCGTATGCCAAGTGATGCCAGCGCAGATTTATGGCTAAAAGAAGTTGACCAGTTATAAAAAAACAAGAGATTTCTAAAATGACTGTATTTTCCTCAATCATTTAAGAAATCTCTTTTTATAATGAAACATCTTCTTCTTGAAACGTATGATAAAACTCCATAAAATCTTTCATGCATAATGGTTTAGCATAATAATATCCCTGAATTTCATCACAGCCTGCTTCTTTTAGGAAAGCTACTTCCTTTTCTGTTTCCACACCTTCTGCCACTGTATGGATGTGCAAACTTTTCGCCATAGAAAGAACTCCTTTGATAATTTCAAAGCTTCGTTCTTTGTTTTCCTTTTCTGCACGGAAGAATACCTGATCCACTTTCATTTCATCAATTGGAATATCCTTCAACATATTTAAAGAAGAATAGCCGCTGCCAAAGTCATCCATCGCAATCAAAAAGCCATGATGCTGCAGTTCTTTGATAATCGAACGCAGTTCTTCACTATGATCATAAATAACATTTTCTGTGATTTCAAATTCAATCATAGAATGTTCTATATGATGACGATTTACCAGTTCTACAATTTTATTGGCAAAACCTGGTTTAAAGATATACATACGGGAAAGATTGACAGATATACGAATTGGCATTTTTTCTTCTTTCTGCCAGTTCTCTAGCACCCGACAAACCTCTTCTATCATATACATATCTAGTTTTTCAAGAAAGCCGTTTCGTTCAAATAATGGAATAAAGCGATAAGGTGGAATCAATCCATACACTGGAGAATTCCAGCGAACCAATGCTTCTGCCGCATGTATTTTCTTATCTTTCAACGTTACTTTTGGTTGTAGATAAATTTTAAATTCACTTGCTTCCAATGCACTTTCCATTAAACTTTCCATCCGTTTTTCATCAAGCTGCATTTCATACATTTCATGAGAGAAGAAACTAAAGGTTTCTGGTGTATCTTTGATACGTTTTTTCGCATACGCACAACGATCATGACATTTACCAATATCTTTATCACTTTCTTCAATCATATAGATTCCGATCTTATACTCTAAATTAAACATACTGAACATACCTTTGCTGGCATACTTGATAGCTTCGATAATATGATTTATACGTTTGATGATTTCTTCTTCAGTTTTTGTATGCAGTAAAAGAATATAGCGATCCCCAGATATGCGTGAACATGCCTCTTCTTTTGTACATTGTTCCTCACAGGCATTCATGATGATACATAAAAGTTTATCCCCACCCTGATAGCCATAAATTTCATTAAATAATTTAAAATCTCTGACATCTGCTTCAATCAGGGTATATTCATTGCCAACACCTTGATCTAATAACGCCTGAACTTTTAAACGGAAACGATTATAATTGTAATGTCCTGTTAATTCATCATAGAACACCAGCTCTTCCATTTTTTTATCAGCTTTATTTCGTGATATATAAATATATATGATAATTGCGATAAACAATACTGCCAATAACAGCCATGTTACAATCGCCATCTTCAGAAAATAATTGATTTGCGTTGATACCACATTACTTGGCACAATGGATAAAATATACCAGTTATTGATATCTAAGCGATGAAATGCAAGATAACGATGTTCTTTATCAGGTGTAATAAATTCTTCTACACCGGTTTTTTCGTTTTTCATCTGACTTACATCAAAGTTATCCACAAAATTCAATTTTGTGATAGAATCAATACTCTGCTTACGATTTTTACTATGACTGGATATAACAATTTTCCCCTCTTCATTTGCGACATCACTGAATCCCTGATCATTAAACGTTTCATTCAACAATTTCTCTGACAAAGTTTCTGTTTCCATGGATGCAAACAAAACATTGGTGATCTTGCCATCATGATAGATTGGTGAAGCAAATACATTAATATCTTTTTTTCCTATAACATCCGTAAAAGTATTTGAAAACATGGAAACCCCTTGAATGGCTGATTGAAAATACTCACGATCTGCGATATTAAACTTCTGTCCATCGGTTGTATAACAGTTTCCATCTAATCCAGAAATACCAAAACGTAGAAAATCAGAATTTTCTTTGGCATCTTTCACATCTTTTATCAGAACTTTTGCATCTGTTGATGGATTATTTGACAACATACTAGCTATAGAATCGATGGTTTTTATTTCATTATGGATATCTTCTTCGATAATCCGTGCATTCGCTTCCGCTGTCTGCATAAGATTAGTTCTTAATTCACTTAACAACGTCGTTCTTAATTGAGATACATAAAAGATAGCACCGCCAACAAATACACTCAGGCTTATGACAACAATCAAAAGTCGCCTTATCAATGTCTTATGTTTCTGCATAGCGTCCCTCCGTTCGTATTTCTATCTAACATATGTTTTAATCTCTTTCAGGTAAAGGCTTTTTTTCTTTTTATTACAAATTTACATACTTATAGGATAACATAACATTTATTTCATGAAAATATGTAATTTCAAATTTTACCATTACAAACAGTATTTTTTACTCATCCTCCAGAATAATACGGTCCCTTCCTTCTTTTTTACCAATATATAAATGATCATCCGCAATTTCTATCAGTTTATTCAAATCATTTTCATTATCAGAATCACTTATGCCAAATGTAATGGATACATGGATGATTTCACCATTTAGTACGATATCCATATTTCTGATCTCTTGTTGCAGCTCTAGCAAGTGTTCATATGCTTCACTTTTATTCATATCTTCATAAATTAAAACAAACTCTTCACCACCCCAGCGGAAAACAAAACCTAAATGTTCCATATGCGCCGATAAAACACTGGATAATTGCCGCAAGACTTCATCTCCGCTTTGATGTCCATAGGTATCATTAATTTTTTTGAAGTAGTCAATATCTCCCATCGCAAGTGCAAATGTACCATGTCCTTGTTTGGCTTTTTCAAGTAAACTATCAATCACAACATTACAGCTTCTTCGATTATGTAATCCTGTCAATGGATCTTTCCCTACCAGCTCCATAATAGAATCCTGTAGTATAAGTGCAAATTTTCCCATCTCACCAATTTCATCATTTCGCTCTAATACATATGGATCAATTTTCGCTGTCATATCTCCTTGGGCGATATTCCCTAAAAATACTTTTGTTTTATTTAACGCAAAGATTGTCTTTCTGCTATAATAAACAGAAATCAAAATCGCAACTGCCATAACGCCAACTGCACAGGCAATAATGACATAAATTGTTTTCACGATATGGGCAATTACCTGATGACGGGGTTTCCCCACAAACATCATGCCAACCACATCCTGTTGCTGCTTTACTGGGATATAATAGCCATAATACTGCATCCCATTTACCTGTACATCATCAGAAAAATAATCCTCTCCCTGCTTTATTACCTGTTGTTTAACAGCCGCACTCGCATGTGTACCCTTGGCTCTTTTTCCATCTTCATTTAAAATCGTTGTTAAATATCGGGTATCTCCAAAAAACAAAGTAGCGTCTGCTTCAGACATCTTTTTAATACGATCCATCTCATCAATATGCTCATCAAGAAAAACATCCCCTTTTTTCATACGACCATTTTCTTCTGCATATGTGCCAGGAAACTTCGTATCTAAAACATTGTAACTGCTGTATGCCAGCACTTTTAAACTATATTCAACCTCTTCACTTAAGCTGTCATAGGCGACGAATGACATAATAATGGTAATGACTACACCAAATGCCAAAAGTGGTAAGACAGAAAGTGACATAAAATTGATCGTTAGCTTTCGTTTTTTAAACATACTTCTCGTCTCTTTTCCTATTCCCTTAAATATATTCTTATTTTAACATAGGAGTAACTTTCTGTAAAAGCAATTCCATAGAATTCATAAACGGTTCCCTAAACCTTACCAATTTATACATTTTTAAACATCAATTTCAAAAAAAAACAGGATATGCTCCTGTTAGATCAGAATCCCATTACAGTGATCAATTTCGTGTTGAATGATCTGTGCCTGAAATCCGGTAAAGGTTTTTATCTTTATTTTAAAGTTTTTATCACAATACTGAACCTTGATTTTCTCATGACGTTTGACTTCCTTTTCGCCTGTATGACAAAGACATCCTTCCATTGTTTTATACACTTTTCCAGATGTTTTCAAAATCACGGGATTTACCATGATCAAATATTCTCTTTCATCAAATATCACGATAATCCGTTTGGTAACACCAATCATATTGGCAGCCATGCCAACACATGTCTGTGCATGAGCTTTTATGGTATCTAACAAATCCTCTATTACATAACTGTCCTTTACTGTTGCTTCGCTGCATGGCTGACTTAAAATAAATGTATCTTTTACGATATCTTTTATCATACTGCTTCCTCCTCATATTTTTCATATAAATTATATGATTTTAGATATAGAATATCAATGCTGAAAATCCTATACTGTTTTAAAAGTTTATTCCCTCAGCCTTCCTTTGATATTTGTACTGTTATAAGAAAAAGCACCTGATTTCTTAATCAAGTGCTCCTATATCTATAAGATTTCACAATCCTGTAAATGATTGGTTGCGGACTGTAATTTCATTTGTAATATATTTTCCAAACGCGAGATTGCCCCCACCAAACCAGTCACACGACAATTCAATTGAAACAGCTGTTGTGTGGTAGTATTCTCCATTTGAATGACTTCCTGCATTTTGCTTCCTTCCCCCTGTAAGATATTCGCAAGTGCACTTTCCTGTAAAGCGATGGACTCTATAATATCTGTCCATGCCTGACAACGTGCAGTAAATAAAGGTGTTGTAATGGTTGTTGTGTTATTATCCAAATTGGGATCAGGTGTTTGTGATGTGACTTGCGCAGTATTTATGATAGAAGAATTTATTGTTTCTGATACATCTGCACGAATGAAAATGGTGCGGGTTTCCTGATTATTTAAATTCCCCAGATTCAGACTTCCTGTCCATGGCAAAAAATTTGTGCCGCCATCAATGGAATATTCAGGATTTAATAAATCAGCAGGTATCGTATCTGTTAATACCACATTTTCTGAAATAGATGGTCCCGCGTTACGAACGATAATCGTATAAGTTAGTGGTTTCCCTGGCTGTAAAGGACTGGGACTTGCTGATTTTGTTATGGAAATATCAGCTAATTCTCCAGCGATCGTCACAGGTACCTCATTGGTTTCTACTTCAAATTCTTGTGGAATACCACCTTCCACCGGTGTATACGAATATCGCATATTTGCATGATTTAAAGTAGGATTTATAGCTGGTATAGAATCTGCCCTTACAGTAAATGTGATGGTCACACTGCCTTGTACAGGAACATCCGGTACTATAAAACCAGTATTGGGATTTGCCTGTGGCTGAGAAATACCATTCACAATCACACTGCCCTCTACAAAACTTAGTCCTGCTGGTATCATATCCTGAAAGAATACATTTGTAAGAGGATTGCCACAAGGATCCTCCAGAGTAATCGTATATTGAAACTCTTCACCAATAAATGCAGTTGACGTACTGGCTGTTTTTACTGGTATAAATTCTCGTATTAGAATTTCATTAAATGCGATATCATCAATTGCGTAATCATTTCCAACAACTTCAGGTCCTTCACTTAAAAATTCAACAGTTAAACTTGTGTTATTGCGTGAATTTATAACCGTCCCGATTTCTTTCCATTCCGGTGCATTTGTGTTGACAGGTATCAATGCTCCAAGTGTGGCACTATATAATACACCACCATTTTCATCCAATATCTGTACACCTAATTCAGGATTTGGATAGCCATTCACACGAAACAAATTCAATATCCATGAACGAAATAAATAATTTGTATTTGGTTTTACCTGTATCGTATCCCTGAAAAAGACTGCACCTGGGTTGAAGCCATTTACAATCATCATACGTCCGGTTTCATTACCAATCGTATGATCTGCAATCCTCCACCATGCGCCAATTTCTGCACTCATGGAATTATTCATAATATTTTGTACTGTATATTCTCCATCCAGAGGTGTAAATACGGCAGGATTTGGTAAAACATATGTGAAGTCTGGCGTTACATCCGGATATGGTTCTGTTGGTGCCCCTGTATTAGCAGATGTTCCCGCAGGGAATGTGCCAAACGTACCTTCATCTGCGACATTGATAAGATTATCACCTGAAATAATAGCACATTCATCAATAATTGCTTCAATAGGTGTATAAATAACAGGTCCATTATAGAAATTTTGATTTGTTAATTCATTACCAGCTACTGTAACAAAAAGTGTATCTGGTGTTAAAGAATCAATATTGGTAGTTCCTGTAGGAGGATTACTTACTGCTGATACTGGAGGATTGACACCTTCTGGTATATTTCCAACTACAGCATTCGCAAAATCTCCGGGTGAAGTTACACCACCTGTTTCACCATAAGCTTCCACAATTCGATAACTGCCATCTGCTACATTGATAAAACTATAATTCCCATTTGTATCCGTTAATACTACCAAACGCATACCTGATACTGTATTTTGAAGAACAACAGGTATCCCAGCAATCCCTGAATCCTGTGAAGAGATGCTTAAGCTGCGATCTCTATCAAAAATTACGCTACCTGATATTGTTGCCATTGCCATCCACCCCCACTTCATCAAAACATGTGGCATCTATCATATCCACAAGCTCTAACTTTGTCTGTAATATTGTTTCCAGCCTTGTTGCAGTATTGACCATCTGTTCCACAGAACGATTCAGTTGTAAAAGCTGTTGTGCTGTAACACCTTCCATATTGATCACTGTCTGCATTTTTTCTGATTCTGCATTCAGGATATGTGATAAAGCACGTTCCTGCATTGCGATAGATTCTATTAAATCTGTTATGGCCTGTTCACCTGTACGATCTCCAGGCGTAATTACTGGCATTCCCATAGTATATCCTCCTTGTATAAAACATGATTGTATACTTCAGTATATGTTTTTAAACATGATATGGTTCATAAAAAAAGAATGTTCCTTCATATATCGACATACAATACAGAGAATGAAACATAAATGGAGGTATTATTATGGACTTTACATTACAATTTGAAGAATGTATTTACCTATCCTGTGGACAGCCTTATGCATATGAAGGCGTTGCATATGATGGAAATGCATATTATTTTACCTTATCAAATGCTCCTTGTATTCATATCTATCAAAAAGATTTTTCATTTATGGCATCTTATGAAACATGTCGTAATTATTCCGCTATTTGTTATGATTCTGTAAATTATTGTTTTTGGGCAAGTGATCATGCGCATCCAAATATGCTGTATTGTCTTGATGAAAATTTAAATGAACAAAGTATATTTACCATACCTATAGATAAAAATATTGATATTACGGGTTTATCCTGTGATGATATCCATGATACCCTTTTTATTTCCTTTTATGAAGGTGTTATGGAAATCACAAAAGATGGTCAAATACAAAATCAATATGCGCCAATCATTGGTACATTTGCGTCTGTATTAAGTTATGATGAAGCTTTTTTAACACTTCGCGCACATAATGACATGCAGTTTCTTGATTTTCAATCTTTAGATGGCACTCTTTTGGAAAGCTATCCAATTGATTGTCCTTATCAGATCATGAATATTATATGGGATTATGAACGAATGAAAACATGTGATATGTTATGTTTTCTGTTTCTTATCATCGGAAAAGATGGATGTCCATGCTTTATAAAATGCTGTTTAAAACCATGTCAATGTAAGCCTTGTGCTTGTGATCTGGATGATTGTAATCGATCAGACAGTGTTTGCCGATTGCTTTCTTCCATTGCCTGCATAGAAGCTGCACTTTCTCATATTCTAAATGCAGAAGGTGAAAAAATACAAAAGGCGGTTGAAATCGCCGGTAATGTCTGTGAACTCTTGGAAGTAAATGAATCTGTTCGTAAAACAGTAACGGATGTTACCATGCTGGAACAGGTTTTATTTGCTAAATTAAATGCTGTATTAGAAATAGATCAATGTATAAATAATTGTGAGGATTGTAAAAACTAGTGAACGAAATTGTCCACTAGTTTTATTTTTCTATATCTTTTATCTTCTTTGCTCTTACAATGATAATTTCCGGGATTTCTTCATGAGCGAAACATTCCTCATAAAAACCATCAACTACAAAACCACATGCAAAGCAAAGATGGAATATATCCTGCATCGAACGATGATAATAGCACTGTTCTTTTGGTTGTCCAGTAATCGCTTCCCCATAATAACTATGTGGTGTCATGTATTGCTTTGTTAAAGTGACAAAACATGGATGCTGTGTTGCGAATACAAAGGATCCTTGATCTATTAGCATTTGATTTACACTTCTAAATAGTGGTTCTATATCTGAAATATCCATAATTGCCATATTGGAAACTGCTTTTGTGAAAGGCTTCTTTCTTCTTAAAGCCAAAAGACTACTTTCATTAGTCGCATCAGCTACACAGAATTCAATTTGCTCTAGGTATCGGTGTTGACGCTTTTTCGCCAATTCTATCATATTTGCTGAATAATCAAATGCCACAACAGAAATACCTTGATTAGCAAGATATGCTGAATAATTTCCATTCCCACATGCGATATCTAAAATGAAATCATCTGGTTGAATATCTAACAATTCATTTACTTTAGGACGTACTGTTTCTCTATGAAATTTGTTTGACTCATCTCCCATTGCCTCATCCCAAAACTTTGCATTTTCTTCCCATGCTTCTAAACTTTCTTTATTTTTATCATCCATTTTAAAACCTCTCTATTTATTATGGTTAAGCTTTTCTTATCATAAAGTATTTTACTTCAAAATTCATTGATTACTTTTTAATGAAATTCGATTATACAATTTCCCAAACAAAAGTCGCAGTGTCTTGCACATCAATATTGTCTGGCTCTATATCCATAGATGGTATTGCTGATAATTCTCTAAAACTTCTTTCATCAAATTTGTATTTCGTATCAGAATAAACATTCAATTCATCCCAATTGTAATCTATTATAAGTAACTGTCCCAACTTCACGCCTGATGCTTCACAGAGCAGTTCTGCTTTCTTTTTTGCATTTATTGCCGCTTCCCTGAGAAGTGCATCATTTATTTCTGTTGGATTTTTAACTGTAAATACAATATCTAACTCTAGGTGTGTGGGACAAGAAGCAATTGTTACTAATACCTGAGATAATCGTTTCAAGTCAAAATCAAATGCTAACTTTAGCTGGTGGCAACATACAAAGCCAGTGAAAACCCGCTGGTAATGATCATGTTCATCTTTGTAACTATCATAATCGGTGTAAACTTTAAAATTTGTAGTTTTTACTGCATTCTTTTCGAAGCCGATAGATAAAAGACTCTGCTTCAATTCTGCTAATTGCTTTGTCGCAGTATCCATTACCTTATCATATTGCTTATCCTTCGCTTCCAATCTCATCTTCAATATCACATAATCTGAACATGCTGAAACCTTACCAATCCCCTTTACTGTTATTGTTCTTTCCATAGATTTAGCCTCTTTTCTTTTAAACAATCTGTCTTTATCTTAAA
>ENA-OWPJ01000822-OWPJ01000822.1-human-gut-metagenome-genome-assembly--contig:-NODE-822-length-19674-cov-3.62205_pt1 | contig 19674 bp, 19 predicted proteins | sample MGYA00248264_ERZ651846 | MGnify/ENA primary metagenome ERZ651846 (study PRJEB26924, sample SAMEA4378271) | human gut metagenome | biome: human gut; feature: human-associated habitat; material: faeces...
TAACGATTATGCAGAAGATTATCTGTATGAATTAAAAGTCAGAGGATATCGACCTGTTATCGCACATGTAGAGCGTTATTTTCCAAAAGGTATTGATTTAGATAGAGTACAGTCATGGATAGAACTAGGTTGTTATATCCAAGTCAATCGAACAAGTCTTTTAGGAACACATGGGGATATTTGTAGGAAGAATGCAGAAAAGCTTTTAAGAGAAGGCATGGTACATGTGATAGCAAGTGATACACACAGAAGTGAAGGTCATCGTATCGCAAAGCTTTCTGATGTGTATTCACTAATTGAAAAAGAATATGGAAAAGAAAATGCAATCCTTTTATTACAAGTTAATCCCAAACATATTATTCAAAATGAAACTTTAGAAGGAATGGAAGTCATAAAGAAAAGATCTATCTTCGATAGATTAAGAAAGAAAGGAAGATAGGATGGAAAGAAAACTTGCGCCAAAGCGACATGATAAGAAAAAGAAAAAAACTATCAAACAATCGCAGTTTGATTTTTCAGAAGTATATCGACAGTTAAGAACGAATATTGAATATTCACAATTTGAAGGAGATATTCAAGTAGTCAATCTAACAAGTACAAATCCAGCTGAAGGAAAAAGTTCTGTGGCATCAAATTTAGCAACAGTGAGTATTGCGAAATATCACAATGTCTTATTGATGGATTGTGATTTAAGAAAACCAGTACAACATAAGATATTTAATGTTTCTAATAAAGTCGGATTAAGCAACTTAATGAAGAACTTTGATAGTTTTGATGTAAATGATGATACATATTTCCAGAAATTCAAGGATAACACAAGTGATGGAAAGCTTTATTTACTAACAAGTGGAATGAAGGTACCTAATCCATTGGAGCTTTTATCAAGTGAAAAGTTTAATCATTTAATAGAAAAACTAAGAACAAGATTTGATTTCATCGTGATTGATTGTCCACCAGTAGATGCGGTGGCAGATGCAATTCCAGTGAGTACAGTTACTGATGGAACAATCTATGTAGTATCAGCGAAAGAAACAAACAAAAATGATGCAAAAGCGGCAATCACACAGCTTCAAAGAAATGGTGCCAATATTCTTGGAACTGTACTTACAAAAGTAGAAGCAGAAGCGAAACATTATTATGGCTATTACTATAATAGTGAGTCATAAAGGAGGCATAAGGTGAATTATTTTTATGCGTATATTCCTGATCATAAGCAACAGGATGCGATTTTACAATCTGTGCATTTGTCAGAAAAACAAGTTTATATCGATGAAAACAGAGAAGACAAAAACTGGAAAGATTTATTATCAAAGATTAAAAAAGAAGATACAGTTTTTATTCCTTCTATAGAAATGTTATCTTTTGATGAAGAAGAATTAAAGAATAAATTAGAAACAGTTAAAAATAGGAAAATTCAGTTAACATGTTTAGATAAGAAAACGATTGATGCGACTTTGTTGTTGGAATTGATAGAGTTTTTAAATTTCAGCAGAAGAAATAAAGCAAGAGAGCTTCAAAGAGTAGGAATTGAGAAAGCTTTAGAGAAAAAATATAAAGGCGAAGGAAGATTTGGGCGTCCAAGAGTCGTAAGACCGGATGATTTTGAATATCAATTAGATAGAATTTTTAATAAAGAACTAACTCATGAATCTTATCGTGAAGAATTGGGTATGAAAAGATCAACTTATTACAAATTAGTACATGAATACAAGTTGAAATTAGAAAAGGAAGAAGGCAAATCGTAATGGAAAATATAAAAAAATTTGGTAAACATATTTTCTGGATTATACAATTAATTGCCAGCTTGATTTTATCTTATAGTGTTTATAAAATTCTTCCAATGAAGTATTTGATTTTAGTTATTCTAGTTTTAGCTATTTTATTAGGTTTAGTAATATTTATGCAAGTAGCAAGTAAAACGAATAAAGCAGTGAAAATAGGTAGTAAAGTATTAGCTATTGTTTTGAGTATTTTAATGATATTTGTGAATGTAAAAGTCATCAATAAAGTTCAACAAACCATCGATAAGATTTCAAATGGAAATATCCAAACAACAACAGTTTCAGTACTTGTGAAAAAAAATAGCGCTTTTCAAAAAATAGAAGATTTAGATGGAAAACAGTTCGGTATCATGAAAAATATTGATCGTGAGAATACTGATTTTATGTTAAATCGTTTAAACGAGCAATTTAGGAATCAAGTATCTAAAACAGAATACGCAAGTGGAGAAGAAATGCTTCAAGATCTGTTAGACGAAAAAACAGATGCAATCATCATGAATGAAGGATTTCGCGACAGCTTTAATCTGATTGATAAAAAATTTGAATCTGATACGAAGGTAATTTACACATTGGATAAACAAAAAACGATTGAAAATCTTAAATCAGCTTCAGTGACAAAAGAAAGTTTCATTGTTTATATTTCAGGCATTGATACAACAGGGCCTATCACAACAACAAGTCGTAGTGATGTGAATATGTTGATGGCAGTAAATCCAGTGAAGAAAAAGATTGGATTAATCTTTATTCCACGTGATTATTATGTTCCATTACAATGCCATGATGGTGTTTGTGAAACTGGAGCCATGGATAAACTGACACACGCTGGTTTGTATGGCGTGGAAGTAAGTCAGGCAACAATTGAAAACATCTTAGGAGTAGATATTAACTACAATGTCAGAATCAATTTTGATACCTTAACAACGATGGTAGATGCATTAGGTGGTATAGATATTAATTCAGATCAAGATGTGAATTTACTTCATGGTGCAGGATGTAATATCAAACAAGGCAAGAATCATGTAAATGGAGCTTGTGCGTTAGGCTTTGCAAGAGAACGCTATGCCTATAATGCAGGAGATCGTCATCGTGGTGAGAACCAACAAGAAGTGATTCGTGCAATGATTAATAAGATGACAACAACCAATATTATCAAGAATTATGAATCAATACTAAACGCAGTACAAGGTATGTTTCAAACAAATTTGAAAACAGATGAGATAACAGCACTAATTCAGATGCAAATCAATGATATGTCAAAATGGGATGTACAAAGCACTCTAGTAGATGGTACAGGCGATATGGTGCCTACGTATTCTTATGGAAGTACACCTTTGTATGTTATGCGACCAAATACTGATTCTATTAGTTCTGCGAAAACTTTTGTAAATGAAATTATTAAATAAAATGAGGTGAAGAAATGAAAGTATGTTTAGTAGGATCTAGTGGAGGACATTTAACTCATTTATATATGTTAAAACCATTTTGGGAAAATAAAGATAGATTTTGGGTTACATTTGATAAAAAAGATGCAAAAAGTCTACTAAAAGATGAAAAAATGTATCCATGTTATTATCCAACGAATAGAAATATAAAAAATTTGATACGAAATACAATTGTTGCGTGGAAAGTTCTTCATACTGAAAAACCAGATGTAATTATTTCTTCTGGTGCAGCAGTGTCTGTTCCTTTCTTTTATTTAGGTAAAATTTTTGGTGCTAAACTAATATATATAGAAGTTTTTGATCGTATTGATAAACCTACTTTATCTGGAAAATTAGTATATCCTATTACGGATAAATTCATTGTACAATGGGAAGAAATGAAAAGCGTTTATCCTAAAGCGATAAATTTAGGTAGTATATTTTAAGAGGGGGATTAATATGATATTTGTTACAGTTGGAACACATGAACAGCCTTTTAATAGGTTGATTGAGTATATAGATAACTTAAAACGAGATGGTTTTATAAGTGAGGAAGTAATAATGCAAACAGGTTATAGTACTTATGAACCCAAATATTGCAAATGGAGCAAACTACTTCCGTATAAAGAAATGGTGGAAAATGTTGCTGATGCTCGAATTGTTATTACTCATGGAGGACCAGCAAGTTTTATAATGCCTCTTCAAATTGGAAAGACACCGATTGTTGTACCTAGACAGAAGCAGTTCAATGAGCATGTTAATGATCATCAAGTGGAGTTTGCTAAAGCTGTTGCAGAGAGAATGGGAACAATTATACTAGTCAATGAGATAAATGAATTAAAGCAAATTATTGAAAATTATGATGAAGCTGTTGATGGTATGCCTTCTGGGATGAAAAATAATAATGAGGCTTTTAATCAAGGACTCGAGACAATAGTAAACGATTTTACTAAAAGGAGAAAACAAAATGACTAAAGTCGGTATTTTATCAATGCAAAGGATAATAAATTATGGGTCTTTTCTTCAAGCATACGCACTTAAAACACTTCTTGAAGAACAAGGACATGAAGTTCAATTTGTAGATTATCGAGTTGGAATGCCTTTAATCGAGTCAAATGATGCAAATAAAAAAAGTGCTTTAGGAAAAATATATAAAGTGTTTGAAGCGTTGGCATATGATGCACCGTTAAAGCAAAAATTGCAATTTATTTTATACAAGAAGCAATTTGCGAATAAATATCATAATTTACTTGGATTGACTGTTCAACCCAATTATACTCCTGAATTGGATGTTTTGGTTATTGGAAGTGATGAAGTATTTAATTGTGTGCAGAAGAATCCAAATGTTGGATATTCCCTTGAATTATTTGGTGCAAATAATAAAGCAAATAAATTAATTTCTTATGCTGCATCTTTTGGAAATACAACAGTAGAAAAACTTAAAGAATACAATAAAACTAGTGAAGTTGGTGAGTTATTAAAGAAGTTCAATTGTATATCTGTACGGGATGAAAATTCAAGACAGACGGTACATGTTTTGACAGGAAGAGAAGTACTAAATCATCTTGATCCAGTGTTAGCATATGACTATATCGGAAAATGCAATAGAATACCTACACTTCAAATCAAAGAAAAATACATGATTTTATACGCATATTCTGGACGTATTTCAAAAGAAGAATCAGATAAAATTGCAGCGTATGCAAAGAATAAAGGATTAAAAATTTATGCAATAGGAGGGGTACAACGATGCGCAGATCGTTTTGTAAATTGTTCTCCCTTTGAAGTTTTGGCTTATTTTGCAAATGCTGAAGAAATTATTACAGATACGTTTCATGGTACGATTTTTTCTATTATTACAAGACAAAAATTTACAACACTTGTACGTAAAAGTGTTGGTACATCATATGGAAATGAGGAGAAATTAACAGATTTATTAGTTAGATTGGGGTTACCAGAGAGAATTGCTTTTAATATTGATGAAGTCTTTGCACATCAGAGCGAGTCCATTGATTATGATACGGTGCATACATTTATTAATAAAGAACGAATGAGAACGTTTGAATATTTAAAACATGAAGTGAATTGAAGTCAGGAGGGCTTAGAATGGAAACAATAGCTAAAATTGGAATGGATTGCGTAGGTTGTAGAAGCTGTGAACAATCTTGCCCCCTAAAATGTATTACAATCAAAGAAAACTCTGAGGGTTTTCTATATCCTGTTATTGCAGAGGATGTTTGCGTGAAGTGTGGTCTATGTTTAAAGAAATGTCCGATAAATAAGACTGAAAAAGAAGAACATCATCCACTAGAGGCTTATGCATTAAAGGCAAAAGATAAAAGCTTCTTATTTAATTCTGCATCTGGAGGTGCATCGGATGTAGCGGTCAAAGCAGTGTTGGATCAAGGCGGTTATGCTTATGGTGCAGCCTATGACGAGAATTTTTCAGTAAGTCATATTGAAGTATCAGATGAGGAAGGTCGAAAGAGAATTCAATCATCTAAATATGTCCAATCTGATTTAAAAGATACATTTTCAAAGGCAAAAGCAAGATTGGAAAGTGGTAAAATGGTTCTGTTTACAGGATCACCATGCCAAATTGCAGGTTTGTATGCGTTCTTAGGAAGAAATTATGATAACCTATATACTATAGATTTGATTTGCCATGGTGTACCCTCTCCTAAATTTCTGCAAAAATATTTTGAATATCAAGAACGAAGAATGAAAGGTAGTATTATTTATTTTAATTTTCGTTCCAAAGATAAACGTGGTTGGGGCACACAGTATCTTTTAAAGACAAAGACAAAGACAAAGATAAAGACAAAGATATTAGCTCTTGATAAATATGGAAAACACTTCATGGATGGAGACTGTTATCGAGAAAGCTGCTATCAATGTAAATTTGCTAATCTAAATAGGCCAGCAGATTTAACGGTAGGAGATTTTTGGGGAATAAATAGATGTCATTCGGAATTTTCATCTGCATTAGGTGTTTCTTCAGTAGTTGTAAACACTGAAAATGGAAAAAAACTTTTAGATTTGATGCGAGTTGATTCAGAAATTATTCCTGTCACATTGGATGAAGTGCTAATTAAGCAGCATAATTTACAACAACCAACTTTAAGACCATTAACACGTGATAATTTTTATTTTGAAATTGATGATGAAAGATTTATTAAAAAAATAAAAGTGGGTTTGAGAATAAAAGAACGTGTAAAAAGTATTATTCCATCTAAAGTGGTAGAGAAGTTGAAGCAGTATATAGATTAGGAGAAAGAAAGATAATATGAATGAACCAATTCGAATTTTACATATATTACAACGGATGGAAGCAGGAGGAACCCAGGCACTTTTAATGAGTATTTACAGAAAAATTGATCGATCAAAAATACAATTTGATTTCATTGTAGAATATCCAGAAAAGCAATTTTATGATGATGAAATCATAGCATTAGGCGGAAAAATTTACTATACTTCTATCCGGAAAGATTTCAATTTGGCAAAATTTCAAAGAAAACTTTATCAAATTTTAAAAGATTATCCTGAATATAAAATTGTGCATGTACATGCATATACGATAGGATACTTTTGTCTTCGAACAGCAAAAAAAGCAGGTGTTCCTGTTCGAATTGCTCATTCTCATAGCAATGGGATTGTTCATGATAAAAAATATTTTATAAAATTATTAATGCAAAAACTATTTTTAAGACATGCTACTGATTTTATGGCTTGTTCAGAAGAAGCAGGAAAGTATCTATTTGAAGGAAAAGATTATGTGGTGTTAAATAATGCTATTGATTCTTCCCAATTTATTGCTCAAATAGATGTGCGAAATAATTTGCGAGAAGAATTTGGGTTAAACGAGAAATTTGTAGTAGGACACGTGGGAAGATTATGTCCAGAAAAAAATCACATGTTTTTAATAGATGTCTTTGCACAGATTAAAAAGATGAAAGAAAATGCGATGTTAGTTCTTGTAGGTACGGGACCTTTAGAACAAGAAATCAAGCAAAAAGTATCTGATATGGGGTTAACAGATAGTGTTGTTTTCTTAGGTAATAGAAAAGATATGAACCGAATTTATCAAACATTTGATATATTTATCTTCCCTTCGCTTTTTGAAGGCTTAGGGATTGTTGCAGTTGAGGCTCAGGCAGCTGGTATCCCAGTAATAGGTTCAGAAAGATTGCCACGGGAAATAGAAATTACGCCATTGTTTAATCGTATAAACATAAAAGAAGGAGCTAGAAAATGGGCAGAACTGGCACTTTATTCTGCTGAAAACTCTGTATGCCATACTAATATGCAAAAGTATGTGATAGATGCGGGATTTGATATGGATGCTACAGCAAATATGCTACAGCAATACTATATGAGAAAATGGAATTAATATACAATAGAGTTTATGAATAGAGGTAATCAAAAGGTGAGGAAGGATGAGCTGAGAATGTTGATATCTGTAATTGTACCAATATACAATGTAGAAAATTATTTGAAAAAGTGTATAGAAAGCGTATTGATTCAAGATAAATGTAACTTTGAATTGATATTGATTGATGATTGTTCATCGGATAATTCTTTGGATATTGCAAAGCGTTATGAAAATCGAAGTAATGTTAGGATTATAGGGAAGGAAAAGAATTCTGGATTATCTGATACTAGAAATATTGGTTTAAGGGAAGCAAGAGGTAACTATATTTTGTTTTTAGACTCAGATGATTATATCGAAGATGGTTCCCTAAATACAATTTGCAATATTATAAAAACTCAAAATGATCCAGATGTTATTTATTTTGGCTTTTATGAGGAAAATGAGAATACAATGCAGAAGAGATACGGTTACAAAAGTGATAAAAATAAGTTATACGTTGGTATTGATTTTGTGAAAAGTGAGTTGTCACAGAGATCCTTATATGCTGCCGCTTGTTTTGGGGTATATAAAAAGGAATTTTTGATTTCCAATAATATATATTTCAAAGTTGGCATATTTCATGAAGATGAACTATGGACTCCGCAAGTTGTTTGCAGTGCATATACAATTTTTACTTCTGATTATGCCTATTATCATTATGTAAGACGTTGTGATTCGATAACAAGAAAACAAGATAAGTCACAAAATGGAATTGACTTAATAAATAGTTGTAAAGAACTGGATTATTTATCTAGCCAGCTAACCGATTCAAGATTACGTAAACTGATGGATAATCATATAGCAATGCTGTATATGAAAGCAATGAGTGAGGGGAAACTCTTTCAAAGAGAAAAAAATAAATATGTGAATAGGTTTTATCCATTGAAAAAAACATGTTTTCCTAAGGATAAAGCTAAAGCTATGTTGTTTGCATTAAGTTTGAGGATGTATTATTTTGCAAATAATTTGAAATAAGGAATGAAAGATGAATAAATATAAAATTAGTGTATATAGTTTAATGTCATATGCTTTATTTTTTGCAGTATTTAAACCGAGTTTTTTGCCAGCAACGATAAGGCAGGCATTGAAAATTGCGATATTAGTAGGAACTTTTTTCTTTATAGTATGTAATAGCAAACGAAAGCAGTTATTTAATTGCTCGTTGATTTTTGTATCGTGTGTACTGTTATCTGCTATAGTGGTTGGTATTAGAGAAAATTACACATTTAGAGATATTTTAGATTCTGTGTTATATGCACTTACTTTTTATGATCTCTATACTTTTGCTGGATTATGTAAAAATAAAGGGTGTTCATATAAATTAGTTAATAGTATGTACAAAATTAATTTTGTTTACTGCATGTTAACTATAATCTCAGTTGCCATAGTTGGCGTACAAAACAATAGTAATACAGATGTTTATTTGTTTGGAAATAAATTTACATCAGCGTATCTGTTTATTCTTCTTGTAGCATTATATGGGGCTTCACACAAGATGAGTAAAAAACGAAATAAAGTGACTTTGTGTGCAATATTTGTATTTTCTATCGCATTTTCATTTTATATGGATTGCGGAACTGCAACAGTAACGTTGGTAGTTTTACTTATAATTTGCCTAATTTCTGATAGAATAAGACAGTTAATAGTTAATGAAAAATATGTGGTGCTTGCATTGATCATGTCTGCAGTTATTGTAATATGGATTGAAAGAATACTAAATGTTGATTTTATCAATCAACTAGTATTTCAATATTTTGAAAAAAGTTATACTGTTACAGGGCGTTTGGAAATTTACGGTAAATACTTGACGAATGTAATCTTAAGTAGTTTTTGGGTTGGTCATGGATATAGTAATTCAGTTATGAAGAATCTTACAGGTGTTTATGCGAATGCTCAGAATGGTTTGCTCGAAATGTTTGTTAGCTTCGGATTTTTGGGCGTTGTTGCTCTAATATATACTGTTTACTATTGTTATAAAAAAAGTGATAAAGGGATTCAAGTTTTCTATTTATCATTAATTGTGTATGGAATGATAATAGCTGCAGTGTTTGAGATTTCACTAAATTGGTTCTTTATGTTGGGAATATGCTTAATCAGATGGAATTGTAATTTAGATGAAAACGTGAGCCGAAAGAAAATTAGAAAAAAGTTTTAGATTTTTGGTTATATAGGAATGATCTCTTGAACCCCTGGTTAATCATGCTAGCTTTGCAGGAATCAGAACACTGAAAAGTGAATATTATCCAAAACAAAGAATGATTTGAAAAAGAGAGCATAAGTAATAAACATAACTGTCGTTATGCCTTGAGAAATTGGTTATAGTAGGTAATGATTATACCACTCGTAGAATCTATTTTCTCAGGGCAATTCAAAAGGTATATCCCATGTATCCAGATGCTGTAGCATCAAGATGTGATAGAGGTGACAGTACCATATCTTAGTTGAAATGTGTCGATGTTGCCTAATTTAAAGCCTACTTGCTTAATTTTCTTTAACTATCAAAGAGGCTTTTCACTTATTAGTTGCCTTTGGACAGAGTCACATGATGATACTAAACAGCCTTGGACTATCCTTCATTGAGACATGCATGGTTCTTCCAATTTTAGAATTCATCTGAATTTCATAGGGTATTTTGAAAGTTCAAAACTACCATGATTTATATGTCGACTCTCTTTGCATATAGAAACACCATTTTTGTCAATGATAATGCTGTTCTTGTAAGTAAGCTTAACACCATCTTTCTCTTCATCTGTGAAGGAAAGGTCAAGATTTAAAAACTGATCAATGATATTCTATGAAAAGTGAGTAATGAAATCAGGATAGTATTTACGTGAATTTTTTAAGAACAAAGTTTAGGTAGTTAACATAACTACCATAATTAACAGGGAACAAAAATCGTTACTAATCAATAAATGTGCACCGTCTGCAAGAGAATGGTACAATAAGTTAATAGCGCAAAACACCGCATTTTTTGATAAAATTATCAAGTGTTTTGACAAAAAAGAGGTAAATTTTTAATAAAATTGAAATCTTTAACCTTAATAAATTAAGGTTAAAGATTTCAAGAAATTATAGGAAAGTGTGGAGGATAAGAAATGAAGGTATCTATATTGTCTATGCAAAGGATAAATAATTATGGTTCACTATTGCAGGCATATTCTTTAAAAAAAATCATTGAATCGTTAGGAAATCAAGTTGAATTTATAGATATAAAAAGAGGTGAGAATCAGGCATTAAATGATCAGTGTGAAAAACTCGTTTTGCATAATGATGAAAAAAGTAGAAATTGGTTTGTAAAGCAAATTATTCGCGTGAAAAACAAATTTTCTAATTTAGAAGCAAAAAAACATTTTGAACAATTTAGAATTGATAAATTGGAAATATCAAACACAAATAATGATACTATGTATGATGTGTGCGTAATTGGTAGTGATGAAGTTTTTAATTGTTTGCAAAAATCTAAATGGGGATTCGATTCGCAGTTATTTGGTAATGTGAAAAATGCTAAAAAAGTAATTACTTATGCGGCATGCTGTGGTTCTACAAAAGTAGAGGATCTCTCGGAAGAGCTTAGAACAGCTATTGTTGCAGCTATGGATAATTTGAAGTCAATATCTGTTCGTGATGAAAATACAGCAAAATTTGCACGAATATTAACTGGAAAAGAATGTAACTACAACTTAGACCCTGTTGCAGTTGGTGATTTTTCTGAAGAAATTAAAAATATTGATTTAAAAGGAAAAGTGCCTAAGCGATATTGTATTGTTTATGCTTATAAAGATAGAATATCAGATGAAAATACAATAAATGCGATAAAAAAATATTGTAAAAAATACAATTTGGTGCCAATTGCTCCTTTTGGAAAACAAAAATGGATAAAAAACATGAAACCACTCACTCCGTTTGAGTTACTTAAGGCTTTTGAAAATGCGGAATGTATTGTTACAGATACTTTTCATGGAACGATATTTGGTGCTAAGTTTAGTAAAAAATTGGCAGTAATTATTAGAGATAGTAATAGAAACAAGTTAGAAGATTTAACTAAGAGATTAGGAATAGAAGGTCACATTCTTACAGATATTAATGAACTTGAAAAAATATTGAGTATCGAACTCGATAGAGCCGGAATTGATTGTTTGCTTAAAGACGCAAGAAAAGAGGCATTCAACTATTTAGAAGGAAATTTGTATCAGGATGTGCATAAGTGAAAGTGATAACGAATGGAAAAGAACAGGAAAAAATATTTAATAAAAAACACACTAATATTTACATTAGGTAATTTAGGATCAAAATTAATTACGTTTTTTTTGATTCCATTATATACGAGTGCTTTGACTACAGCGCAGTATGGCGTTGTGGATTTAGTGACGACTGTTAGTACAGTGGCGATTCCGCTTCTTACAATTAACATATGTGAATCAGTTATGAGATTTGCGTTGGATAAGGATGCAGATCAGGAACAAATTACACAGATAGGTACATATATATTTTTTATTGCGTGTCTATTTGGAACAATTGTTATTCCAATTTGCGCTCAATTTGAACAGATTTCGCCATATGCAGTATTGACCTATTTTTATGTAATAACATTGGCAGCAAGTCAACTTTATTTATGCGATTTAAGAGGAAAAGAACAGTTGCTCTTTTATTCTATAGGTAATATACTACATACTTTCTTTATCGCGGTATTCAATATTATTTTTCTACTTGCTTTTAAAATGCAGATAGAAGGATATTTATTGGCATTTATCTGTGCCAACCTCGTTACATTTTTTTATGCGTTGCTTGTAGGTAAGGGATATAAAAGCTTTAGATTGAAAAAAATTAATAAAAAACTTTTAAAAGATATGGCAAAATATTCTATAGTATTGATTCCAAATTCTTTTATGTGGTGGATTATGAATTCCTCTGATCGAATAATGGTTTCAAGTATGGTGGGAATTGCTGCTAATGGTATATATGCAGTTTCGTACAAATTACCGACACTTGTTTCTACGTTAACATCAATTTTTAATCAAGCTTGGAGTTATTCCGCTATTAGGGAAGACGGTGCATGTGATGAAGAAGAATATAATAATCGCATTTTTAAAATGCTTATCGGAATTGTTATGTTGATTGGAATTGGCATAATAACATTTGTGAAACCGTTTTTAAGCATATATGTTTCTGATAAGTTCTTTATTGCATGGAAATATACCCCATTTCTTATAATCGGATATGTCTATCTGACATTGGGATCATTTATGGCTACCAGTTATACTGTTCACAAAGATAGCTTTGGATATCTTTTTTCTGGAATTTTTGGGGCAATTTTTAATATTATATTAAACTTTGTGTTGATACCTATAATTAATGTATATGGTGCAGCAATAGCAACTTGTATGAGCTATTTTTTTGTGTTTATATTTAGACTAATTCACACAAAAAAATATATTAAATACAAAATAGGAAATATTGAGTTTATCTTAGGAAGCATTATTTTGATTTTTTCTTCAGCTATTATATATATAAATAATAATATTGGATTCGTAATTCAGCTTCTACTTTTTGGAGTGGCTGTTTGTATATTAGGTAAGCCATGGTTACAGATGTTGAAGAAAGTTATTGGTACTAAAAGGAAGTGATTAAGTTATGAAAACTGTATGTAAAAAAGACCAATGTGCAGGATGCAAAGCATGTGTTGAAATATGTTCGAAGAAAGCAATTCAGATAGTGGATTCTGTGGTAGCATATAATGCTATCATAGATGAAGATAAGTGTATTAATTGCGGTGCTTGTCATAAAATATGTCAAGCAAATAAACTGCCAGTTCAACTAGAACCAATAATATGGAAAGAGGGGTGGGCCAATGATCAGAAGATCAGGGAAAAAGCTTCATCTGGAGGGATGGCAACTGCAATAGAATTAGCTTTTGTAAATAATGGTGGGACTGTTTGTAGCTGTTCTTTGAAGAATGGGGATTTCTGCTTTTCTTTCGCACATACTGAAAAAGAAGTAATAAAATTTACTGGCTCAAAATATGTAAAAAGTAATCCAGAAGGCATTTATAGGAAAATAAATGATAAACTAAAAAAAGGTGAGAATGTATTATTTGTAGGATTGCCTTGCCAGGTGGCTGCTGTAAAGAATTTTGTAGGTGATAAAGAAAAATTATATACGATAGATTTGATTTGTCATGGTACCCCTTCGCCAAAGATACTTGAACATTTTTTTAATGATTATCATTTAGATATTAGGAATGCTCAAAATATAAAATTTCGTGTAAAGACCAAGTTCTATTTGGAAAGTGATAAAAAGCGTTTTACAGTACCCACGGTTGTAGATAATTATTTAATGACATTTTTAGATTCCGCTTCATATACTGAAAATTGTTATAATTGTAAATATGCCAAACCAGAACGTGTTAGTGATATTACATTAGGTGATTCCTGGGGAAGTGAACTGGCAGAGGATATTCAACGCAAAGGAGTGTCATTGGTACTTTGCCAAACCGAGAAGGGAAAAGCACTTTTGGAGCAAACTGATTTGCATCTGTTGGATGTTGATTTGAAGCGAGCAATACAATGGAACCATCAGCTTAATCATCCATCAATAAAACCAAAACAGCGTGATAAATTTCTAAAAGAAATAAATAAAGGAAAAAAATTTAAACGATGCGTTTGGATTAGCTATCCTAAGAGATGTACAAAAAAATTTATAAAGACGATTTTGTATAAGACGAAAATAACGCGGGGGGGTAAGTAAAACATTGCATAATTTTTACAGATAAGTCGCATTTATTACCTCATATACAAGAGGAGGCCCTGTGTTATCGTTTTTTTATAAACCGGATGTAAGTTTTTATAGTGAGAATGGTTCAACCGTAAATGAAAAAATGGTTGTATGTAAAGATGAATTCGGCACTTCTTATGTATGTGGTACTTCTTTTGCTCCCCCCTTGGATATCTCGGAAACTAGCTTATTTCATACATATCATGAGATTAAACCGTGAAGTTGCAAAAACATTAATTATTAATGCTGCTGGATGAGATAGAAAAGATGATGCTTCTCATAAAATTGGGTATGGTGTTGTTCTTATATATATTAGCGAAATATACAAACAACAAATGATGAAATAAAGTTTGTTTTGACTGATATAGTTGATTAATATTAAACGCGTACTTTCAATCTACATGTTCCGTGAAACTATAACGGACATCCATATTATGCTAGAGCAACTTTGGTGTATTTTTCTAATTGCGATAGAAATCAAGGGGTAGACTATACTAGTATGGAAATGGATATACACTTTGATAGTGTTTATTTTGATAAAAAAGGAAATGTATAAATAAAATCCGTAGTAAGCAATCAGAAGAAGGTCTTTTGACTCTTTATGAAGATGCTAGAAAGATGTATAGGAAATGGGATAATGTTAAACATATTTGCGAAAAGATTACGGACAAAAAGATTCCAAGAAAAGTTATTACAGAATCTGGTAATTGGGGTCTGAAGATTAATATGAAAGAAAGGTTGCATTCTAGTAAAAAAGATAATCTTATTTTTGAGAGTTGTCATCACTTTAAAGGAAATGAATGGAGTAAATCGAATAGATGATTTTATTAACATGTGTATTCCACGTTGATGGCTTGTGAATAGATTGGATATTGAGCATCAGATTAATGTTTATAATAAGGCGAAGTATAAGAAGAATACTGCAATCAGAGATGCTGTAATCATTGAATTATTGTTTTCTACAGGCATCAGGGTGTCTGAGTTATGTAATATCAAAAACACGGAAATTGATTTAGATGGTAGAGAACTATTGATATATGTGAAAGGTGTAAAAGAGCGTATGCTTCAGATAGGAAATGATAGTGTTATCATGACATTGAAGGCATATGAAACTATTTATCATACTAAAATTGATTAAACAGGCTATTTTTTTGTTTAAAAAGGTACCCACAAAAAAGTTCAGAGGTATCTACATGAGAATTTAGATATGACAATAAACAGCAACACCAAAGTTTAAAGGTCATCCACATCCATACGTTAATTTAAAGCACCATAAAAATTAATATTATATAGAACAATTAGTAAAATAATTGCTTTTTTGAAAATATATAAGATTTATTTTACTCAAAGATTTTTTTAAAATTAATTTAATAAAGATGTAAAATTGTCAGCATAATACGTTAAAGAATGTATAGTAATTTAATCATAAAAAACGATTAGCATTTCGCCATGGCACCAATCTGCTATGGCTTTTTTTGCGTAAATTTATGTAGTCTTTTTTACGTCACATATTAAAAATAATACCATTCTCAAATCTAAAGGAAAAGTAAAATAAAACATTATATGTATCATCCTTCATAGAAAAGAAAGAAACCATATGTTTGCCATTATAATAATAGGCAGGCAGGTGAATAAAAAATGGGAATAGAAACAAGTAATGAAGAAACAACAAGAGATGATGAGATCACTATTGATTTGATAGGATTGTTACTAAGGGTGAAAAAGTTTTGGTGGCTTATCGTCATAGGGATGATTGTGGGAACAGGGATATCCTGGTTATATACAGATAAATGTGTAACACCAATGTATTCAGCATCCTCTATGGTGTATTTGCGAGGCAGCTCAACAGATCCTACCGCAAGCTTTCAGGATATACAAGTAAGTACTGCTTTAACAAAAGATTATGAATTGATTTTTAGAAGCCGACCAATTATGGAAAAGGTAATTGAAGATTTAGACTTACCAATGACATATAAACAGCTTGCGGCGCGTGTAGAAATCTCTAATCCTAGTGATACGCGTATCTTAAAGGTAGCCATCAAAGACCAGGACCCAGAATTAGCAAAAAAGATTGTGAATCGTATCGTTGTACATGGTATGGATAGCGCAAAAGAAATCGATCAAAAAGATCCATATCTGGTAGAAGAAGCTGTCAAGGACTTGGATATTGTCAGTCCTAATAAGAAAATGAATATGATGGTAGGAGCATTAGCGGGTTGCATTCTCATGCTGGGTGTTATCTTTATACAATACTTATTGAATGATCATATCGTGACCAGTGAAGATGTGGAAAAATATCTGGATTTACCGGTTCTGTGTGAAATTGTAGAAAGTAAAAGCTGCAACTATGATCGTAAAGAAGGGAGAATGCGACATGGTTTTAAAAAATAATGATACGATAACATTATCCATACCAGAACTAGCACCAGCAGTTAAAGAATCCTTTATGGCATTACGCACCAATTTATTATTTATGAAGGATACAAAAATGATTGCGATTACAAGCTCATTAGCAAATGAAGGAAAATCAGTTACATCCTTTCATCTAGCATTGAGTTTTGCGAATGCAGGAAAGAAAACCCTATTGATTGATGGAGATTTGCGCCGTTCAAGACTTTGTAAATACTTAGGAATTGGAAAAGAATATCCGGGATTAAGCGAATTTTTAAGCCAACAACATGAAGAAAAGGTTTTTTCCACATCCATAGAAAATCTATCTCTTATGTTGAGTGGAAAATGTCCGCCTAATCCATCAGAACTTTTGATACAGGATAATTTTCCTGCGATGATGGAAAAACTACGAGAACAATATGATTATGTATTTATCGATACACCACCGGTATGTAGTGCCACAGATGCGACCATTATCGCCAGGGCGGTTGATGGTGTATTGTTGGTAGTAAGGAGTGATTATGTGAAACGTAAAGTGATTGAGAAAAGTAAACGTATTATCACAAGGAATGAAGGAAGAGTGATTGGCGTCGCATTAAATCGTTTAGATCAACACCATGCTGGTTATTATGGCTATTATGAAGATAAGGATAAATGAGGACTGTGTGAATAACACAGTCTTTTACTTCATGTGTGGCTTATAGAACACAGTATGATATGAATCGTGTAGTAATAATTGATATGATAAACATGTTTCGGCAGTGTTATATGGCATTGCGGTACGATTTGATGAAAATCCATTCTTGTTCTTTGAATTAAGAGGTATTGATGTGAATCGTTTTATCAATGTGACATTACAGAATAAAGTAGAAGTGATGCTGGAACATGCTGATGATAAAAGCGAACGCCAGATTGAGGAAGATAAAATCTATCAAGTATTTGGTCTATAGAAAGATATACATGAAAATCATAAAGCTTTGAAAAGGAGGAAGACAAAAACGATACTATGGATTTAACCAAAAATATTTGCTTTCATATATCTATGGGAATGCTCATAGTATGTCCTTCATCAAAGTTGAAGCATTATCAGTAGACCAATACATAAGAACTTACAATACGACCAAAAGGAAAGGGTAAATGAACGCTTTCCTTTATTTCTTTTAAAGCATATAAATTGCATGTATCAGAAACGTATATCACTTTAAATAGGGATAAGAGGTGTGGGAGTACACTAAATATATGAAGCATATTAATAAACAAAAATACAGCAGACCATCATATTTAAACAGATGATATGAAAAAGAAAGACTATAGAACATATGATATCGTATCGCATTCTATAGCCTTTTCTAAAGTTATTTGGTTTCGTATTGTAAAGCTTCTACACCTTGTTTACCAGAAGAAATTCGGATAACATTTTCTACATCATATACAAAGATTTTTCCATCGCCAATATGACCAGTATATAATACAGTTCTTGCGGCATCCACAACAGCCTGTACAGGTACATTAGATACAACGATTTCTGCTTTTAATTTAGGTAACAGCTTCATTTCTACCTTAGCTCCACGATAGTAAGAAGTTTGACCTTTCTGAACACCACAGCCCAAGACTTTTGTGACTGTCATACCTGTGATGCCAAGAATATCCATAGCAGCTTTTAATGCATCAAATTTTTCTGCTTTGGTAATGATAACAACTTTTGTTAATTTACCAGCGCCTTTTTCAACTTTGGCAGGAATGGCTTCCTCCACACTTACTTGTTGTGGCTTTACAACTGGCGTTGCTTCAATACCTAATGTTTCTGTTTCTAATGCAAATCCAGCATATGCACTTTCTAATCCATGTTCTAATTTATCTAGACCAGTTACCTCTTCTTCTTCGGTAACGCGTAGTCCAACAGTAGCTTTGATGATCACAAATACAATCGTCATCGTTATGGCAGTCCATAATGCAACACTACCAACACCAAGCAGCTGTGTACATAATAATTTCGTACCACCACCATAAAATAAACCAGCAGCTTCAGGCATTGTGTCTGTACCACATGCAAATAATCCAACACAGATAGTACCTAAAATACCACATCCTCCATGAACGGCAACTGCGCCAACAGGATCATCGATTTTTAATTTATAATCTAATAGCCAGACGACAAATACAACGACGATGCCAGCTAAAATACCAATGATGGCTGAGCCTAATACATTAACAACATCACATCCGGCAGTGATAGCGACAAGTCCTGCTAATGAACCATTTAAAGACATGGCAACATCTGGTTTTCCATATTTTACCCATGTGATTATCATAACTGTACAAGTCGCAAGTGCTGGGGCAACTGTTGTTGTCGAAAAAATCGTTGCTAACTGTAATCCATTGGTTGCCGCAGCACCATTGAATCCATACCATCCAAACCACAGGATGAAACAGCCAAGTGCCCCAATGGTGATGTTATGTCCTGGGATACCATTTGGAGAACCATCTTTATTGAACTTTCCAATTCTGGGTCCAAGTAATTTGGCTCCAATACAAGCAGTAATACCACCAACCATATGAATTGCACAAGAACCGGCAAAATCATGAAAACCTAATTGAGATAACCAGCCACCACCCCAAATCCAGTGAGCTTCAATTGGATATATAATCAAACTGATGACGAAACTGTAAATACAATAAGAAATGAATTTTGTACGTTCTGCCATCGCTCCAGATACTATGGTTGCTGCGGTTGCACAGAACACCAAGTTAAATACAAATGCTGACCAGTTGGTGTTTGTAAAATCAAACAAAGGTCCTTTACTGAAATCAAACCAGCCAATGAAACCACCAAGATCATCACCACATAATAAGGCATAACCGATTAATAAGAATGCGACAGTTCCTAAACAGAAATCCA
>ENA-OWPJ01000828-OWPJ01000828.1-human-gut-metagenome-genome-assembly--contig:-NODE-828-length-19397-cov-2.70003_pt1 | contig 19397 bp, 21 predicted proteins | sample MGYA00248264_ERZ651846 | MGnify/ENA primary metagenome ERZ651846 (study PRJEB26924, sample SAMEA4378271) | human gut metagenome | biome: human gut; feature: human-associated habitat; material: faeces...
TGCTTGTCATATTGAAGTTTCATTATATCCGATGTTGATGCAGGATGGCCGTTTTCATATTCAAATCAAAGAGTTACTACAGCCTTATCAGGCAAAGCTGCTTACACTTCCTTTTGATGGACAAAGAGAAGTCGTACAGCTTATCGATATAATTGAACAGACATATAGTAAACCTCATCAGGATTTACTTATTGTATATCATTCCAGTACACATGGTGCATTTTCCAAGTATGCAGCACAATGCAAGGTAAAAAAACATACCAGAATCATACAGGAAAAGCAAGTGCCATTCTTAGATAGTGCTACCTTCACAAAGCAGATCATGATTTTCTCTTTATATATGTTATCTGGCACACATATGCAAAAGGATAAAGAAGCACTAATGAAGCAGTTCCATGATCATGATATCACCATGATACAGAAAAGCTGTCTACAAGAACCATCGCTTCAACAACTGTTGTTTCATAAAATACAAGCTCAAACAGGATAATTCTCCTGTTTTTTTAGATGAAACAATATTGAACCAAAAACATATACAGGATTGTACCTCCTGCGATACTTAGCAACATATTGTTTTTCCATTGATGAAAGAAAACAACACAGCCAATAGCAATAAGCTCTGGCAGACAATGAAAATCACTAAATACGGCATCCTTTAAGGAATAGAGGATCAACAGACCAATCACGGCATTCGGTAACACTTTTCCTAAGAATTTAATAAAAGCAGGCGGGGTCTTATACGCAGGAAATATGATAAATGGTAAAAATCGCGTCAACATGGTTCCCAAAACGACGATCATGATAATGATGATTTGCTGAATGAATGTCATGATGCATCACCTTCACTTTCTATTTCCAAAGAGGAACGCTTCATCGCAAAACTACATACGATCAATAACATCGAAGGAATCATAAAATTCTGAGCACCAAATAGTAATAGACAAATAAGGGAGCTGAAGATGCCGATGATTGCAGGTGTATGATCTTTGGCCGCTTTCCATTGATTGATAAACATGACAACAAAAAGTGCACTCATCACAAATTCGATCCCGGTCGTATCAAAATGAATGATATATCCCAACAATCCACCTAAGGTCGCACCAACGACCCAATAGATATGATTAAGAAGTGTAACCCAAAACATAAACCATCCACGATCAATATCCAAAGGTGGGATAGTGGAGCAGTTAATCGAAAAAGATTCATCACACATCCCAAAAATCAAATAATATTTTTTGATGCCACAATCTTTATAAGTATCCAGCATAGAAATCCCATAAAAAAGATGTCTAGCGTTCACCATCAACGTTAATAATAAGGCATATAAAGGATTAAATGCAGATAATAATAAATTGACCGTCACAAATTCCATAGAACCTGCGAAGATGAACATACTCATGAACATCGGATACAAAAATGAGAATCCTTTACTTTTCATCAGGAACCCATAAGAAATTCCTAAAAATAAAAATCCAACACAAATCGGTAGGGTATGGGGCAGTGCCACCTTCAAAGCTTTTCGTTTCATAGACAGTTCTCCTTGCTTTTTTACGTTACTTCTCCTATAATAACTATATTCTTATATCTAACATACGTAAGATATATTGAATGTTTATACGATATATTTTACGTTTGTTCACTATAATTGTCAAGCATAAAGAAAGGAACGCTATGGAACCAGGAAAAATTATCGCAGTGAATTTAAAAAAATTAAGAACGGAAAGAAATTTGAGCTTAGGAGCATTGGCAAGTATTTCAGGTATCAGTAAGACGATGTTGTCAGATATAGAAAAAGGCAACAGTAATCCCACCATCAATACCGTTTGGAAAATCGCCAATGGTCTAAAGGTTCCCTATACCAAATTGATTGATGGCGTAGATGATGAAACCACCATCGTACAAAGAAAAGAAACCATCAAACAAACAAGTGAAAACAATGCCTATCGCGTATATTGTTATTACACCACGACACCGACTAGAAACTTTGAATTATTCTATTGTGAATTAGATGCCAAGGCATCCAATAGCTCCATTGGACATAGTGAAAAATCGCAAGAATATATTTATGTCATGCAGGGAGAACTTATATTGGATACCGAAAATGGTGAATTCATTTTAAAAGAAGGAGATAGCATTGCCTTTGATTCCTCTATCTCGCATACCTATATCAATCCAAAGGAAATAACGACTAGCTTCATGGTCATTAATTATTATCCCAGCTAAAAAAGCCATAACTCTGTCACGATTGTGTATCAGAGTTATGGCTTTCTTTCCATTCATCTTCTAAAATTGACATTAAAATATCATCTGCATATTGCGTTTTATCCCATATCGCATCACGAAGTCTGCCTTCTTCCCGATATCCTGCCTTCAGGTATGCTTTATACGCATGTTCATTGAAAGCAAACACATTTAAAGATAAGCGATGAAGATGTAAGCTTTCAAAGGCAAAATCTCTTGTCGTACAAATTGCCCAGAAGCCAATACCTTTGCCACGCATCGTTGGCGAAAATAAATATATCCTGAAATTAGCACTTCTTGATTCCCAGTCAATTTCATTGATGACACTTTCTCCAATCATGGTGCCATCAGGAGCAAAAATCAAAAAATCATAACGATTTGGATCATGTAAACAATTTTGAAAATATGTGGTAACTTCCTCTTTCGTGTAATGATTTTTACTGCCAGTCATACGTATTCCTTCATCATCTTGTCTACAAAAGCCCTGAATATAATATTCTTCCATATCTTCTATTCTGGAAGAACGCATGAGATAGCCCTGATATTCCCATGTCTTATCACTTTGCATCATGATCACCTCGTTAATCATGGTACATGATATCTGATGAAATTTCAACCGGGTAGTTGTTCTTATTTATACAAGATTCACATAGGCTTATAGTGAGGTTGATAACGATGAAAAAGATATGTCTACTAATACTATGTGCATGTATGATGCTTCCTGTACTTACCATGCCTGTCAAATGTGTTGAAAAGAAAGAAGAACCACAAACAAATGTTTTAGCTCCCAGTGCAAAAGGTGTATATCTGTGTGAAAATACAACAGGGAAAGTCATATATGCACGCAATGAAAAAGAAAAGCTATATCCAGCTTCCATGACCAAAATGATGGGATTATTACTTATATTTGAATCTTTACATGATGGAAAACTTAAATGGGAGGATACGGTAACCACCAGTGAATATGCCGCCAGTATGGGTGGCTCACAGGTTTTTCTTGAAGTCAATGAAACTATGAGCGTCAAAGATATGATCAAAAGTATCTGTATCGCTTCTGCTAATGATGCAATGGTTGCCATGTCAGAAAAGGTTGGTGGCAGTGTAGATGGTTTTGTGGAAATGATGAATGAAAAAGCCAAAACTTTAAAATTAAGCAATACCCACTTTGCGAATCCTACCGGTTTGCATGATCCAGACCATTATTCCTGCGCAAAAGATATGGCTATTATTGCCCGTGCCCTGATCAAGGAAGGCGGGGAAGAGCTGTTGAAAATCACCAGTACGTATGATGCATATATCAGAGAAAACAGTGACTCAAAATTCTGGCTGGTCAATACTAACAAGCTGTTAAAACAATATCCCGGAGTAGATGGCTTAAAGACTGGATTTACTACAGAGGCATTATCCTGTATTACTACAACAGCCAAAAAAGATGGTTTGCGTTTAATTGGTGTAGTCATGGGAGAGCCAAGCAGCAAGGTAAGAAATAAAGAAATGATACAACTGCTGGATTATGGATTCTCACAATATGAACAGGCAACCCTGTATAAAAAAGGCACAAAGATAGAAACAAAAAAATTTGAAAATGGAAAGCCAGCCACTGCTGGTATTGTGACATTAGATGATGTATCCTATGTGTATCAAAAAGGATCACAGCCAAAAGAAACCAAAAAAGAAATCAAGATCGATGCCCAATTGCCTTATAAAGCCAATAAGAAAATCGGTACAATGGAAATTACGATGTCTGATGGCTATCATATGCAGGTACCCATTGGTGTGGATCATGATGTGGTACCATTAAACTTTGTGGATATTTTTATGAAAACATTTGAGGATATATTTGTCAATAGTTAAATTGGTAAAACGACACATACTATGGGAGTAAAGGAAGTGTTGAATCATGTCACGTCTTGCATGGATTGTTTTATTTCTTGCATTGGCAGGATTGTTCATCTTATTATACAGCCTGTTGAAGGTTGCTCATGATGCAGATGAGCGTGCTGGCTATATGGAAGAATACAGCTGGGATTTAGATGATGAAGAAGAGGATGATTAAGGCATATCTGATATGGATATGCTTTTTTTGACTGCTTTTGACAACCTTTGTCGAATATCCACAAGCCGAAATAAAAAAGTGATAAGATAGTCCAGGTGAAAGGGTGATAAAACATGAAGCATCAATTTAAAGATGGTATCCTGTATTTCTATTTCTTTGGCGATTTAGATAATCTCAGTGTAACCAATCTGAAACAGATCTGTATCGATCTGATAGAACAATACCAGCCAACGATTGTGAAACTAGATTTTGAGGAAGTGACCTTTGTTGATAGTACAGGTATTGGATTTGTATTAGCACGATATAAACAGTTGAAACGAAAAGGCAGCACTTTGGTGGTATGCAACCTGTCAAATGCCAATGAGAAGCTGTTTCAGATGTCAGGCATCTTTCAGATCATACGACATGAAAGAAATGAGGTAAAACTATGAATAAAATGAAACTGGAATTCTACAGTAAATTAGAAAATGAAGCATTTGCGAGAACCTCAGTTGTGGCATTTTTAATGCCGTTAGATCTTCCTATGGAAGATGTGATGGAAATCAAAACAATTTTAGCGGAAGCAGTCGTCAATGCGATGATTCATGGATATGAGAATGTAGAGGATGGCATCATCCTGCTGGAAGTCAGCTATGATGAGCATTATATCTATATCCACGTGAAAGATGATGGCTGTGGTATTGATGATATCCAAAAAGCCATGGAGCCAATGTATACCAGCAAAGAGTATTTGGAGCGAAGTGGTATGGGAATGACCATAATGCAGACATTTGCGGATGAATTCCATATTCATAGTGAAGCGGGAAAGGGATGTGATCTGCAAATCAAAAAGAAGATCAGACATGGAAATCAAACGGAGCAATGAAGAACTGATTCATCTGATTCAACAAGGGGACAACAAAGCAAGAGATGAATTCGTTGCGCAGAATACACCGCTTGTCTATTCTATTGTGAAACGATTTCATCGACCGAAACAAAGCCAGGATGATTTATTTCAAATAGGCTGTGTGGGATTGATGAAAGCCCTGAATCATTTTGATGTCAGTTATGGTGTAAAGTTTTCTACATATGCAGTACCAATTATTATGGGAGAAATCAAACGATACTTTCGTGATGATGGCAGTATGCGAATATCCCGTTCCATTAAAGAAGGTTATTTAACGATGCTGAAAAGCAAAGAAAAACTATTTCAACAGCTGCATCATGAGCCAACCTATCAGGAGATCGCAGATGATTTACAATTAGATGTTGGCGATGTAATCGTGGCATTTGAAGCAAATCAGTTTGTTTATTCTTTAGATGAAACCATCTATGAAAACGATGGCTCACCAATTCTATTAGAAGATAAAGTGAAAAATCGTAAAGAAGAAGATGTCGTGATGAAGGTCAGTTTGGAGAATGAAGTAAAACGCTTAGAAGAACGTGATCAGCTGCTATTACACTATCGCTATGATTTAGGTATGAAGCAGGAGGATATTGCCCGAAAATTGTCGATTTCCCAGGTACAGGTATCCCGTTTAGAGAAAAAAATATTGAAAAAGCTGAAAGAACGTCTAGTGAATGTTTAATTACATAAGACGTTCTTTTCATAATTTACACATATCGAAGAAATATGATATAATAGGGCGAGGAATAAGGATGTGAAAAAATGTCATTCGCTGGTTTATATGAATTAAATGACTATGAAATTGCCAATCTTTATAAAGAAATGGCAGAGAATTTTTATGAGGATGAACTGTATAAAACCGTATTTCCATATAAAAAATCAAGAAGGCGCCTGGTAAAGTATTTCTTTAAACACTACTTGGCTGCAATTCGTCCATACAGTCATTTTATCGCAGATAGTAAAGAACTGCACAGTGTGATGGTGGTCTATGATACATCACTTGAAAACGCATGGAAATATCATCTGCGTTTATTTAGTCTGAATATGAAAATGATTCCCATGCTGATATCCACTCATTCCTTTCAGGTCATATGGCATGTGATCAAGTGCTGGGATATGTTTACCAGCCGCTGGGTCAAAGAATTTGTGACACATGAGTCATATCATATTGATCTGATGTATACAAAAAAAGAGGATCGAAAACAGGGACTAGCTAAAATGCTGATTACACGTGTATGTGAAGATGCAAAAGAAAAAGGGTTTGATGTGACAATGGAAACACATCATAAAGACAATCTGGCATTATATGAAGAAACCGGCTTTAAATTGATGAGTGTCATTACACATGACAATTATGATTTGAAGCAGTATTGTTTATTGATAAGAAATGAATAGAGGTGTAGATATGAATCTAAAACATAGAGTACAAAATTTTTGGAAGTATTTTGAAACGGTACAGAGCACTATTGAACAGGCATTACAAGAAGGTGATCAACACGAATTAGATCATCTGCTAGAGGATTTAAATCATCGATTAGCGACGATTGTCGGCACAAAGATGGAGCTGGAAATGAATGAAAATGGCTTCTATGAAATGACATTTCCAAGCGGTGGAGATAAGAACGTACAATTTTGCAGCGCTTTATTAGTGAAAGATGCACCAGAACAGTTAAAAGAAAACTGGATCCTGAATCCATGGCGGCCACCATTATCACAAAAAGCAATGAACAGCTATATTGATGTGAAAGGAAAACGCTATGGTGGGGCAGACTTTAAAATCTATTACAAAATCAATGAAGCATTAAAGATGCTGGATATTGAAGTATATTGTGAAGCATTAAAGGATATGGAAGAAGATTATCGTAACCGTCTGGTTGCTTATATGCTGGAGCTGTTCATTGGAGAACTGGAGCTGGAAGCAAGAATCAACAGCATTACGATCATTGACACACCAAGTGATGAAGAAAATGTGTGTCTTTTACCTAACTTTTACGAAGATATCTGTGATATCATCATTGATGAAGAGTGGAGCGAGTACCATGATCCTACCACTATTTATATGGCATACAAACTGGATGAAAAGCTGCCAAGTGAAACCCTTCGTAAAGATATGAAGATGATCATTACCACCAATCCACAACTTCAGGAGGAATTGTTAAATCAAGAATACCAGTCATGTAAAGATATGAAAGAGCGTGGCGCAGAATATGGCTATCTATTTTATGAAGTCTTATATGAAGATGAAAAAGAAGCACTATTACGTCAACAGCTAGAAAAGGAAATCAATAAATTATTCTATGATATGTCACTAGCTAGAACGATTGGCGGGGCAATTGGTATCCATTATTCTTATATTGATGTCGCAGTCTTTGATATTGACGGTTTTAAGATTGCATTAGAAAAACTGAACGAAAAATTAAGTTTTAAAATCTATTATCGTTCATTTTTAGAGAATTAGGACAGTCAGAAAGATGACTGTCTTTTTTTATCTAAATAATCACAGCTGTGTCACATAAATGCTAAAAATGCATTTAATATCACAAAAAGGTCATAAAATGTAGGCTAAAGGGTTTACGTGTGACAAAGTTTTGTGTATAGTATGAGTAGGAAGTAAGAAACACAGTTTAAAACAAGGAGGACATGAAGATGAAAAAATCTAAAATGTTGACATATAGTACATGCGCATTATTAAGCGCTGGATTGATTTGTGGTGGTATCGTTTATAACAATACAACAGCTGAAAGTACTAAGGTTGCGGCAATCGGTTTGACGAATATCGATTCAGGCACTAAAGATATTATGAAACAGGTACAGGAAGTCACTACAAAGAAAAATGCTAAGAAAGCTACACCAAAAGCAGAAACAAGTAAAAAAGAAACAAAGAAAGAAACCGTTGAAAAAGAACAACAAACAAATGAAACAGCGCAGGCTGTGGAAAATAACGAAGTTAATGAAACACAAACACAGGCCCCTGCAAAGACACAACAGTCACAGCCAAAGCAGGAAAGCACGCCTTCTCCTTCCAAAAAACAAGAAGCTCCACAGCCTCAGCAGGAAGCAGTTACAAATCCTATTGCCCAGACAGCATTATCTTATGTAGGTGCAAACATGTGGTGTGAAGAAGTCGCAGAAAAAAGTATTGAAGCAGTAGGAAAATCCGCATGGATCACAGTAGAAGAAGAGGATGGCGATGCGATCGTTGAACATCACATCATGGGACCAGACAACTTCTTGCAAATCGCTTCACAGGTTTCTTTAGATAACTTACAGCAAGGTGATTTATTATACTATGCAAATAATGGCAGTGGTAAAAGTCACATCGCTGTTTATGTAGGTAATGGACAAGTCGTACATGGTGGATACAATGGTGCAAACGTTGTTATCGCCGGCATCTATTTACCAGGCGCATCAACACCAATCGGATTACGTGTGTAATCCGATTTTTTTGTCGCATGTTGTCACATCCCTTATCATATACTGATAACAGGTGATAAGAAATGTTAACAACATTATTTGAATTACTGTCAAATGCGTTATGTTATGTTGGATATATACGAAACAACAGTTTTTTACAACCACTTGATAAGGAAGAAGAAGCAAAGTGTATCGCATTATTGAAAGATCATGATGAAGAAGCACGCAATAAGCTGATTGAACACAATCTGCGTTTGGTTGCCCATATCGTAAAAAAATACGATATCCGTAAGGAACAAAAAGAAGATCTCATCAGTATCGGAACTATTGGATTGATCAAGGCTATTGATTCTTTCAAACCGGAAAAAGGGCATAAGCTTACAACCTATGCCAGTAAATGTATAGAAAATGAGATATTGATGTATTTACGAAGCTCTAAAAACTATTTTCAAAACGTATCACTTAACGAAGCCATTGCGACCGATAAGGATGGCAGTGAGATTACACTCATTGATGCGATATCCGCGCCAGAAGATAATATCATTGATGATATGATGTTAGAAGATAACGTATCCAAGCTTAAACGTTTCATTCACGTACTCGATGCCAGAGAGCTGGAAATCATTACCAAGCGTTTTGGTTTATATGGACAAAAGGAACAGACCCAGCGAGAAATTGCCAAAACCATGAATATCTCACGATCTTATGTATCACGGATAGAAAAAAGGGCCTTTATGAAGATATATCGGGAATTTCAAAAAGATGAAAAGAAGAAAAAAGCAACAGAGCCATGATGATAAAACACCATGGTTTTTTCCTGTTTGTCAAGTGATATCTCTTTCCAGTTACTTACAAATAAACACGTGTATAGCATAAATTTTACAAGGGAAAACTCCTAGTACACAAGGCTAGGAGGTTGTAGAAATGAGTCGTTATAAAGTAGAAATCAGTGGGATCAACACATCCACTTTAAAAGTGTTGACCAATGCAGAAATGAAAGAATTGTTTGTCGCTTTACAAAACGGTGACTTACAAGCTAAAGAAACCCTGATCAATGGGAACTTAAAGCTTGTGCTAAGCATCGTTCAGCGTTTCCATAACCGCTGTGAAAACATGGATGATCTGTTTCAGGTAGGGTGTATCGGTCTTGTGAAATCCATAGATAACTTTGATTTAAAACATGAGGTGCGTTTTTCTACCTATGCTGTTCCCATGATTATGGGAGAAATTAAACGTTACTTAAGAGATAATCAGGTCATCAGAGTATCCAGACATCTAAAAGATTTAGCATATAAGGCATTTCAGGTAAAAGAAGAATATATACATACCTATCAAAAAGAACCAACCACAGCATATTTAGCTTCTGTATTAGAAGTCAAAGAAAAAGATATCGTGGATGCATTAGATTCCACCCAATCCGTATTAAGTATCTTTGAACCCGTCTATAACAGTGATGGGGATGAATTGTTTCTGTTAGATCAAATCAAAGATGAGCATGATGAAATTGAAAAATTATCCAATGTGATGGCATTAAAAAAGAGCCTGAAGCATTTAAAAGGCAAAGAACTGGATATCATCAAAAAACGTTACTATGATGATATGACACAAACAGAAATCGCAAATGAACTTGGCATATCCCAGGCACAGGTATCACGCCTTGAAAAAAATGCTATTGCGGCATTACGAAAAGATATTGAAAACTAGCACACATTTGAAGTTTCCTCATACAATAAACTAGGTGAGGCAAATGAGGTATTCAGATATCGTTGGGAAACAGGTTATCAATATACGAAACGGGGCATTGATAGGAACGGTTTGTGATCTTGCTTTTGATCCGTGCTCCTATCTGATTTATGCAATCTACGCATGTCCGCCACGTTCCTGTATCAAAAAATGCTTTCCTTTTTTCTTCGGTAAAGAAGAAATAGAAATCGATGTAAAGGAAATTGAAAATATTCAGGGCGATGTGATTTTGGTGAGATTTAGCTAAATCTCACTTTTCTTTTGGAAAAAGCCTTTTTCTATGCAGAACTTTGTGATAAAATAGTGATAACGTATAGGAGGTATGCCAACATGAGCATCGGTCAAAAATTTAAAGAATTTATTGCACCAATGGATGAAGATGATGTGTTAGAAGTAGAACAGGAAGATGAAGATAACCGTGTCCTGTCTGAATATGAACAGCCAAAATCAAAGGTAAGTCGTTTATCAGGTGATACAAAGATGGTTTTGTTTGAACCACGTTCATTCGATGAAGCAGAAGAAGTCGCAAAACGTTTGAAAGAAAACAAGGCAGCCGTTATTAATTTACATAAGCTGCAAAGAGATTATGCGCAAAGAACAATCGATTTTCTAACAGGTGTTATTTTCGCTCTGGATGGAACCATCCAGAAAATTGGTCATAATGTTATTCTGTGTGCTCCTAAAAATGTAGCAGTACATGGAGAAATCAGTTTGGATGCAAACGAAGAGTAATTAATGAATCAGCATCAGTTACAACATTTTCGGGGTAATGAAGAATTCGTAAAACGCCTATATGATCTCATTGATCAGATGCAACGTTATAGACGGATATGCATTACTCCCTTTTTTACGCCTGAAGAAGCATCGATTGCACAAAGTATCTGTGGGAAACAGATTCTTTATCGTATGGATGGCGGTTATCCAAATGCGGAACGTGTACGTTTTGCATTTCTACCATATGATGATGAAGAACCAGCTTTTCCTACCATCTGTTTAAAAGCCAACTACTCCTCATCCTTCTCTAAATTATCACATCCGGATATCTTAGGTGCCATTATGCATATTGGCATTGAACGGGATATGATTGGAGATTTTATCATTGAGGATGACAGAATCTATATTTTCTGTGATGAGATGGTTGAAAATTATATCACCTGCAACTTAACCAAAATCAAACGCTGTTCTCTTCATTTTCAGCGAACAAATGAACCTATTCAACATGAACAAAAATTAAAATATGAAACCAAAATCGTATCTTCCTTACGCTTAGATGTGATGGTATCTACACTTGGACATATGTCCAGAAGCAAAGCAACAGATCTTATCAAAGCAGGACTTGTGAAGGTCAATCATACCGTAAACCAGCAGGCTTCCACAACGGTTAGTGCTGGCAGTGTGATATCGATACGAAAAGCAGGGCGTTTTAAGTTTTTAGAAGTATCCAACAAGACAAAAAAAGATCATCTAGTTATTGAAGTCGCAAAATATGAGTAAGGCCTGCTATGTGCGGGCTTTTTCATTTCAATGAAATGAAAATAACTATCCAAATAACTACCCAAAAAGCTACCCAAATAAAGAAATTTCCAAATTTTTGATTTCATTATTTTTCTTTCACTTTCTATGGTATACTTAGACCAGAATGGAGGCGTTGTCTATGAAAATAATTATACACATCACAAATTTTGGTAAGATTGAAAAAGCAGATATTGAATTAGGAAAATTTATTGTTTTTGTTGGGGAAAATAACAGTGGGAAAACATATCTTATGCAATTGATTTATGGATTTATACAAAAAGTTTTAAATCAAACGGATTTATTATTAAAATATGAGTTTAGCAATGCTGATTTATCATCTAATAAAATTAAAATTGATTCCAATAGGATTTATGATATGCAAGAAAGATTAAATGAAGAACTAAAACAAGAATTGGATGATATCATATTATCAATTTTCAAAACATCAATCCCTATTGAAAAATGCCAATTAGAGTTTGTTTTAGAGGAAAATGACGCATTTCTGTTTTGTTTACTAAAGGAATCTAACAAATCAAATTTTCGATACATGCTTGACGTGAGTGATGATCAACATGATCATAAAGAGTATTATCATACTTATACAGGAGAAAGTAGTTATAAAGTTTTGTTCAATCTTTTGTTAAATGCAGCGGGTTTTGATTTATACACTACCTTTTTTCCAGCTGCTCGTACAGGGTTACAACTACTATATAAAGAATATTTTTTGAATGTCACAACAGACAAATTTAAAGGAAATCTTATGAGTAAAGGAACTTCACTGACTACACCTCTATATGATTATTTAAACTATTTACAAGGTTATTATTATCGAGAAGATATCGCTGAAATAAATAAGAAACTAATCATCTTCTTACAAGAGCATTTATTGGATGGCAAGCTAAACATAGGTATTGATGTGACATATACACCAGTTGAAAATGAAAATATTGAAATACCACTATATGTTGCATCTTCCATGATTTCTGAATTATTACCATTTTATTATTTGTTAACAAGAGTAGAAAACTACACAACTTTGATTGTTGATGAAATAGAATCGAGTCTGCACCCACATAAGCAATTTGAAATGGTTAGAATGTTGAATCGTTTATGCAATCAAGGAAAACGTATCATCATTTCTACACACAGTGATAATATCACAAACAAAATTAATAATTTATTCATGCTATCTAAAAGATACCAAGAGGAAAATATCTGTGATATATTAAAACAATGTCATTTAGAACAAGAAGATCTTTTGATTGACTCCGAAGTACTGGTATATAATTTTGAAAAACATAATGGAAAAAGTATTGTTGAACAAGCAGAATATAACGAGCGATTTGGCTATTCTTTTACTGAATTTGAAGATGCAGTTTCAAATTTGATAGAAGAAGCAAAGGCTATTTTTTGAGGTACAGCCTATGAACATACAAGCAAAAATATATGATGATCGGATTATAAAAGGAACTTTATACAAAATAGGAGAATCAAAATCTATTCTATGTAGTGAAGAACATGATGACGGATTAGATGTGTTTTATTCAAAAATAGTGTTACAACGGAATCAGTATGCATACTATGCACATGAATATCGTTCACCAATCGTTAATAAAGAAAATGCTTCAATGATAGACATATTTATTATTATCGTTGATGAGCAACAGAAAAAAATGAAAGCATTTGCTTTAGATTTAAAACGTAATTTGTTTAGTATAGATACTACGAAAGCAGATATGGATAATTACAGAATTATTGCTTTAAATATTGAAAAGTTTGTTAAGCAAGTTAATGATACACATAAGTATTATCATGCTATCAAGGTATTCCTAGAAGATAAAATTGAAGAAGATGAATTCTCTATTGCATTAGTTACAAGAAACTTTGATTCAGATAAAATACATACATTTTTATCAAAAATGCAAGAATCTAAAAAAAATCTGCCAAAAGGATTAGTAAAAAAGATCAGATATTGAAACTAAAATTAATTAGTTTGGAAACAATAAGGAAGTTTCTTGATAAAAAAATATTCGTGAATGGAAAGGAATATACCTTTGAGGTATTCATATTAGAAAAAGAAGAAAACAATGACATATATTCTACATCACATAGTTTTCTTATGTAAATAAGTCGCATTTAAACTGCTTCATAGTTTAATGCGACTACCCCCAAAACTACCCCCATGACTACCCTCAAAGCTGGAGGGGGATATTCCTTTCATATGATCATAGTGAAAATGAATGTCATATAAAAGGAATGATTTTGGAAAATAATGAAAAAAGCTGGAAAAATACAATGACATTCACAAAAATCCCTTGAAGAAGTGGCATATTTATGACATAATAATAATGCTATTTCCATTTGTGAATTAAGCCGCTTATTTCCGAAGGTGAGGACGAAAGGTGATGTTATGGACAAGAAATCATTCGATACGATGAAAAATGGATATAACCGTTACCAGGTCGATGACTATATATCCTTGCTTAGTAATGAAAACGAAGAACTGAAGAAAAAGCAAACAGTGCTTTTGAAACAGGTAGAAGAAATGGAAAAAGAACTGGCTGAAAAACAACAGGAATATAACAAGGTCATGGAAAATCTGGCGATTCGTGAGAAGGCAGCTGGAGAGATGGCAAGGATTGCGATGAAAGAAGCAAATATGGTAGTAGATACAGCACAGAAAAATGCAGATGCTATCGTGAAAGAGTCTTTAATCATGGCAAGGGGCATATTGCTGGATATTGCCAGACTGGGAAATGAGGCAAATGAATTAAAAGGCAGCATGAAGGATGAGTTAAGACAACTGGAAGCTGCACTGGATGAATTTGAAACACCCAATATTCCCAACATGGATCTTTTGAAAAAAGAATTGTAAATGCGTGAACAGAAAAGACATGTTTTATTACAGGTACTGATAGAGAGCAGCTGGTTGGTGGAAAGCTGTAGGAAGGGTAATAAAAAATCACTTTTCGATGCAGATTTCCTGAATGGTTAGTAGGGAAGTACGGGTTTAGCACACGTTACGTGTTGAAAGTGCATATCAGAAATGATATGAACTAAGGTGGTACCGCGTGAATAACGTCCTTAGAGTAAGGGCGTTTTTTTTATGAAGGAGGAAGAAACGATGGAATATAAAGATACGCTATTAATGCCAAATACCAAGTTTGAAATGCGTGGAAAGTTACCAAGTAAAGAGCCAAACTTCCAGCAGCGCTGGAAAGAACAAAACATCTATGAAAAGATGTTAGAAAAAAGAGAAGGATGCGAAGCATTCGTTTTACATGATGGTCCTCCATATGCAAATGGAGATATCCACTTAGGACATGCATTAAATAAAATTTTAAAGGATGTCATCATCCGTAACCGCTTTATGGCTGGCTACAAGGTGCCTTATGTACCAGGATGGGACACACATGGTTTACCTATTGAAACAGCTATCCAGAAGCTTGGATATAACCGTAAGGAAATGGAACTGGCTGATTTTAGAAAGCTTTGCTACAACTATGCTTTAGAACAGGTAGAAAGACAGAAAAAAGGCTTCCTTTCTTTAGGTGTGGTAGGAGATTATGATCATCCTTATATCACATTAACAAAAGAATTTGAAGCACACCAGATTGAAATCTTTGGGAAGATGGCAATGGATGGCTTGATCTATAAAGGATTAAAACCAGTATATTGGAGTCCATCCAGTGAAACTGCTCTTGCAGAAGCTGAAATTGAATACAAGGATATCAAGAGTCCTACGATTTTTGTGAAATTCCCTGTAAAAGATGGTAAAGGAATCTTAGATACAGATACAAGTTTTGTCATCTGGACAACAACACCTTGGACAATCCCTGCAAACTTAGCAATCTGTTTGAATAAGGATTATACATATGCACTTGTTGAAAGTGAAAAAGGCAAATTATTAGTTCTTCAGGAGCTTGTTGATGCGTTATGGGAAAAATTTGGATTAACGCAGAAAAACATCATCAAAACATTTAAGGGAAAAGAACTTGAAATGATCACATGTCAGCATCCTTTATATGATCGTGAATCTTTGGTTATCTTAGGTGATCACGTTACTGCTGATGCAGGTACTGGATGTGTACATACAGCTCCAGGCTTTGGTGCAGATGACTTCTTTGTAGGTCAGAAATATGGTTTACCAGCATACTGTAACGTTGATGAACATGGATGCATGATGGAAGATTGTGGCGAATGGCTTGCTGGTCAGTATGTAGATGATGCTAACAAGACAGTGACACAAAAACTGGATGAAATCGGTGCTTTATTAAAACTTGAATTCATTACGCACTCCTATCCACATGACTGGAGAACAAAGAAACCAATTATCTTCCGTGCCACTACACAATGGTTTGCATCTATCGATAAGATTCGTGAACAGTTATTAAATGAAATTGATAAAGTAGACTGGATACCAAAGTGGGGACAGCAGCGTATGCATAACATGATCGCCGATCGTGGTGACTGGTGTATTTCCCGTCAGCGTGCATGGGGTGTACCAATTCCTATCTTTTATGCAGAAGATGATACACCAATCATGGATCAAAACGTATTTGATCATGTCGCAGAATTATTCAAAGAATTTGGTTCAAATGTATGGTTTGAAAGAGAAGCAAAAGACTTACTTCCAGAAGGATACAGCCACCCAGGTTCACCAAATGGAATCTTCCGTAAAGAAACAGATACCATGGATGTATGGTTTGACTCTGGAAGTTCACACACAGGTGCTATGATGGAAAGAGGCTTAGGTTATCCAGCTGATCTATACTTTGAAGGTAGTGACCAGTATCGTGGATGGTTCAATTCATCTTTGATCATTGGGACAGCTGTACATGGACAATCTCCATATAAACAGGTATTAAGCCATGGTTTCGTTATGGATGGCAAAGGTGTGAAGATGAGTAAATCTCAATGGAACGCTGTAGCACCAGGTGAAATCACTAAGAAATATGGCGCAGACATCCTTCGTTTATGGGCTACTTCTGTAGACTATCAGCAGACTGCTCTATGTCTGATGAAATCATGAAAACAGATTTCTGAACAATATCGTAAAGTACGTAATACATTCCGTTTCATGTTAGCAAACATCAATCCAGAAACAGACTTCACAAAAGAAGATTTGGTAGATGTGAAGGAATTACCAGCATTAGATCAATATATCTTAGTGCTATTAAATGAAGCAAATACCAAAGCAATCAAAGCTTATCAAGAATACCGTTTTGCGGATATCACTGGTATGTTAACAAACTTAATGACCAATGAATTATCTGCTTACTATATGGATTACACAAAAGATATCCTGTATATTGAAAAGAAAGATTCTCCAAGAAGAAGACAGGTACAAACTGTTCTGTATCATGCATTAGACTTCTTATTACGTCTATGGGCGCCAATCCTTGTTCATACATGTGAAGAAGTAAATGATTTCTTCCACACAGAAGCAGAAAGTATCCATTTAGGAAGCTTCAAAGAAAACCTTGTCATTGATAACGCAGAAGCAATCAAAGCAGATGTGGCTCGTTTAATGGCAATTCGTGCAGATATCTTCAAAGCACTAGAAACAGCTCGTGCAGAAAAAGTTATCGGTAAATCATTAGAAGCACATGTAATGGTAAATGTATCTGATGAAGATCGTAAATTGATCGAAGATTACTGTGGCAACAAATTCAACCAATGGCTGATCGTATCAAAAGTAAGCTTCTCTGTAGATGAATTACCAGCATATGAAGTATGCCAGGTAGCAGTAGAAAAATGTGAGGGAAAAGTATGTCCAAGATGCTGGAACATTACTGATTCTTCAAGAGAAGATGGCTTATGTGATCGTTGTCACGAAGTATTAGAAGGTTAATATATCCAGAAGACTATAGGAATCCATATTTCTATAGTCTTTTTTGTATATACATTATCATGTGATGGACAAATAATGAAAGGAAGTTATAATATTCTTGAAAGAGATAGGTGATAAAATGTGTAACTTAAGTGAAGGTATCCGTAAAGAAGCAAAAGAAGAAGGTAAATTAGAAGGAAAGCTTGAAGGTAAAGCAGAAGAACGGTTTCTAAGCGCTGTAGAGCATGTCAAAAACTTGATGGAAACTGGTAATATTGAAATCAATAAAGCATTGGATATGTTGAAAATTTCAGAAGACATCCGCCAAGCTGTAATTGATGAAATAGAAAAGAAAAATTAAGCGAATAAAGATATTCATTTAAGGTTAGACTGCCTAAATGAATATCTTTTTTTCATCATAGTATAAAATATAAAAGTTTTTTACATAAAATCAATTAGTATTTTAATGTGAATAAAATTGATAATATTATGATTTTAAATAGTAATATCAAATAATATACATTATAGTTGGATGGACAAATATTGAAAGGAAGTTATAATGTTTTTAAAAGGGGCAGGTGATGAAAATGTTTAACTTAAGTGAATGTATCTGTAAAGAAGGAAGGTTTATAAGCAATGCAAAATATACCAAGAGGTAAATGTTTCAGAAATGATTTGATTTAAGAAAACGCTTCATATTAAGACATAGATTACTGTGTTTGTCAATCATGATTTACTTTAAGATTTTACTGTAAAAATATAATTATTTGTGCTTTTCTGACTTTATTAAAATTATGTATAGAATTTTATATACAATGCATGTATAATGGAAAACATTACACGAAAAGGAGGCGCTTTATGAATAATAGACTAAAACTAGTATCAACCATTGATACGAAAGAACCGGGAAAAGCACATGATGAATATTGTAAAAAAATCCTGGCTTTTAAATCTATTCTGGCATCTATCATGCATGATCAAATACCAGAATATATGGGTATGCCAATACCTGAAATAGAAGCTTGTATTGAGCCAATCAAAGGAATGGAGTACATCAAAAGAAATGGAGAACTTTTGGGATTAAACCTTGAGGATATCGCTGTTATTGGCGCAGAAATACGCTATGATGTATTCTTCTTTGCGAAACTTCCAACAAAGAAGGTAGAAGCTAAAAAAGAAATCATAGGATTTCTGATAAACATGGAAGCACAGGGCGATGATGAAAGACATTATCCATTGATATCAAGAGGTGTGTATCATGCCTGCAGGATCTTAGCAGGTCAAAAGAACGCAAAATATGGTTTTCAACATACCAATTATTTAGACATCAAAAAGGTGTATTCTTTATGGATCTGTATGAATCATATAAAAGAAAAAGATGATGTTGTGAATTCATACAAACTAACGGAAACTTGTTTGAGAAAAGAATGGCATAGTCCAGTAAGTCATTATGATTTGATAGAAGTTATCATGATTTATCTAAAAAAGAGTTATGATGATTACAATGATGGAGAATATGACTCTATGAAATTATTGAATGTATTATTCAATTCAAATCTTCCACTAGATGAAATAAAGCGACAACTTATAGAAAATTATGGTATACTAGTATCAGAAGATCTAGAGCAGGAGGTGGCTGAGATGTGTAACTTAAGTGAAGGTATCCGTAAAGAAGCAAAAGCAGAAGAACGGTTTAAGCGCTGTAGAGC
>ENA-OWPJ01000849-OWPJ01000849.1-human-gut-metagenome-genome-assembly--contig:-NODE-849-length-18740-cov-2.59657_pt1 | contig 18740 bp, 17 predicted proteins | sample MGYA00248264_ERZ651846 | MGnify/ENA primary metagenome ERZ651846 (study PRJEB26924, sample SAMEA4378271) | human gut metagenome | biome: human gut; feature: human-associated habitat; material: faeces...
GCCGCTGTGGTGTCAGCCGCCGCTGCCGCTGCCGTGGTATCCGCGGTGCCGGACCCGCCGCCGCATGCTGTCAGGGAGCCAACCATGGCTGCCGCCAATGCCAATGCCATCCATTTTCTGTTTTTCATAAAATACGTCCTCCTTGAATCTTATTGTGTTTTTGCCGATTCACATTCACTACCGATAATCCAATTATAGTAAATATGCACATAAAGTTCTTTGCACTATAAATTTATTTATTTGTACAAAAAGACTTTTTCTATGTATAATACACAAATATGATTCTGTCTCCGAACGCTTGTAAGTCATTTTGTATACTTGTTAAAGACTGCCATATTTAGTTCATTCCAGGTTGGCCGGCTTATAAGTCAAACCATTTTATTTCACAGGGCAGTAGCTCCATGGATGTCCCATGTCCATCCCCGTCATAAACCACCGTGGACTGCCCGCGGCTGGTGTTGTTGACCACCGCATATTTCCCCGCCTCCGGATATCCGTGTACCTCGCAGAACAGATTATCCGAGAACCACTTCTTCATTTCCCCCTCCTTGCAGGCCGCATAATACATGCTTCTTATGAGAAGCCTGGTATTCCCATGGCTGTAAGGAAGCCCCGCAAGGTACACGCCCCGTCCCCTTCCATATGGATGGGCGCTGAGGTGGACTTCATGGTCTGAATATTCCCCAATCTCTGTATCCGTTCCCAAGGCATACACATTTTTCATCCCTTCGCCAAAATCCAGAACCAACCTTCCTGATTCATCCCTTGGAACGTCCTGTGTGATAAAGTGGCTGTCTGCCTGTGTTACATGATACTTGTCCGTTGACAGGGTGAAGCCCTGCTCTTTATCCACCCCCAGCACATCTGCCAGCTGGAAATACCGTCCGCCCCGCTGCACGGCGCTGGGCTCGCCCACTCCCACAAAGCCGCCGCCTTCCCAGACAAACCGCCTCACTGCCGTGACAATCTGCTCATCCAGCCACTCATCCCCGCCGGACCAGGCCGTGCCCGCATCCCCTGCATTGATGATCACATCCACATCCTCAGGTATACCTGAACTGCGTATATCGTCAAAGCTCATAAATACCACATCCACACCTGCCCCGCTCAGTGCCTCCAGAATGCCGAAATAGGTGTAGGTCTGCTTATACCACAGGGCATGGGCCACCATGTAGGGCTGCCAGGAGCGCAGCTTTCCCCAACAGTTCAACACAGCTGCCTTCAGCCCGCAAAAAGGCCTGCTTCCTCCGATATTTCCATAAATTTCCCTGAATTCTTCCGCAACCTTCTCAATGTAATCCACAAAGCCCGGAAATTTATAGGCCAGGCTCAGATATCCGCCATACCCGATACGATCAACCGGTTTGCGCATCAGAGCTCTTCGGGCGCAAATCCAGTTTTCCACCGCCTCAGGAACAGGGTCATTTCCCTCATAAAATGTGTCAGGGAAAAAATAGGGAAGGAAACGGCCCTCTGTATAGCTCACCCCCGGAATATCGGAGATAAGGCGCAGCGTTGCCCCGCCTCCCACGCTTCCCACCACGGCGTCCAGGCCGATTTCCGGGAAATAAGCGCCGTAAGGCTCGGTACCAATCCAGTTGTCGCCTAAAAACATCATGGCCTTACGCCCTGCCTGATGGACCAGCTCCACCAGCTCCCTGGCTTTTTCCGCCACAAAGCGCTGGATAAAATCCATATAATCCCTGTACTGTCTGGTCGGAACCCGGAAGGAAGAATTATAGTACCCATTGTCCACAATGTCCTCAGGTCTGAGGGCGTAGCCGTATTCGGCCTGGAATTCCTTCAGCGCCTTCACACTGACGGTTGCTCCGTATCCGAACCAGTCCACGAATTTTTCCTTTGCGTCACATCCGAACACCAGCGTGAAATGGTAAAAAAATGTGGTGAAACGCACAACATCCGTATCCGGGTTATCCTTTAACCACTGTACCAGGTACTCCCTTGCAAACAGTCCTGAAGCCTCCTGGCGCACATCAAAGGGAATCTCATGGGGTTTGTCCCCCCAGTTATTCGTTATGTGATTGTACATCTGGGTAGGGTCCCACACCGCGTATGCCAGGAAGGATACCGTGTATTCGTGAAAAGGCGACGCGTGCTCCAGCACCACGCGCATGGGGGCGGAAACAGCTTCTGCTTTTTTGGTTTCTGCGGTATTCCCGGCGTCTGCGGCGTTTCCGGCATCTGCGGTATCTCCGGCGCCTTTAAACACACCCTTAAACTCACTGCCGCTGCAAAAACCTTCCGGCATGGACGCCCCTGTCAGCTCCCACTGGGAGACGGGGACTGCCTGGCCTGTGGTGCGGTCCATGACCTCCCACCATTTCTTAGGGTCATGGTAACAGTCCGGTACCACCTGCTGGTCAAAATATCCTTCCATAAAGTCCATCTCCAGATGGTTTCCCACTGCTGTAAAACGCCGGGACATAAGGTAGAGCTGCTGGCATTCCTCCATATGCTTAGCTGCAAATTCATTGTGTCCTCTTGCCACAAAATAGGTGGTATAAATTTCCGCATCCAGAGACTTGACATCCTTATCCAGCTTTGTCCCGTCACTGTCGCGGATGGCATCAGCGCCCCAGCGCTCCATTAACTCCTTTGTCTCCTTCAAAAAACCGGATTCACTGGGAAGTGTAACCCTTCCTTTCGTCTTAGACATGTCTGTATCCTCCCTCTTATCTTCATATTGGCTCTATTCCATGAGCCTATAACTCTTGATTTCGTTTAAATAAAGTATAGCGGATCGCTTTTTTTGTAACAAGACAGCGGAGGGGATTTTATTTGCACATTCTATCATTTTATTTGCATGATTGTATTCTGCAGAATTAATTCCTGTGATATAATTCAAGAAGATAAGACAGTTTCAGAAAAAGACAGTGCGGGGGGAAAGATTACATGGCCTATAAAAGTGTAGTTCTGGAGGACAGTGTTACCATCAACCGGATTATCTCCGTCCACTATTTCCAGTATATGAGCGACTTCTCCTTTCCCGGGGAAAGCCATGACTTCTGGGAACTGGTATGCGTGGACCGAGGCGAAATTGATGCGTTGGCAGGAGACCGGCGTCTGACCCTGAAGAAAGGGAATATTCTGTTTCACAAGCCCAATGAGTTCCACAACGTACTGACCAACGGAAAAGTCTCTCCAAGCCTGGTGGTCATTGGGTTCGAGTGCCATTCCCCTGCCATAAAGTCATTTGAGGATCAGCTCATGTCGGTCCAGGATACGGAAAAAGAGCTCATGGCCCAAATCATCGTGGAAGCCAGAAACACATTCAGCGGAAGACTGGATGACCCTTACCAGGAGGAGCTTATCTTTAACAGCGAACCCCTGACCTTTGGTTCGGCCCAGCTCATCAGCCATTACCTGGAACAGCTGATGATTCATCTATACAGAAGATATTTTTCCTACTCCCTGCCAGTACGTTCTTCCCGCTTCCTGGCCGAGGCCAGCAGCGGGAATGATACCTACAACCGAATCGTCCGCTACATGGAGGAGCATCTGGGCGAACGCATGACCATAGACAGAATCTGCCGGGACAACCTGGTGGGGCGCTCCCAGCTGCAAAAGCTGTTCCGGGACACAAAAGGCTGCGGGGTCATAGAATTCTTTTCCATGATGAAAATTGACACTGCCAAACAAATGATACGTGACAACCAGCTAAATTTCACCCAGATTGCAGACCGCTTGGGATACAACTCCATCCACTATTTTTCACGACAGTTCAAGCAGATTACTACTATGACGCCGTCTGAGTATGCCACCTCCATACGGTTGTTGTCGGAGAAGCCTTAGGATATAAAAACAGCTCCGGTTTTTCTGTACTTTATAAGAAATTTCTCAGCAATTGGTTGGACTGCATATAGGAAAATGTAATCCCCTCTTCCCCCAGTGACCGTGGATTAGCCACCTGCTCTTTTGTCTCTCCATGGCAGTCTGAACCGCCTGACAAAATTGCAACACGGTCTCCATAAAGGAGTCTCACCTCCTCAGCAATCTCATCCTTAGACTGGCATCCCCTATAACTTGTTTTATCGTATGTATAACGAACCTCAATTCCATCCAGTCCGGCATCTATTAACTCATCAATATAAGCCTTCCTTGTTATGGGCTTTCCCTGCCAATTAACTGGTTCGGCAATCAGATATGGATGGGCCAGTATCACAACGCCTCCTGTTTCATGAATTTTTTTAATGATATCCACAGTATCTGGCTTTCTTCTCTTTACCGACAATTCAGAATTCGTCTGAACCATTTTTTTAACCTGGCTCCATTCGGATGCAGCGCCTGAATCGGCAAGGTATTGAAAAATCTGCTTTTTCTGTATACGTTCCGGATGCCTTATGTTTCCAGTCTGGCAAAGCATGTCGTTCCACTCTGCATGATAACCTGCTCTTTTAAAATTTTCCAACATAGTACGATAGGATTCCAGTTTGCTGCCCTGAATTTCTTTTTCCATCTGCCTGAAAAATGGATGCTTCCAGTCACATCCCAAACATACCAAATGTACATCCTCATTTTCTGTATCACAGGAAATTTCAATTCCCGGAATACAGATTATCCCCTTTTTCCTGGCGTATTCCGTCACAGACACCGGACCGTCTTCTGTGTCTATAAACTCTGGCGGTATCACGTCGTGGTCCGTAATAGCCAATACCTTAAGTCCCACTTCTGCTGCCTCATCTATTACCTCTTTAGGCGTCTTCCGGCCATCAGAATGATTGGTATGCGTGTGCAAATCACAGGAATATGCTGCCCTCTTATATGCCATTTACACTCACCTCCCCATTGAAAATATATTGATGTGCTCCTGCACTGCCTGTTTTACTTCCTGCTTTATAGCCGTATCAACCTCCAAAGGATTATTAATCCCGCAGAATTCCCTCATCCCTTTAAGATAACTCTGTTTCACAGCAGTTGATATATTGATTTTGCTAGCCCCGCACTCAATAAGTTTTCTAAAAACCTCCTCAGAAAGACCGCTCCCACCATGAACTACAATGGGAACATCTGTAGCACCGCGCAATTGTTCCACAAGATCATACCGTATTACTGGTGCTCCGTGGTAAATGCCATGCGCGGTTCCAATGGCAGGAGCAAATATATCAATGCCTGTCTGCTCTATATAGAAAAGGCAATCTTTAACCGCAACCCCTGTCCCCTTCTCATTATGTATATCATCTTCAACTCCGGCAATAACTCCAAGCTCTCCCTCTACTTCTTTTCCCAGTTTATGGGCATAGTCAGCGATCTCTTTGGTAAATTCAATATTCTCCTCCATCGGGAGATGGGAGCCGTCAATCATTACAGAATCCCAGAATCCGTCCAGACATCTTCTGGCCAGTTCCTGATCCCTGCAATGGTCCAGGTGCACAACCACTGGCTGCGCCGATAATCCCTTAAGCTGATTAAGCATACCGCCCAGCGCTTCTAATCCAAGGCTTTTTACCGTAGATACAGAAGTCTGCAAAATCACAGGGCATCCGCACGAATCGGCCGCCTCGATTACTGCTCTGGCTGTGGTATAATTAAGAATATTAAAAGCCCCGGCTGCCGCACCATTCTTTCCTGCGTTTATAAGCATTTCTTTTATCTGCATTCTAAATCTCCTCTCATAAATATTGATCTGGCATCCCTTACCTGGCTCTCTTTCGGATATGGCAAGGGACGTCTGGTAACTCCGCCCTGATATCCTAAAATATTCATAGCCATTTTGACGCCTCCTACACCGAGCGGTCCGGTTGTCTGGTTAATCAGACCGGTTATTTTCTGATATAATATATCCGCCTGACAGTTCTCTGCCTTTACCAAATTATACAATTCACATGCTCTATGGGGAATATAGTTTGCGCAGGACAATACGCCCCCAGCCGCGCCGTCTCTGACATTTTCGCAGAATGCTCCAAATGTTCCGGCTAAAATAGAAAAAGAGGTTTCATTGTCCATGGCCTCCATATAGCAGCCTGCGGTATTTGATGCCGTTCCCTTCATACCAATGATATTCGGATGCAAGCTGTGCCACAGTAGCTGTTTCCAAAGAAACGCCTGCCGCATATGCCGGTGCCTGATACAGCAGAATCGGTACAGGAGAGCGTTCTGCCACTTGTTCATAATAACTTCTCAGACAGTCCTGACCCATCTGTTTAGGAAAATAATGAGGTGTCAGCACAAATACAGCATCAACTCCATACTGGGCAATCCTTTTAGTGAATTCAATTGTATAATATTCCGACTCTCTTCCAGTCCCTGCAAATATAAGTTTTTCTTTTGCTGCCACCTTTTTTACAGCAGCTATGACCCGGCAGCATTCGTCGTCCGTCATCATGAAAGATTCTCCATTACTTCCCAAAGGCATGTATCCGCTTATGTCTGTATGATTCAAACGTTCAATATTATACTCAAGCATTTCCGTACCGACTGATTGGTTCTCACTATCAAAGGGAGTTACCACCGGTACAAAAATTCCGTCTACTCTCTTTACCATTCCATTTTCTCCCTAAAGCATCCTTCTAACATTTCCTATCAGCGGACAGTTATCAATTACCTCAATAGCCGCCCCGCCAAACAGTCTGGACTTAATATTTATATACGCCTCATTTTCTGCCAGATTTCCTGTCGCCGTCATCTTTTGTTTGTTGGGAATTATGTCCCCGCAGAGCCTAAGAGTCTGCATGGCCTGGGATTGTATTCCCACCACCAGGGCACAGAGCATATGATCCCGTTTTGTATCCAAAGATAATCCCCCAAAGCTTCCTCGTTTCCGTTTCAGGCTCTGTCTGTCGCCTGTAAGGTATGGATGAAACGTCACGCCTCCAGTGTCAAACCGTTTCTCCAGCAAATCCGGCAAAAAACTGCTGTAGAATTCTTCCTTAGACATGTCCGTATAAAACTGTTCCCGAAACCAGTCTATGGCAAATCCGCCTGTGGTAATGGAAAACACCTGCCACAATCCCTTTATACCTGAATTTCTCAGATAATATTTATCATTTGTTACCGGCTTATCAGTCAGTATAGCAATCATCTCACTGCTGCCTGATATACATAATATTTGCCCTTTTTTATCGGCTCCGGCTCCGGCTAAGGCGCTGGCTACATCCTGTGTCCCCAGATTCACCATGGTATTCCTGCCAACCCCCAGCTTCTCTGCCATTTCCGGCAAAACAAGTTCGAAGGTGTTTCCTGCCTCCTTAACCGGCGGCAGTATACTCATAGGCACTCCTGATTTCTCACAAATTTCCTGAGACCAGCCGGAATTATGTACTGTGTCATACATACCGGTAATAGATGCATTTACTTCGTCCATGGCCCATTGTCCTGTCAGTCTTTTAAACAGATAGGTTGACAAATGACCTATTTTATAAATCTTTTTTGTCAGTTCCGGGCGATAATGAAAGAACCATAAAAGAGAGGTCAAGGTCACTCCCCCTGCGTAAGGCAAAGTCCCGGTAATATTCCTATATTTGTCTTTTCCAAAGATATCTATAATCTTCTTTGTATACTCCCTGCTTCTTCTGTCCAGATGAGTTACAATTGGATACAACGGTTTCCCGTCTTTCTCCATCATCACCAGAGATGGGGCGAAGGTATCAAAACTAATTAAACTTACATATGGAAGGAATTCTTTCAGTTCCCTGACCGTCTCATAGAAGGCAGCCTCCACGGTTTCCATACTGAGTTCAACCTGATTTTCTTCTAAAATACGATACTGATAGCTGCGTCTGCTGGCCTTTAATATAGTTCTGTGTTCATCTATCACCGCAGTTTTGACAGATGAGGTACCAAAGTCTGCTGAAAGAGTATACATGACATTCCCCCTATGAAAAGGGGCCGGAGCAAACCCCCGGCCCAGATATTCACGTTATTGATTCTCAGACAGAATCCCTTCCACTCTGTTGGCAACCTGAGCCATTGCATCGTCAATGGAAACATTATTGCCCATCATAGTATTATAGGATTCTCCCATGACATCCAGGATTTCCGTGTAAGCAGGAAATGCTGGCTGTGGAAGTGCATATTCCATACAGTCAATAAATCCTTTAAACGTATCAGTCTGGAAAGCCGGATCTTCGGCAGCCTCTTTGGTCACCGGAAGGCGTCCTGTCTTGATGCCAAAATCAACTGCCAGATCTTTCGAGGTCATGAATTTGAGATAATCTGCCATTACGTCGGGATGTTCACATGCAGTCGTTATGGCATAACCGGATGTCTGAAGATTGGTCGCATGTCTCTCTGCTGCCGGCAACGGTACGCTGGCCAGTTTTCCGTCTAATTCAGGGTTTGCACTGATGATTGCACCGATTGCATTAGAACCAGAAATCATAAGACCTGTCTTTTGTTCTGCAAAGTATGCCGCTGCTTCCGGATATCCGGTTTCAGTAGGTCCCGGAGGCACCACACCATCCACAAGCGCCAGGTCAACAAAGGACTGCAATGCCTTTTTATAATTGTCTGAAGTTAAATCAGACACCCATTTTCCGCTCTCATCCTGATAGACTTCATTTACACCAAAGGTCCTGACATATTGGCAGAACCGGGCCTCCCCTGAACCATTTTGGGTACCTACCATACTAAATCCCCAATGCCCATCTTTGGTAAATGTCTTAGCAGTATTTCTAAAGTCATCTACTGTCTCAATTTTATCAATCCCTGCTTCTGCCAGCCAATCTGCCCTGTAAATCAGCGCAACTGGTATTACATGCCAGGGAACCATCATAAGCTGGTTATTTATCTTACCATATTCCACTACTTTCTCATTTAGGGCGGACATAAAATCCTCTCCCAGAAGGGCTTCATGATCCACAATGATTCCCATATCGTATGCCTGAGACATGAACTCTGTGGGCATAAAAAACGCATCCGGCAGATCACCGCTGGTATTTAGTGCTATGATTTTTTTCGCCATATCATTCACCGGCTGTCCAATCAGTTCAATCTTTACATTTGGATGTTCCTTCATGTATGCATCCGCCATAGCCTGTTCCAGCGGAGCTTCTGTCTCCGTGGCCAATGTTGATAAAATACGCAGCGTAATTGTCTCTTCCGGCGAGCCGGCCTCTGTACTTTCATCCACCTGCGACTGTGCCGCACCCGAGTCCTTTGCCTCCGATGCCTCCTTACTGCCGCCTGAACAGCCTGACAGTATGGTCACCGACATAGCTGCACACAAAATGATACTCATAAATCTTTTCCTCATATGAAACGTCCTCCTTTTATTGTTTTACAGCTCCTGCTGTTAAACCGCTGATAAAATATTTTTGTAAAAATATGAACAGAATTATCAATGGCAGGCTCGCAATCACAGATGCTGCCATTAAATCATTCCACAAAATCTTATAGAAACCATTTAGCTCTGCAATACCAAGGGGCAGCGTCTTTAACTCAGGTGAGATAATCAGAACCTGGGCAAACATATACTCATTCCATGCCGTGATGAATGCATAAATTGCAGAGGATGATATTCCGGGCAATGTCATAGGCAGCGTGATTTTATAAAAAGCTTTCCATCGGGAACATCCATCAATAATAGCCGCTTCATCCAATTCCAGCGGAATTGTCCTGAAGAAACCAACCATCATCCAGGAACAGAATGGAATTGTAAATGAGATGTACACGCACATCATACCTACCAGACTGTCCTTCAGCCCATACATATCCAATACCTTATAATATGGAATCAGGAGCATGATAGAGGGAAACATCTGCGTCATGAGAATAAATCCCAAAAAGCTCTCCTTTCCCTTAAAACGGAATCTGGTGACCCCATATCCTGCCAGACATGAGAACATGACAGAAACCGCTACCGCTCCTACAGATATGATGATACTGTTTTTAAAATAAGTAAGAAACGGATACTCCTTCCAAAGTCTCATATACGACATCGCTGTTGGATGTTCGGGAATCCATCTTGGCGGTATTGTAATTGTCTCTGATTCAATTTTAATGGAAGTTGACACCATCCACAGGATAGGTATCAGCACAATGACCACGCAGAATCCCAGTATCAGATACGTGGCGGTTCCACTTAACAATTTCGAACGCCTCATTCCCCCATGGGCTGTTTTAGTCTTCATTATCCAAAAACCTCCTGTAAAGTTTGCTGATAATCAGGCAGACAAAAAATACGACCACAGACATTGAGGCAGCCTTGCCAAAATTAAAATAATCAAACGCCTGTTTATATATCTCAATACTTACAATTGATGTATCGCTTCCCGGTCCCCCCTTTGTCATCAGATAAACAATGGTATAATGTTTAAACCACCATACCGTATCCAAAATCAGCGTTGTGGCCAGAACCGGCTTAATAGACGGAAGAATAATTCTAAAAAATGTCTGTATTTTGTTTGCTCCGTCTACCTTTGCAGCTTCATATATATCGGTGGAAACACTCTGTAATGCTGCCAGCGCATTTACCATCACCAGAGGATACCCCTTCCATATGCATACCAATACCACACTTATAAACGCATATTTGGTATCTCCCAACCAGGATACTCCTCCCTCTGATAATCCCAGAAGCTGCATCCCGTAGTTTAACAGACCATACAACGGATTCATAATCCATTTAAAAATCAAGGCGATGACTACTTCTGGCATAAGCCATGGCAGAACCAGAATTGTACGAAAAAATGTGATTCCAGGTCTGCTCTGGTTTAACAACATTGCCAGAAATATACCTATAATAAAATGGGCCAGTACGACAATTGCAGTAAACTTCAATGTAACTCCCAGCTGTTTTACAAATACACCGTCTGAAAAAACACTTATATAATTTTTGAGCCCTACAAAATCCCATTTGTTTGCCAGGTTTGTTTTAAAAAAGCTGATATAAACGCCGTATAAAAGAGGGTACACCACCAGAGCGACCAACGCTAACAGGGCTGGTCCTATAAAGAAATATGGCATGAGTCTTTTCATTGATATTGAATCCTGTCGAAAATGTCTCTCCACGTCTTCCTCCTTTACCAGTCAGCCAATGAGTTATCATCCTCATAATAGACAACCGGACATGTGAATTTACCATCATAGATAAATTCCTTCATGGTATCTTCGTCCACCTCAAATCCTAAGCCAGGCTTTTCTGATACCTGAATATAGCCTTTCACAATCTCAAACGGCTCCTTAAATAACCCAGCTCCCAAATCCGAACCATCTTCCAGCCGTATATTTTCCTGTGCGGTAAAATTAGGTATACAGGTATCAATCTGCAGACATGAAGCCAGTGCTATGGGACCCAACGGATTATGTGGGGCTATAGAGGCATAATAATTTGCTGCCATGGATGCAATTTTATAAGTAGAAAGAATGCCTCCGCAGTGACTCAAATCAGGCTGGAGTACCTGGGCTGCCTGCTTTTCAAGTACCTCCCTAAATGCCCACGGTGTAAACAGACGCTCTCCTGTGGCAATCGGAATTGTTGTTGATCTGGCAACCCGCACCATAGAATCCACATTTTCAGGAAGAACTGGCTCCTCCACAAACATCGGATAGTATTTTTCCAGCTCCCGGCAGAATATAGGAGCCATGGCTGGCGATACTCTTCCGTGGAAATCAATGGCAACATCAACATCCGTTCCCACAGCATCCCTCAGAGCGGCAAACTTATCCACATACTCTATCACTGTTTTCATGGTATCAATGTGTCTTACGGGTACTCGCATAGGTGTTTTCAGCGCATCATAGCCCTGAGCTACCTTTTCCTTTGCCGCCTGACAGATAATAGCTGGCGATGGGTTTTCAATTGGAGTGATATGTGCGTACATGCGTATCCTGTCCCTGCACTTTCCACCCAGAAGCTGCCATACCGGTACTCCCAAAGCTTTTCCTTTAATATCCCAAAGGGCCTGTTCAATGCCGCTTATGGCACTGCAGAGGATGGCACCTCCCCGATAAAAAGAACCTCGGTACATTAACTGCCACAGATGTTCTATCTGGAATGGGTCTTGTCCAATAATCTGCTCTCCTAAAACATGAACCGCCTCTTCAACAATGCGGCTCCTTCCCTCAATAACCGGTTCCCCCCATCCGCACATCCCCTCATCTGTAGTAATTTTCAGAAACAACCACCTGGGTCTTATATGAAATGTTTCTAATTTTGTAATCTTCATCTCTTTCCTCCTTACCAGTCACCTAATGAATGGTCATCCGGATCAAATTCTACAGGACATGCGTAATGACCGTCATAAGAGTATTCTTTCACTGCATTTTCATCTATTTCAAAGCCAAGTCCGGGCTTTTTCGGTATATCAATATACCCATCCTTTATAACAAATTCCTCAACAAACAGCTCCTTGCCAAGATCATGGCCATCCGGCATGGTGGGATGTTCCTGCGCGGTAAAGTTAGGAATGCATGTATCAATCTGAAGGCAGGACGCCAGTGCTATGGGTCCCAGTGGATTATGGGGTGCCACAGAGCAATAGTAATTGGCGCCCATCGCAGCGATTTTAAATGCCTGCAGTATGCCTCCACAGTGACTTAAATCCGGCTGAAGCACCTGGGCTGCCTGCTTTTCAATTACTTCTCTAAATCCCCATGTAGTAAACAATCGCTCGCCGGTGGCAATCGGTATGGCTGTGGATTCAGCTACCTTAACCATGGCATCTACATTCTCAGGAAGAACCGGTTCCTCAATAAACATTGGAAAAAATGGTTCCAGTTCTCTGCAAAGCAAGGGTGCCATGGCAGGTGATATCCTGCCATGAAAATCTATGGCAATATCTATATCCATCCCCACCTTACTTCGAATCGCTGCAAATTTCTCAACATAGGTCTCTACCTTTTTCATCGTATCAATATGACGAACCGGGGCAAACATAGGTGTCTTTAAAGAGCGGAAACCATCCCTTACTCTCTTTTCGGCCCAGGAGCACACTTCCTGGATTGTAGGATTTTCCACGTTAGGAGTAATGTGGGCATACATACGTATTCTGTCCCTGCATTTACCTCCCAGCATCTGCCATACCGGAATATTGAGATATTTTCCTTTTATATCCCAGAGTGCCTGCTCAATTCCGCTGATGGCGCTGCAGAGAATCGCCCCGCCTCTGTAAAAAGATCCCCGGTACATAACCTGCCACAAGTGTTCAATATTAAGCGGATTCTTACCAAGAATCGCATCTCCCAGAATATGTACCGCTTCCTCCACTACTGTACTCTTTCCTTCCAAAACAGGTTCTCCCCAGCCGCAGATTCCTTCATCTGTGGAGATCTTCACAAACAGCCACCTGGGCTTAACGTGAAAGGTCTCCAGCTTTGTAATTTTCATTTTCTCTCCTCCTGTAATCTCCTTGTTCAGTATTACGGACGGTGTTCGCATTTTTATTATAGCAACATTGATTTCCCATGTCAATCATATTAAACAAATTTTCATGAATTATTCCATTATTTTTCACGTTTATTACAGCCACTCCCTGGTATTCTAAATATTGAGACAGTAATATTAAATATTTGGCACTTTTAATATTGACGTTTTATTCGTGAATATGTTACAATTACAGCAGTAAGCTGTTCGTAATATCGGACATACATTTAAAATACCGGACGCAAGAGGAGTTTTTTATGGAAAAAGAAAAATTAAATAAAGCTGTTTTAAGATCGATCGATATATTGGATTATCTGTCACATAGTAAAAAACCGGTCACTCTGTCTGCAATAAGCAAAGATTTAGGTATTCCTAAAAGCAGTGTATTTGATATCATCCATACGCTGGTGCATAAAGAAATGGTTCAGATGGATGAAGATACCAAATGTTTTTCTTTAGATGTACACTGTTTTGAAATAGGGAGCACCTACCTGAGCAGAACCGATATACATACCCAGGCACGGCCTGTCCTGAAACAGCTGAGCCTTCAGACCGGGGAGACCACCTTTCTTGCAGTGGAAAACAACGGGATGATTGTATACCTCGACAAAGAGGAAGGCAGTTCCCCTACCAGAACCACATGTGTGATTGGAGATAGAAATGATATGTACAGTACCGGTTTGGGGAAAGCCATTCTGGCAACCCTTCCAATAGAAAAAATACGCCAGATTACAGGCGGAGGAAGGCTGACCGCGAAAACCAGTAATACAAAAACCACCTTTGATGAACTAATGGAAGATTTGGAACAAATCAGACAGAGGGGTTATTCCATTGATAACAGAGAAGATAATGAAGCGGTATTCTGCGTTGGTGCTCCGATTCTTAACCAATCCGGGGATTGCATGGGAGCCATCAGTATTTCAGCTATTTATACTTCCATAACTGACGAGCGCCTGAGCTTTTTCAGCCAGCTCATTACCAGTTCCGCACTCGGGCTTTCTCATAAATTCGGCTATAGCGGGGTCTGCCTTTATCCGACCCCGTCCTATGGAATAAACATCGGGAGGTAAATATATGCCAAAAATTCTGACAATCGGTGAAACCATGGCTGTCATGGTTCCCTCTGAAACCGGTCCCTATCAGTATATCAATCACTTCCGTCTTTGCTTTGCCGGCGCCGAAAGCAATACAGCCATCGGTCTTAGCAAGCTTGGGCATCAGACAGAATGGCTTAGCTGTGTGGGAGACGATGAATTTGGACGATTTCTTTTATCACGAATACGTGCAGAAGGTGTATCTGTTTCTCATGTCAGGCTGGATGCCCATGCCCCAACCGGTCTGATGGCCAAACGCTTTAACCCCTCATCGGAGACAGAGGTATTCTATTACCGTTCCGGTTCAGCGGCTTCGCAAATGAATGAAACTCTTATATCAGAAAAATCATTTGAGGATGTGGGAATTGTTCATATGACAGGAATTACTCCTGTTCTGAGCCAGTCCTGCCTGCGCCTGACCCGCAGGGTATTCGAGCTGGCCCGGTCATTGAATGTACGAATTAGCTTTGACCCTAACATACGTATGAAACTCTGGAAACAGGAGGATTACCGGGATTTGATAAAAGAATTCATTTCCCAGTCAAATATTGTATTCATGGGCTTGGATGAAGGACAGCTGTTATACGGAGAGCGGACTCCCCAAACATTAAGAGATATTATTTTCACATCAGGCTGCACAGACTATCTGGCCCTAAAAAACGGCAGCGCCGGAGCCTATGTATATTCAATAAATGAAGACTGTTATATTCCTCCCCATCCCTGTGTCTGTATTGACCCGGTGGAGGCAGGCGATGCATTTAATGCAGGATTTTTGTCCGGCATTCTGGATGGAAGGCCATTAAAGGACTGCGGCCAGAGAGGCGGGATTACCGGTGCGCTTTGCACACAGGTCCAAGGTGATATAGAGGGGCTGCCGACAAAAAAAGAACTGATTGATATTCAAAATCATATATCACCCATTACAAGATAACACAAAGGAGGCCAGTCTATGAAGCATATTCTTAATCAATGTCCTGTTATCGCCATACTCAGAAATCTCCCGGAAGATTTACTGATTCCTTATGCTGAAAGTATTCTCCGGGGCGGAATCAGCGTTTTTGAAGTGGCAATGAATACCCCAGACGGAGCGGGACAGATTTCAGCATTAAAAGAACATTTCAAAGAGTCCGTTACAGTTGGAGCCGGTACTGCCACTACCATAGAGCGTATTGATTCAGCCTTGCATGCAGGGGCGCAGTTTTTTCTGACGCCATCTGTTGACGAATCTATACTGCGTTATTTCAGAAAAAAGGATTTGGATTTGCTTCCCGGAGTCATGACACCATCTGATGTGGCACTATGTCTTAAATATAACTATCGTATAATGAAATTGTTTCCTGCCGGTGATCTTCCCCTTAGCTATATCAAGAGCCTGAAGGGCCCCTTTGAGGATACGGATTACGTGGCGGTAGGTGGAGTCCGCGGAGATAATCTCCACACCTTCTTTGAGCATGGCTTTGTCGGAGCCGGCCTTGGAAGCAGTCTGATTCCCCATCATTTCCTTGAGGAAAGGGACTGGCAGGGGGCTTCCCGCTATATCTCCGGCCATTACGGAGCATTCCTGCCTTCCTGATCATATAAAATAAATAAGGCGCGCCTGAACATGCATTGCTGCCACATTCAGACGCGCTTTTATGTAATTCAATGGTATATAACGATTTCGTGCTGCAACCGTCAGCTCTTCTTTATAAAATCCGTCCCGCACTTCGGACAGTGAACGCTGACCTTCCCGTGCCCCCTGGGTATGCGCACCTTCTGTCCGCAGTCAGGGCACTTAAAGATGCGGTATTTCCGGCCCTCCGTGAAACGGAATTTGATTTTCCTGAAATATTCCGTCACATAAAACCGCAGGCGCAGATAAACCTGATTCTCCTGGTAGCGTTTACCCACATTTTTTGAAAACATCCGGAAGTACAGCAAGAAAAAACCTGCCAGCTCCAGGATATACAGGAATGAGGACAATATCCTCACCCTGACAACAACGTTCAGGAAAATCAGCACAAGCACGGTATACATTATAAACTGGCCAAGCTGGTCCATACCATATCTTCCTATCATGAAACGCTGTAATTTTTCTCTGATTTTATTCATCTGCAAACAATCCTTTCCCCATTATCCGGCCTGCTGCCAGGTATATTTCTCAGGCAGCCGCGGATCATTCATCCGAGAGTAACTATAACCTAATTCTCATGGGAAAGCAATGTACAGACAGGGTTTTAATGATTATTTTATAAATGCAGGCGTCAAAATGGAGGCCGCAGGCCCTGAGCGCCCAGACCTCAGCCCAAACCTCAGCCCGTACTCGGCTGCGGACAAAATATGCAGATAAAATAATTTTTTCCACCTTGACATTATATTTCCCATCCCCTATAATCAGAATTGGTCTGAGGACTGTAATACACGATATAAGTACAATATAGTAAAGAGAAAGGTGGCTAACTGAAATATGATTATTAGATGATTGAACAGCAGCAGATGATTTACACACTCACTTTCCTGGCAATAGGAAGCCGGGCAGAATTTGTGTGTCTTTGTCATTTCGTTCAGTCATACAGGGAATCATATTCCATAAGGCCATATTTTTATATAACGGGGTGCATCTGTCTATCCATATGCATCCGCTGCAGCGGACAGGCATGTCCCGGCAGGCGCGCGTAAGCTGCTCCTGACCTGTACATTCCCGCTCCTTCTGACTACAACTGGCCCGGTTTATATCCCTTCTGAACGAAGTGCGTTTAGGAGGGATTTTTTTATGTTGTTAAATGCACTGAATGTTAAAAAAGAATATGGAATCCAGACCGTGCTGGATATTGAAAAACTGGAAATCCGGGACGGGGACAGGATTGGACTCATCGGACGCAACGGGGCCGGAAAATCCACCCTTTTAGGCGTCCTATCCGGGAGAATCGCCTGCGACGAGGGCGTGGTAAAACGGTATTGTCCCATTGCTGAGATCCTCCAGACCGGGGAAACAGAGGATGAACCCGAGGCCAGGCTTTTAAGCCAATTAAAGCTGCGCGACAGCGCGGTAAAAAGCGGGGGTGAGAAGACCAGGCGCGCCATTGGGGCAGCATTTTCCAGCCAGGCGCCCCTTCTCTTTGCCGATGAGCCCACCACCAATCTGGATATGGAAGGCGTGGAGCTTTTAGAGAAAATGATGAAGGGATACAGGGGCGCCATCCTGATGATATCCCATGACAGGACCCTTTTAGACCGGGTCTGCAATCAGATATGGGAACTGGACAAGGGAAACATCCGCGTTTTTGACGGAAATTACTCCGACTGGGCCGCCCAAAAGGAACGGGAACGGGGCTTCCAGGAGTTTGAATACCAGCAGTACCAGAAGGAGAAAAAGCGGCTGGAGAGAACTACCGATGCATTGCAGAGAAAGAGCCAGACAATGACAAAGCCGCCCAAACGCATGGGCAGCAGCGAGTGGATGCTCTACAAAGGCGTGGCCGCGGTTCAGCAGGGTCATGTCCAAAGCAACAAAACCGCTGTCATGAGCCGTCTGGAGCACCTGGAGAAAAAGGAACGCCCGGATGAGCTGCCCCAGGTGTCCATGAAACTGCCGGATGCAGGAAAAATAAGGGCAAAAAATGCGGCCGCCATCCGGCATCTCACCGTGAGTTACGGGGAGCGCATTGTCCTGGATAACGTGAGCCTGGAAATAGAGGCTGGCAGGCGGACCTTTATCCCCGGCAACAACGGGGCCGGAAAGTCCACACTAATCAAAGCCCTGATAGACAGGGCACCCGAAACCTTTATTACCTCCGAAGCAAGGGTCGCCTATTTTTCCCAGGACCTGGACACCCTGGACCCGAAGAAAACCGTGCTGGAAAATGTGTCGGAGGATGCGGCCTATCCCCAGCATATCTGCCGGGCCGTCCTGTCCAACCTCTATATGACAAAGGACGATATGTTTAAACCGGTCAGTGTACTATCAGGAGGAGAAAAGGTCAAGACCGCCCTGGCCAAGGTTCTGGTATCGGGCTGCAACTTCATGATACTGGACGAACCCACCAACCACATGGATGTGTATACCATGGAGGGCCTGGAACATCTGCTGGAGAGCTACGACGGGACACTGCTGGCCATCAGCCACGACCGTACCTTTATAAGCCATACAGGGGACGTGGTCTGCCGGCTTGAACATGGAGACATACAAAAAAGCACTGAACAATAAACAGAAATCCCGGTCAGCGGGAAATATTAACCGTTATATTTTCTTGACAATAACGCTTTTCCATTATATGATAGGTTTACTATAATTATCCAGATGGAGGAGACGTATTATGAAAAGAAATGTATTGGGGATTTTACTG
>ENA-OWPJ01000853-OWPJ01000853.1-human-gut-metagenome-genome-assembly--contig:-NODE-853-length-18635-cov-10.4569_pt1 | contig 18635 bp, 16 predicted proteins | sample MGYA00248264_ERZ651846 | MGnify/ENA primary metagenome ERZ651846 (study PRJEB26924, sample SAMEA4378271) | human gut metagenome | biome: human gut; feature: human-associated habitat; material: faeces...
CACAAATAAATGAAGCATTATCTTATTTCAAAGTTTCGTGGGCAGTAGGATTTGGTTTGATGACTTTTGTTCTTGCTTGCATAGGAGCATTTGTTGCAATAAGGATACTTAAAAAACATTTTGAAAAAGCAGGGATGATTTAGCATCAATCTTTTTAAGCTAGGAGAAATATATTAACTAATGAAAGTGATTTTGTGGGTTCATTTATATAGAAAATATTAAAGGGGCTAGAATTAGCCCCTACTTGATTACTTACAATTGCAACATTGATTTATTGGATTAGTTGTTTTTTTTATTTCTCGTGGGTAGATTCCTTTATATTTTTTAAAACAAGCGCTAAATTTACTGTGTGAAGAATAGCCAACCGCTTCAGCTATATCTTGGATTTTAAGAGACGAATTAAGCAAAAGCATTTCCGCAATGTTCATTCTTCTTCTTTGAGTATACTCTGTAATACTCGATTGATATTTTTGTTTAAATAACTTTTTTAGTTTTGTTCCACTCATCATAGAAATTTTTTCAAGTGTTTTTTGAGACACACTAATAGAGTAATGATCGTCTAAATAATTGGCAACATTTTCAAGTGCCTTATCATCTTCTAATGAAATATGAATATCGTTTCTATTAATAAAAGCATTAATTATTACACTTATCCACTCTTTTGCTTTAGCTTCAAAAAAAACTTCAGCAGCTGGAGAAATCATTTTACACTCTAGTATATCTTTCGCAAGAGGTTCTAAGTCTTTAGTTAAAATAGGATTATTATTATTAAATATATCAGAATATGATATGTTATTCTCGTTTTTTATTTTAGCAAGATACTCTTCAATCATTTGTTTTTTAAAATTAATACCAATTACTAGATAAGGAGAGTTTTTATGTAATAAGGTTTGATAGTTATCTTTTAAATTATCAATATCAATTACAAAAAGGGAATTATTTGATAATGACTGATAAGGATTAAAACTCTCACCATTAGCTGTAATGATATATGAAGTTGAAAATGACATAAATTTACTTATATCAGGTAAGTATGAACGTATTATCTCTTTTTTTAAAAAAAAGTCATGTATATCTACAATAAAATTATCGGTTTCATAAAACCAATATAGTCCTTCCAATTCTTCAGTGTTTAAGCAAAATGTGTGTCCTATTTTACTGTATTTATTGTTGATTGGACACTCATTTACTCTTAAATAATTCTTTACAAAGTCATAATAACTTCTCATAATTACCTCCTTTTATCCCAATTAGACATTATCCCGAATAGACCAAATGCAGTTATTGCAATTGTAGCATATTTTTAAATGTGATACAATACCAACTAAATAAAATAGTTTTTATTGAATAATAAAACTAATGATATTAAAGAACAATCTAATCGGGATAAATTAGAATTGAATAAAAAGAAAGGGGATGTATTGTTTTGAAAAAAAAGAAACCTACGATAATGGAAAGGCTTATGGAATATGGTGGAAAAAAAAGATATATGCTTTACTTAGCATTGCTTTGTTCTGCTATTTCAGCAATTTTGCTATTATTACCTATGGTTTATATCCATAGGATAGTTCAAAACTTGATTTTTGTTGGGAATACGGATTATGAGTTTATAAAAGAAAATGCTATTTATGCTGCATTATTTCCTTCTATAGGAATTATATTTTATATATTTTCAGGAGTTATATCTCATATTTTTGCATTTGAGGTTGAAGATAATATTATTAAGATTAATGTTACGAAACTTATGAAGAAACCTCTTGGCTATTTTTCAAATATAGAAAGCGGGAAATTAAGAAATATAATTATTGGAGGAGCATCAGAAACACATACGATTTTAGCCCATCAGCTTCCTGATTTTGCATCTACAATAGTTTCTCCAATAGTGGTGCTTATATTATTATTTGTTTTCGATTGGAGGCTGGGAATTGCGAATATAATACCAGTTATTATTAGCGGCGTTCTTATGTCTACTATGATGACCTCAAGTGGTAAGAAGGATAGAGACATATACTACGAAAATATAAATAATTTGTCGGCAGAAACTGTAGAATATGTAAGAGGAATACCAATTGTAAAAACGTTTGGTCAAAGTGTTGAGAGTTTTAAACGGCTACATTCTTCTATTATTAAAATGAGAGAAAGTGTTCTGAGGATGACAATGGGGTATAGAAACAAAATGTCTTTATTTGAGGCTATATCAAGTTCTGTGGCATTTTTTTTAATCCCTGTAGGATTGTATTTAATATCAAAAGACTTAAATGTACAAGAAATAATCTCAAATGTCGTGATTTACCTTTTAATCGGTCCCGTTTTTGGGGTGTTGATTATGCGTTCGGCGGTTATGGGTAATTATATTTATTTTGCTGAGCAGGCTCTTGATAAGATTGAAGAGGTTCTTAATTATCCTGAAATGAAGTTTGGAAGCAATAGGATTTCACAAGGTGGTATAGAATTTAGAAATGTATCTTTTGCTTACGATAATGAAAGAGTATTGAAAGATATTTCATTTAAAGTAAACGAAGGTGAAATGGTAGCTTTAGTAGGGAAATCAGGAAGTGGTAAAACCACAATTGCAAAATTGGCAGCACGATTTTATGACGCTGATGAAGGAGAAGTATTGATCGGTGGAATAAATATTAAAGATTATGATAAGAAGTATTTAATGAAAGAAATGGCATTTGTTTTTCAAAATACAAAGTTGTTTAAAAAAAGTTTAAAGGATAACATTCTTATAGGTAAAGAGAGTGCTACAGACGAAGAAATAATATCAGCTCTTAAAGACGCAGGGGCAATAGAAATAATTGATAAGCTTGATAATGGATTAAATACAATGTATGGAGCAAAAGGAACATATTTCTCTGGTGGAGAAATGCAAAGAATTACAATATCTAGGGCATTTTTGAAAAATGCAAAATATGTCATTCTAGATGAAGCTACATCGTTCTCAGATCCTGAAAACGAACATATACTTCAACAATCTTTTAAAAGATTATCAGATAATAAAACCACACTGATGATAGCTCACAGGCTTTCAACAGTAATAGATGCAGATAGAATACTTGTTATAGAAGATGGAAGAATTGTAGAAGAAGGTAACCACCTAGAACTTTTAAGAATGAAAGGTGCTTATAAACAACTTTGGGACGAGTATCAAAGAAGTATTAACTGGAAAATAGGAGGAAACAATGACTAACTATTTTATTAAAAAATATGCAATGACGGAAAAAGGAGCTAGAAATTTAAAAAAAGCCATTTTTTCACGAACTATATTGAATTTAACAAAACTTTTCCCTCCAGTAATAGCTTTTATGTTTATTTTTCAATATTTAGGAGGAATGACTAATGAGGAACTTTTAATCTCGTTAACTCCAATGCTGTATATTTTAATCATTTTGGGAATGTTTATAGTCATGTTTTTTGTGGCTAGATGGGATTATAAAAGACTATACACTAACGTTTATAATGAAAGTGCAAATTCAAGAATTGATATTGCAAATCGATTAAAAAAATTGCCGTTATCATATTTTAACAAAAGAGATGTATCCGATTTAGCGACTACAATGATGGGAGATATGTCACTGTATGAAGAAATATTCTCTCATGCAGTACCTCATATATATGCAACAGCTATTTCTACTTTAATTATTTCAGTTTTAATTATGAATTATAATTGGAAATTAGGCTTGGCAACTCTTTGGGTTATACCTGTTGCTCTATTGATATTTTTTATATCAAAGAAAAAAAGAAAAAGTGTAAATGAAAAGTTTATAAAACATAACAGGGAAATGATCGATGACTTACAAGAAAAAATAGAGCAAATACAAGAAATAAAATCTTATAATATCGAAAAAAAGATTGAAAAAGAATTTTTTGATAAGATAGATGAGAATTCAAAAATAAAGGCAAAGATTGAGATTGTGACAGGCGTTGCCATTGCGTTTTCAGGCACGTTTTTAAAATTGGGCATAGTAACTGTAGCTATTGTTGGAGCAAATATGTTTTTGAAGGCGGAAATTAATATACTTGTTTATATTGCGTTTTTAATTATGGCTGCAAGTATTTATCTCCCTATCGAAAGTTTCTTGGCATTTATGGGAATGGTAGATATGATGGAAAGCGTTGTTTCTAGAATTAAAGAAATAAAAACTATGTCCATACAGGAGGGGAGAAATAAAATGATTCCTAAAAATTACGATATTGAGTTTAAAAACGTATATTTTGGATACGATGATCAGATGGTAATAAATGGAGTGAGTTTTATTGCAAAGCAAGGGGAGGTTACGGCTTTGATTGGCCCTTCTGGAAGTGGCAAAAGTACATTGGCAAAGCTTGCTGCGAGATTTTGGGATTTAAGTAAAGGGGAAATTTTGCTTGGAGAAGAAAATATAAGTGAAATCGATCCAGAAGTGCTTTTAGAAAACTTTTCAATAGTTTTTCAAGATGTAATTCTATTTAATGCAAGTATAAAAGATAATATTAAAATTGGAAAAAAAGATGCCAGTGATGACGAAATAATAAGGGCCGCAAAGATGGCAAGATGCTACGAGTTTATAGATAAAATGCCTAATGGAATAGACACGTTAATAGGTGAAAATGGACAAAAATTATCGGGTGGTGAACGTCAAAGAATATCTATAGCTCGTGCAATTTTGAAAGATGCACCAATTATTTTAATGGACGAGGCAACGGCATCACTTGATGCTGAAAACGAAAGTCTTATTCAAGAGGCGTTATCTGAACTTATAAAAGATAAGACAGTTATAGCTATTGCTCATAGACTTAGAACAATTAGGAATGCAGATAAAATTGTTTTATTAAAAGAAGGAAGGATAGAAGCTGTAGGAAACGATGAACAGCTTTGCAAAAAATCTAAATATTATAAAGATATGTTAGCAAAATCAAATGCAGGTTAAGGAGAGAACATAATGAAAGATAAAAGATTAAATGTTAGAGATTTAGTGAATATAGGGTTATTCTCAATACTTATTTTTATTACAACCTTTATTGGAGGAATGATTGGATTTGTTCCTAATTTAATACCAGCAACTACATTTGTTGCAGGACTTGTATCGGGTCCGGTATATATGCTTTATTCTACAAAGATAAAAAAAGTAGGTATGGTTTTTATTACAACTATTATTTTGTGCCTTGTCTTTATGGCGACAGGTCATGGAATTTGGATACTACTCACAGGAATTGTTGGGGGAGTATTGGGCGAACTGATACTAAAAAAGGGACAATATAAAAGTGCAAAAAGTGCAAGAATGGCATTTACAATTCAGTCAATATATACAGTTGGTAATTGGCTTCCAGTATATTTCGCAAGAGATTCATACATAAAACAAATGATTGATATGGGATATGGTGAAGAATTTACTCAAAAGATGATGAGGGTTTTGCCAGATTGGTCACTAATTCCGCTTGTTTTATTTGGAATGTTAGGAACATTTATCGGATGCACAGTTGGTATAAAAATACTAAAAAAACATTTTGCAAAAGAAGGTGTTGCTAAATGATAAATGGAAAAAAATTTTTTAAAATTGATTTTAGAACAAAAATCTTAATGTCAGTAATTCTATCCTATACACTGATTTTAGGTAATATTCAACAAAATCATCCTATTGTGGCAGCAGTTTATTCTCTGCTGCCACATGCTTTTTTATTTTGGTGTAATGACTGGAAGAGTGCGACAAAGGGAATTATTTTTGTAACTATAGCTTTTATTATTCAAAAAGAAAACCTACTTATTAATAGCGGATTTTTAGGTGTAGTATTTCTATTTATTGTAATGGTGTTTTTGAGATTGCTACCTGGATTTATGATGGCTAAATTTGCCATTAATTCATCCAGTATGAGTGAGATTACTGCATCATTAAAAAAAATGAGAGTTCCAGATGCTATAGTTATTCCAATTACTGTTATGGCAAGGTTCTTTCATACAACTAAGGAAGATTATCGACAAGTAAAAGATGCAATGTATCTTCACGGACTGACAAACAAAAGATTGCTTTTTCAGCCCGTAAAACTATTAGAATACAGAATAGTTCCATTATTTACGGTATTGACAAAGACTGCGGATGATGTTTCTGTATCCGCAATGACTAGAGGATTAAAAATTGGTGGAGAAAGGGGCAACTTAGCTGAGAGTAGTTTTGGAATTTTGGATTATTTCTGTTTTTTGTTAATGTGCATATTGATAGGTTTTTATTTAGGAGGTAAATATGCTTAGTATTAGAAATCTAGGGTTTTCATATAATAAAAACAAAGTATTTAAGGGAATTAACTTTGATGTCTATGAGGGACAATGCTTTGTTTTAACTGGAGCAAGCGGCTCTGGTAAAAGTACATTACTAAAAATAATTAATGGGATTATTCCTGAAGTAAACGATGGAGAGATTACTGGAGAAATTAAACTGGATGAACAAATTTTGAATGATGTAAGTATAACTGATAGGAGTACCTATATTTCTACCGTATTTCAAAATCCGAAAACTCAGTTTTATTGTGTAGAGTCTACTGACGAATTAGCATTTCCTTTAGAAAATAGGAATACACCTAAGGAAGCAATTATAAAATCTATTGAAGAGTATACAGGGTTACTGAATACTGAAAAATTATTAAACCGCAATATTTTTTCCTTATCAGGTGGTGAAAAACAGCTTATGGCGATAACAAGTGTTATGACTATGGATAATAAGGTATATCTTTTCGATGAACCTTCTTCTTCTTTAGATCATAAATCGATTGAACTTTTAAAAAAAGCAATAATTGAACTAAAAAAAAGAAAAAAAGTAGTTATTATTGCCGAACATAGACTTTATTATCTTATAGATATTTTGGACAGTATGGGAGTTTTAAGTAACAGTAGGATGGAGTTCTTTCAAAAAAAAGAGTTGGATAATAAAAAAATACAGGAACTTCAAAATAAATATTTGTTAAGAAGCACTAAAGAAATAAACAAACGAGATTTAGCAAGAAAACAGTATAACAAAATACATTTGCTTAACAAAGAAAAAATGGCGGAAACATCAGATATGGTATTAAAATGTGATAATTTCATACAAGATTTTAAAGCGAACAAAATTATAGATATAAAAAGTCTCAACTTTTCAAATGAAATATATTTTATTATAGGTGAAAACGGAGTTGGGAAGTCAACGTTTATAAAAAAGCTTGCTAGGCTTATAAAAGGAACTGGTAAGTCATTTTACAAGGAAAAGGAAATAAAAAGGCCGTATAATTTTATTTCTATGGTAATGCAAGATGTAAATTATCAAATATTTACAGAGTCTGTATGGAAAGAGATTTCGATTGTAAGTGATGATGATAAAAAAAAGAGGAGAGTATTAGAAGATCTTAGACTATATGATAAAAAAGATGCTCATCCGCAGTATTTATCAGGTGGAGAAAAACAACGACTAATGATTGCACTTGCGATAGTGAGTAATAAACCTATTGTAGTTTTAGACGAACCAACAAGTGGGCTTTGTAAAGAACAAATGATGACTATTATTAGTTATTTAAAAAAAATGAAAAACGAAGGGAAAATAGTTATTGTTATAACTCACGATTATGAACTTATTGATGAATGTGGTGGGGTAATTTATGAATTTTTGAAAAAGAGGTGATATTAGTGGATAAAAATAAGGAAAAAGAAATTATATTAAAAAATAATATGTGGAGAGTTTGTGTGAAACCATCACTACCAGCTGTTATTGCAATGTTTTTGATATGAGCATATTGATAGGAGAAAATAACACAAATGAACAAAAAACGTATATTAAGAAATGCAAATACAGTTATGATTTTTTTACAGTTATTTATATAGTTTTAGGATTTTTATTCATAAATTCATTGATGAAAATATTGGGAACGAGTGGTGATGGGCTTCTATATGGAATTAGTTATTTTTAAATTACCCTAATTGGGACTATATTTTGGATTGGCGGACTTACATACAATATGATTGTAAGGGCAGAAGGAAAGCTTAAAATGGCTACTGTTATGATGGGGATTGGTATGATCACAAACATAATAGCGAATTACAATGCTTGTTTATGTTCTTTTGTTTTTCTTATATTGTAAAAGAGGACAAGCAAGTTTTGAAACAAATGAAAATTGTAAAAGAAATTGTATCTCTTGGGACACTATCTTTTATATTGACGATTATGACCGTTATTCGGGGGGGTGATTATTCTTAAAACACTTAATACTTATGAAACAACGGTAGATGTAATTTTTATGGAATATCCTATTTATTAATGACACAAATATATGGACTTATGAGGGCATTACAGCCTGCGGTTGGCATTAATTATGGTGCAAAACAATATCAGAGGGTAATCGATTTTATAAAGTTTTTTCTTTTCTTGCTTTTATATTAGTACTTTCACTATGGCTTCCGTCTGTACCATTTCCGTATAAAATCATCCATATGGTGATGCCGGATGCTTCTTTTGGTGCAGAGAGCCTAAATTATTTTAGATTTATTATCAGTGTTGTGCCACTTCTTAGTCTAGTGTTGACGGCTATGGCATTTTAGCCTGCAATAAAAAACAAGGGGCACAATGTTAATAGCAATAGGAAGACAACTTGTTTTATATATTCCTTTGATGATTATTTTGTAAGCGTCAAATAAGAGGGTGTATCGAAATTTCTGGCTGTTGCATGTAAACTATTGATTAGAGTTTTGGGAGTTGACTCTAAAAACTCTAAATCTAATCTAAGGAGCAGGCTTATGGATCTTTCTTCTTTGACTCCAGACAAACAGGTGAAACTTCAATACTGGCTGGATGTAATACGGCAATGCAGGGCCTCCGGACTGACAAATCAGATCTGGTGTGAACAACACGATATCTCTTTGAAAAGTTATTATTACTGGCTTTCCAAAATTCGAAAGCTTGCCCTGGAAGAACTGCCCCGCAAGAAAAACGGCATCCACATGTGTACAGACCAACAGTCAACTGCTTTAACGGAATCCCCGACTGAGTTTGCAGAGTTTTCACTTCCGGACAGAAACATTTCCCGTTCCACTCCTGCAGCCATACTTCATATCGGATCCATAACAGTGGAACTTTATGAAGGCACATCTGCCCAGATGCTGGAAAACATTCTGAAAGCCGTGCAGTCATGTTAGGAGATCTTTCACATGTGGAGAAAATCTATATCCGATGCGGCTACACCGATATGAGGAAGCAGCTCAATGGCTTGCTGGATATCATCCAGTACAACTTCAAACTGGATCCTTACAGCAATTCCTTATTCCTGTTCTGTGGAAAGAGGGCTGACCGGATCAAAGCAGTCCATTACGAGGGAGACGGTTTCTGCCTTTTATTAGAAGAGAATTATTATTCGAGATAATCTCTTGGAAAGTCCAGAAATTAAGACTTTCAGAGAAATCTTCTCGAATAATGATGTATCATTGGACTTACTAATATAAGACGGAGGTGTCCAATGAATAATACCCAAATACCTATTGATGAATTGTATGATCAACTAACTTTAATACTTCAAGAAGAAAAGTATGCAAAAAGCACGATACAACTGTATCAGGAACATGTAAAACGAATCAAAAAATTCATGTTAGCTAATAACATAACTGATTATTCTTCATCAGTTGCAGATCAATACTACAAAAAAGAAGTTGAATCAAGAGATTACAACTATACGACGAAACGTTTTTTCAGGACAGTCATTCGAAGATTAAATAATATCTGTTCTGGTACAGGTTTCGTATATTCCGTTCCACGAAAAGATTTGTCTGTTCCAGAGCAATATCACGCTATTAAGGCGGATTATCTTGAACATTGTCGCAAGATAGGAAATCGTCCAATTACTCTAAAGACTAAAGAACGCTTGTTATATTTATTCCTTACTTATCTGGATGAAAACAATTGTAAAAGTCTTGAATACATAAATAGTTCTGAAATCATTCAGTTTTCAGTGAATCTTAAGAATAAAGAATTCTATCCTGAACTAAGAGATTTTTTAAGATATCTTTTTGCACAAGGATACATTGAAAAAGATTTTTCAACATTAGTTCCTAAATTCAATCGTGGTATACGTATTCCTGAAACTTATGATATCTCTGAAATCATCGAGATCGAAAATGCTGTAGACCGAACTTCTTCTATCGGAAAACGAGATTATGCGATATTGCTTCTCGCTTCGCGATTAGGAATGCGTGCGGGAGATATTGCCTCGCTTAAATTAGATTCTCTTGATTTCAAAAATCAGCGTATCTGCTTTATCCAAAATAAAACGGGAAGTGTTTCAGAACTTTACATGGTGCCAGAAATCAAAACAGCACTGATGGATTATCTGTCAACAGATCGTCCTGCATCCACAAGCGACTATGTATTTTTAAAATCATGTGCCCCTTATTCAGAAATATCGTATTCTGTTGTCTCATTTGCTGTAAAAAAACATATGATTCGCTCTGGTATTAACATTGCAGGTAAAAAACATGGACCTCATAGTCTGAGAGCTTCTCTTGCGTCATCGATGGTAAACGATGGCATATCTTATGAAACCGTAAGAAAAGTACTGGGACATGATAGTCCCAATGCAATCAGGCACTATGCACGTCTTGATATTCAGATGCTTAGGAATTGTGCTCTTGCATGCCCGGCACCTTCAGGAACACTTCACCAATTCCTGAAAGGAGGTCGTATATGAGAACCGTGATTTTTAAAAGTTGTTTTAAAGACGACATGCAGTCATTCATGGAGTATCGTGTTGCGACTTTCGCATGGAATACCTATCGTTTGGATAATTATCGCCTGTCTTCTTTTGACAGATATCTTACAAAAATATCTTATAATGATGAAATTGTACCACAAACAATAATAAATCAGTGGCTTAATGATGTAGGTGTTCCAGAGGCATCTATTAATGGATACATAAAGACTATACGAAACTTTATGAAATATAGAGCCGATATGGGAAAAGTTGTTTATCTTCCGCCCTTCCAGAAAACGAAAGATTTGTATATTCCCTATATATTTAGTGATGAGGAATTGTCGAATATATTTGCTATTGCTGATGCATATCCAATGACAAACAAATTTAGCAGCATTCCGCATATACATATGGAAATGGCGGTTCTCATACGCCTTTTGTATTGTTGTGGACTCAGATTAGGCGAAGCTCTAAATTTGAAGATGGAGCATCTGGATCTAGAAAACGGAGTCATCCGTATTATACATTCAAAAAACAAGAAACAACGATTAGTTCCAATGCATGAAACATTAACAAACATGCTGAAGGATTATTGTAAGGTGATAAAAATCTATGGTATAGATAATCCATTTTTATTCCCAGGACAAAGCGAACATTTATCCCCAATAACTGCTGAACGCCAATTTAAAAAGATTCTTAGGAAAGCTGGTATTATCAAAGGGAATGAAGATCCTCATAAACGTGCTCCATGCCTGCACTGTTTAAGACATTGTTTTATGTTCCATGCTTTTAAACAGCTGGAAACTGCAGGATATCATATCGATATGGCTTCTCCATATCTTTCTGTATATTGTGGTCATGAATCCCTTGTGGAAAGTGAAAAATATATGAAATTCAGCAGTGAACTCTTCGAAGAAGATATGCTCTTGTTTGCTGATTTCACAGAATCTCTGTTTCCGGAGGTTGATTTATGAGAAAGCAGAAGACTCCTTCGATTTTTATGAAATATCTTGAATACTATGTAAATACATATATGCCGGAAGCACGTGGGTTAAGTAAGAACACAATCAACTCTTATAAAACAACATTTACACTTTTAATAAAATATATGTATTCAGTCAAAAACACGAAAGCAGATGAGATTACTTTTGACTGTTTAGATGTAAATACGCTTTCCGATTTTATGTCATGGCTTGAAAATGAACGTAAATGTTCAGTTACAACCAGAAATCAAAGACTTGCCGCACTGTATTCTTTTTCCGAGTATGCACAAAACTATGACTTTGATGCAGCATCAACTTTTAGAAGTGCTGTATTGAGGATTCCATCAAAAAAAGCACCTAAAAAGCGGCGTGTTGGTTTTACCACCGATGAAGTAAAGATCCTTCTGGCACTGCCTGACCAAAAAAGTGAGACTGGTTTAAGAGACATGGTTTTATTAAGCTTTATGTATGCAACAGGCACACGTGCACAGGAAGTGTGTGATCTTACTGTAAAATCTGTCAATTTCAGATCAACTGGTACTACTATTGATATAGTAGGAAAAGGTTCAAAAGCACGTCGCATACGTATTCCTGACCCTTGTGCATCTATGCTTAGAACATATATTAGACATCGCAGAATAGAAACAGAACCTGACAGACATATATTTTCGAGTCAGACGCATGAGCATATGACAATATCATGCGTGGAAGAAATATACAAAAAATATATAAAACTCGCTAAAGAAAAAACGCCCAATCTTTTCAAAGAAGAACACTATTCACCTCATAGTATGAGACACACGACCGGACAACATATGTTAGAAGCGGGAGTTCCGATTATGGTAATAAAAGCTTTCCTTGGACATGCATCAGTTCAAACGACACAGATTTATACAGAAAGTCCACAGGCAACAGTTGATAAACATATCCGTGAATGGAACGAAATGAATTTTCCGCGTTCGATTTATATTGATGAAAAAGACTTGGAAGAAAGAAATGTTCCTGATTTTTTGAAGAGTCACTAATAGGATATCATTATTCGAGAAGATTTCTTAGAAAGTCTTAATTTCTGGGCTTTCCAAGAGATTATCTCGAATAATAATTCTATTCTAATAAAAGCAATTATTCGAGTTCTTAGATAATTGCTTTTATACAAACGGTACGAAAACGGACGTCTCCAATGGCCGCGGACCGGCGAAGAACCAAAACAGATTTCTGATCAGCAGCTGCGCTGGCTTCTGGAAGGGTTGAACCCGGAGCAGCCAAAGGCGGTTCAGAAATGGCTCCCGCATAAGTCTGAAAATACTGAACATCCTTAGAAATACTGGGAAATCTGACGATTCTATGGTATAATAATCCTATCGAAACGAAAGGGTTTTCAGGTTATGTCAGCTACGGAACAGGAGTATAAAAATCATATCAAAGAACTGGAACAGCAGGTCCGGCTCCTGAAAGAGCAGGTTGATTTCCTGACCCGTAAACTTTATGGAACAAAATCCGAGAAGACATCTACTCTCGAAATCGAGGGGCAGATGTCTCTTTTTAATGAAATCGAAACCTGTGCGGATCCTGATGCACACGAACCGGAGCTTGTTGAGATAGAGAAGCACCTACGTAAAAGGAAGTACACCGGTCAGCGGGAAGAACTGGTAAAAAATCTCCCTCACAGCAAAGTACTCCATACCATAGATGAAAGGGAACAGATATGCGATAACTGCGGGAGTACGATGGTGAAAGTAGGGGAAGAATTCGTCCGCACGGAAGTACAGTTTATCCCTGCAAAACTCAAGGTGATTGACCATTACCGGGAAACGTATGAATGCAGGTCATGCCGGAAAAACGGAACTCCTTATATGGAGAAGGCTCCGGTGCCATATCCTCCCGTCCTGCATTCTCTGGCATCTGCATCTACCATCACCTGGCTCATCCACCAGAAGTTTGAATTAAGCATCCCGCTGTACAGACAGGAAAAAGAATGGGAGGCTTTGGGATTACGTTTAAGCAGAGCGACTATGTCAAACTGGCTTCTGGTTGTCTATCGGGACTGGCTTGTACACATCGTCTACCGTCTGAAGCTGGAACTTCTGAAACAGAGATACCTTCATATCGATGAAACACATGTACAGGTGCTGAAAGAACCGGGACGGAAAAATACGTCCGATTCCTATATGTGGGTTTACTGCAGCATCAGAGATGCCGTAAATCCCATCCGCTACTTCGAGTACCAGCCGGGACGAAGCGGGAAATATCCGGAAGCGTTTCTGAGGGAATATGAAGGTTATATCCATACAGACGCTTACTCCAGATACAATGCAGTTTCAGGAGTAAAAAGATGTCTTTGCTATACGCATCTGCGCCGGGCTTTCGTGGATGCGCTCCCAAAAGACATCCATAATTCGGAAGCATCAAAACCTGCGGAAGCAATCCTCCGTCTGAATCAACTCTTTAACATAGAGTCAGAGTTGGAGGCGCTCCCTCCTGATCAGAAGAAAAAAGAACGTCTTATCCGCGAGAAACCGCTTCTCGAGGCTTTTTGGTCATGGGCAGAAAAAAGTGCCATCGGAGAGCTGCCGAAATCCAAACTTTCAAAAGCTTTTCATTACGCCTTAAATAACCGTGAAGGTTTTTGGAATTATCTGGAAGACGGGAATTGTTCCATCAGTAATTCGCTTGCGGAAAACTGTATCCGTCCCTTTGTGATCGGCAGAAAGAACTGGCTATTCTCCGGCAGTCCGAAAGGGGCGGAAGCCAGTGCAGGAATCTATACACTGGTAGAGACAGCGAAAGCGAATGGGCTTGCCCCGATGAAATATATAAAATATATCCTGTCCGACATGCCGGGGAGTGCTTTTCTTGAACATCCTGAATATCTGGATGATTATCTGCCTTGGGATCCTCTTGTAAAAGAATTCTGTCGATAACCGTTGACCTTTTAGTATAAAAGGCTGACGGTTATTTTTCTATACACTGTTTTATTTGACGCTTACGATTATTTTGCCAAAGATCTTTGGAATATCTTCTATATACGATGGATCGTTTGTTATTGATTTTTTATTGGCCGTTATTACGGTTATTTTGATTAGAAATGAATTTAAGGAACTAAGAATCGCAAAGGCAATATAAAAAATTTGTATCAAAAGTGAGGAGAAGCAATGTATTAAATAGTGGAGGTAATATCTATGTGTTATTTAAGGTCTATTATTCATATAGCAAAAAACAATAGACTTTTTTGATACTGGGTATTATTACAAAGAATCAAATTTTAAATATAGGGAAAGAGCAAGATTCTTTCATTTTAGAGGACTTATTATGCCTATGTGCAGAAGTCCTCCTTTTTTGTCTAAAAACACAGACAAAAAAAGAAATGGAGGAAATAAAATGCCAAAAGAATATTACCTTTATGTCAACGGACAAAGGGTTAAAGTTAGCGAGCAGATATATAAAGTCTACTGGCGAGAAAAAGAACACGAAAAGTATTTAGAGCAGGTGGACAAGAAAAACCACTTGCTCTTTTGAATATTACGATGCGGCAGAGCCGCCTGTCCGGTCATCTTAGAGCCAGTGTTCCAGCGACATAGAGCCACTATGATTTTGCTTGATTATTACTTATTTGACAGGACAGTACTTGTCAAGGCCGAAGCCGCTTTAGCGGTGCATTAACAGCCTTTACAAGTATTGTTCTGACAAATATTATTAATTATCCAAAATTAGAAATTTAACTGGCTCTCGTTTCCCGGAATGGTGGCTCTCAAAGTCCGGACAGGTGGCTCAGCGAGCCCCGGAATAATCACTCTTTTTTTCATCATTGGATCATGACGGACACTTTGTAGATAATATTGCTGATGAAAGTGTTAATGTAGAAAAGATTGTTGAAACACAGATGATGATTGAAACGGTCAGAAGTGCTATATCAAGGCTCAATGCAGAAGAAAGAGATATTATTGAACGACTATATTTTAACGATGAGACTGTTCGCTCAGTAGCAAAGCTCAAGAATATCACACATCCGGCTTTAATAAAAAGAAGAAACAAAATTCTTAAAAAGCTGAAAAAATTTATCGAAGAACTTTAAAACTTCGGTAACCAAAGGGGTCAGATTTTCCTTATGTAAAGTGAAGGGGAGTCTGGCCTCCTTTACTTTCTCGGGTAAGAGATACGCCTGCTTATGGCAAATAGGAAAATGTAAAGAAAACAATCCCTTTCAAAATATTGCTCTTTGACAACTGAATAGACCAAGGTAGGACTTTATCCACTTACTGAGAGTTATGACCTACGCCAAGACTTTTCTGCTGATGAAAATTGGTTTAAATGAATACCGGCATATTGCCGAGGTTAGAAGAAAACGAGCGATAGATAGGAATACATAAAAGATAAGCGTGGCAGCTTATTTCGATGATGTAAGTGGTGATAATGATACTTCAATAGTTTAAGCTGCCTCGTCTGGAACAAGGGGCGGAGGTGAGATTCCTATGTAGCAGCCAATGCACCTGCCAATGTCATAAAACTTAGTAAGAAAAATAATGTTTGATTATAAAGAATTTAAAGCGGAGGAGGTGTATTAGTGGATAATGACTGGAATGGATTGGCTGATTTGATAGCAAATCTGATTACAAAGTATGCTGGAGTTTTAGATTTAGATAATCTTCCAAATCCAACTCCAGTAAAAAGTACAGAAGGTAAAAATAAATTTGACATGGCAAGAACGCAGATTGAGAAAAAGTAATAAAAGTGATATAATATACTTGATATATGAGTCCAAACCATAATTGGTATAAATATAAAGATATAGAAAAAAGGATATTGAGGTTAATGCTATGTCAAAAGAAAAAATAAAAGTATACCTCTATACAAGAGTATCTACATCAATACAGATAGACGGTTATTCTTTAGAGGCACAAAAATCAAGAATGAAGGCTTTTGCTCTCTATAATGATTATGAGATTGTTGGTGAATACGAAGATGCAGGTAAGTCTGGAAAATCTATAGAAGGTAGAGTTCAGTTTACTCGTATGATGGAAGATATAAAAACCGGAAAGGATGGAGTGTCTTTCGTTCTTGTATTTAAATTATCGAGATTTGCAAGAAATGCTGCTGATGTTTTATCAACTCTACAAACAATGCAAGATTTTGGAGTCAATTTGATTTGTGTTGAGGATGGGATTGATTCATCCAAAGATGCAGGTAAATTGATGATTTCAGTTTTATCAGCTGTGGCTGAAATTGAAAGAGAAAATATTCGTGTTCAAACAATGGAAGGGCGTATTCAAAAGGCAAGAGAGGGCAAATGGAATGGAGGTTTTGCTCCTTATGGTTATCAACTTATTGATGGGAAATTGATAATCAATGAGGAAGAAGCAATTGCGATACGAACTATTTTTGATCAGTATGTAAATACAACCATTGGAGCGAATGGACTTTCTAAATACTTAGAAAATCATGGTATAAGAAAAATACCAAGACAAAATGGGAAAAATCCATTGTTTGATGCAGGTCTTATAAGAAAGATATTAAAAAACCCTGTATATAACGGGAAAATAGCCTTTGGAAGAAGAACTTTAGAAAAAGTTCATGGAACAAGAAATGAATATAAGCAAGTCGAACAAGATGAATATTTAATAGCTGAAGGTATTCATGAAGCTATAATTTCTGATGAGCTATGGCAAGCAGCTCAAGTTAAGTTAAAATCTCAAGCAAAGAAATATGAGCATGTGAATAAAGGGAAAGATACACGCACACATCTGCTTTCAGGAATTGTAAAATGTCCGATATGTGGAGTGGGAATGTTTGGAAACAAGTGTATCAAGAAAAAGAAAGATGGTACAAAGTATAAAGATTTTTATTACTATGGCTGTAAACATAGGCATATGATAAGAGGTCATAAATGTACTTACAATAAACAAATCAGAGAAGAATTGTTAGATGATGCAGTTGCTGAGGTAATTATAAAGATAGTAAGCAATCCCAAATTTGCTTCTATGATGCAAGAAAAAATTAACATGAAGGTAGATACCTCTGAAATAGAAAAAGAGATAGATAATTACCAGAAAGAATTGAGGAAGAGCCATTCTACGAAATTTAAGCTAATTGAGGAAATAGATAATTTAGATGCTGATGATAAGCACTACAAACGAAGAAAACAGGACTTAGACGATAGACTTTATCGTATGTATGATAAGATTGAAGACTTAGAATCATTGTTAATTGATGCGAAAGCAAAGAAACAAACTATTGAAGCTGAGAAACTTACAGGAGATAACATATATAAGATTTTGATCTATTTTGATAAACTCTACAAGGTAATGAATGATGTAGAGCGTAGACAGTTAATTACAGCTTTGATTTCTGAAATTCAAATTTACGAAGAAAAGCAACCGAATGGGCAATGGCTAAAATCAATTACTTTTAAACTTCCTATCATCGATGAAGATTTAAATATAGGTTTGGACAATAATGAGCAAGTTGAGACGGTAGTACTGCTTTCCCACAAAAAGCCAGACGGACATATCAACGTAAAAGTTGAGTTTGGTGAGGGTGAGGGAAAAGTACCGCTGGATAATATCGTAAAGAGAGCCGAAGCGTACAAGCCGAAAGAGCGAGTTACATACAAAAAGATAAAGTAATACATAGAAGCTAAATATGGTTTCAAGGTACATACTGCTTATATAGCAGAGGTAAAGAGAAGTCTGGGCTTGCCGATGTATGACGCTCCTAATGCGGTAGAAGAATTGAAACAACCGAGGAAACATCCGACAGCGGAGAAAGTGGAAGCTATCAAAGATGCATTGAAGTGTTTTGAGGTTATCTAAAATCATAAGCGTATCATTAGAAATAGTGATGCGCTTATTTTTACAAACAAAATTCCACATTTGAGCTGTTTGTCACTTATACATATAATGAAGGTGAAGAAACGGAGGTGCATCGCTTCTCGCACAGGTCGAAAAGAGCATTCAGATGAATCTGATTAAATCCCCG
>ENA-OWPJ01000854-OWPJ01000854.1-human-gut-metagenome-genome-assembly--contig:-NODE-854-length-18621-cov-3.30362_pt1 | contig 18621 bp, 17 predicted proteins | sample MGYA00248264_ERZ651846 | MGnify/ENA primary metagenome ERZ651846 (study PRJEB26924, sample SAMEA4378271) | human gut metagenome | biome: human gut; feature: human-associated habitat; material: faeces...
CTGGTGAATTAAAAGATATGGTATGTTCACCAGCCGGCACAACGATTGAAGCAGTCGCAAAAATGGAAGAAATGGGATTACGCAGTGCAATTATAGAAGGTATGAGAGCTTGCGCAAACCGTGGTAAGGAAATGAGTAAAAAATAATGGAAAGCATTCATTTAGCATCAACGGAAATCTATTCAATTTTATCTGCTATCTTATGGCTGATAATTGGTGTTGTCATTATGCGATATGGCAATCGTATCCGTATGGAAAAAGGACAAAGCGATGGAAAGGCTGTATCTTTCTGGGGTCTTGTCATGTTCGTGAATGCGGCACTTGTTGTCTATATTCCAGATATCATGCTGGCATGGATGATTGCCATAGTATTGTTTTTGATATCTTTGATCATCCTGCTTATATATCAATATAAGCAAAAGAAGTGTAAATAAGTCTACACTTCTTTTTATAATGTTTGTTGATAAACACTTAATAGGAAAGCCATGGTATCTTCAGGCTTTTCTACCATGGAGCTGGTTTTTAAGAACTGAAAGAAATCAGAAAGCATTGTCCCAAAACTTAATTCATGAAACAAAAAGCTTGTGCCACGATCATCCATGCCATAGCGAAACAGTATGCGATTTTCACTATACACGGCAATGGATAAGGATTGATGAAAGGTAAATTTGTTATTCACCAGATAGGCATGATAATGACTGCTTTCCTGTTGTTCAATCATTTTTTTCAAAATCATTTTGCGTTCCTGCTTATTAAATGGCTCATACATATAACTTGGCACTTCTGATATCTGTCCAGTTTCCATAAATCGATATAAACCAGTTCTTGTGAAATAGATGGTCATGTCTTCCATTTGATGAAGCTTTTCCAGATAATCCTGCAACATATGCATCGCATGTTGATCTTTGCGTATTTCTGGTTTTATCTTCTTAATGATCTCTTCCACTGGAAATAAAGGCAATACACATGGCTCCTGCATGAATGAACATATTGGATCATCAAAAGATGTTTTATTCAGCTCCTGAAGATACGGCTGTAAGATTTCTGTTGGTCTGTGATGTCTTTGAATAATAGAAATCGATATAGACTTGCGCTTTTCAATGAAATCCTGAAACTGATTTAAAATACCAGGTTCATGGGTGATTAACGCACCAGATAAATCTTTTCTGAAATTGATGACACAATCATCTGTTAAGAAAACATATGGATAAGGCGCATAATAAGATTGATCAACTGCCGAACTATGATAGTAGCATAATGGCTGATAGTTACATCCACATAGTAATAAAGGTGTAAAGCTTTCACACAACTTGATATTGAACAGCAGTTCTGCTTTACTATCCACATTTGCGCTTTGAAAGCACAACAGATGAATTAAGGTAACATCTTTACGACCGTACAGGGCACTTGCGATAAAATCGTAAATGCTTGGATCAGCATCCTGCATTAATAGATAGACTACAGGATCTTTTTTTGTTTTGACACGTCCAAGAGCACTGGACATGCATTGAATCAAACTGTATTTATCATATACACAATAGGTTTCCTTTTTTGGTTCGCTTTCGATACTCATCTTCAACATTGGCGATTCTACATGGGCATTTGCCTGTAGATGTTCAATGAAGGATTTGATAATCATATGCTGAGAATAAGCTTCCTTTCCAATCTTTTCAATGTGATATAAGCGCATTAGTTCTTCTTGTTGACGAAGAGAAAGCATCATATAAGGCAGCACCTTTTCAAAGAAGCTTTCCTCTGATGGAATCCTTGCGCCTGTTATGATTTTTTGAAGCAGTGTACGATTGATTCCGCTTTGTCTGGACAGTAAGGAAACATTGACATGGTTTTGATGAATACAGTCTTTAAAGTAATTAGAAAAATCACTCATAAATATCCCAACCTTTTGCATTTATTATAACAAATTATTTCTGATTGTGACAGAAACAATGTCACAATCTTTGTCACATGTTGATTTTTTTTGTTTGACACCGTAAACTATTAATGTAAGCTAAAGGGAATGTAGCTTGCCTCATACATATCTTATCGATAGATATTATTCTTTTAATTATTAATATTGTTTTGTTTTTTTGGGAAGAAAATTGGTTTCAATAGATGAAAAGAGGCAGTTCTGCTGCCTTTTTTCATATAATTTCCAAATTTTGAAAACAACGTATCCTGAAAGCACAAAGCGTGTTAAAATAATAGAGAAGAAAGAGGGGCAATTATGACAAATTATGCATGCAGTGATATCCATGGTTTAAAAGAACGTTATGATCATATGATGGAGTATATCAAAGAGGAAGATACTTTGTATCTTTTAGGTGATGTCATAGATCGTGGAAAAGATGGAATTGCGATTTTACTGGATGTTATGAAAAGAAAAAATGTTGTCATGTTGCTAGGTAATCATGAGTATATGATGAAGCAGTATTATGATGCAAAATACTGCTTCATAAAAGATCCAATGATGAAACAGGAGGTCACTACACGCTGGAAAATGAACCATAGTGAACCAACACGTCAGGCATTTGAAAAGCTTCCAAACACAACGCAGGAAGAAATATTAAAATTCATTGCACAGCTGCCTGTCATCATTGCGGATTTACATATCAATGATCAGATATATTATCTGGTACATGGGTGCCCGATTCAACAATTACATGAGGGTACATGGAATTGTCAGGATATTGAAAAACAGGGATATATGATAGAAAGTGCTGTGTGGAATCGCATGGAAGGTAAAGAAAAATTCTTTAATGATCGATGTGTGATTGTGGGTCATACACCTACACTGTATTATCAATCCTGTATGCCATATGAGATATGGTATCGCGGGGCTTCATGTAAAGATACGGATTTAATAAATATCGACTGCGGTTGTGCCGCCAATAATGCTGGGACACAATTGGCACTGTTTAATTTAGACAATCGTGAAGTAAGATATTTCTAAGTCGTATACAAGGACGAGAATAACGAATTGAGAGGGAGCTAAAATGGGACAGACGAAAATACGATTACGACATGTCATATTTCTATTGTTTTGTGGGTGCTTATTCTTTTTTACTTGTATCTCCTTTATTTATCAGACAAATAATCGCTTTGAAGAGGAGCTTTACAATTATCTAAAAGATGTATCTATACAAAATTCAGAAATCATGAATTTAAAGATAGAAAACAACGTGCATGTATTAAAAGGCATGACAAAACGTCTTTTTCATGGAAACTACTATGACAAGGATAAAATTATCAAAGATTTAAAAGAATCAGAGAAAGAAATAGAATATCAGGATATCGGATATTTTGATGTGGATGGAAATGTTGTGCTTGTCAATAGTGGCAAAGAATTTTCATTAGCGGATACTGCATATTTTCATAAGGTAAAAAATGGCGAATCTATTGTCACAAATGAGGCAATTAATACCAATGATGACTGTGTTTTCATTACACCTTTTCTGAATCGTGATGTTTATCAGGGTGGATTGATCATGATTCAATCCAAACAAAGTTTCATTAGTACGATTACCTTGACGAACGAAAAAGAACTGATTCATACGGCGATTATTGATGAAGATGGGAAAATGATTACTGCGGATGAAGAAGTAAAAGATCATATTCAGACACATTTATCACAAATAGATGAAACAAATCTGAGTGAACAATTATATCATTATTATGATGAAAATGATAACGAATTTCTATTATATTATGAACCTTTAGATTATAATAACTGGTATTCCGCAAGTATTGTTTCCGCAAATATCATCAATGATAAGACAAGGGACGCAAGAATGCTGACAGGTGCATTTGTATTGATTATACTGGTAGCGGTCATATTCTTTATTTATCAATATCTAAAAACGAAAGCCAATACCAAACGGGAAATGGAGCGCTTAGCGACATATGATGAGGTCACAGACAGTGAAAATTATACAGCCTATTTAACAAAAGTTAAAAAATGGCTCAGAGTCGGTAATCGAAATGACTGGTGTATTATTCATTTTGATATCAAAGACTTTAAAATTATAAACAGTATGTTAGGATACATTGAAGCTGATCGTCTATTAAAGAATGTATTTGATATTATACAATCAGATTGTAAGGAGGAAGAATGCTGTACACGTGTAGAAGCGGACCGCTTTGTTGTGTTATGGCATTTACATGATGAAAAAGCCATTCGTGAACGAATAGAACGTTTGGATTCAGAAATCACCAATTCCTTCCCTATAAGAAAATTCCATGAAGAATTATTATTGTACTATGGCGTATACCTTATCAAAGATACAGATTCCAGTTTTGTGAAATGTATTGATAAAGCAAAATACTGTAAGAATTATTGTAAACCAGATATGAAGATTATGTTTTATGATGATTCCATGTATGAAAGTCGGATGATGGAACGCCGCTTGGAAAATCGTATGTATCATGCACTGGGCAAAGGAGAATTTGAGGTTTTTGTCCAGCCGAAAGTAGATACAGATTTAAATAATAAGATCATATCCGCAGAAGCACTTGTACGATGGCGTGATCCTGATGAAGGATATATCCAGCCATCAAGATTTATACCACTTTTTGAACATAATGGCTTTTTAGAAAATCTGGATTTATATACCTTTGATGTGATTTGTATGCACCTTGCACGTTGGAATCGGGAAATTGATCCTGATCTGAGAATATCGTTTAATATTTCACGTTCTTATATATTTAAAGAAGGCTTTGCGAGAAGATTGAATGATATCGCAGATATCTACGCTGTGAATAAATCAAACATCGTGGTGGAAATCGTAGAAAGCATGTTGTTTGAAAAACCTGATCAGTTGATTAATATCATCATGGAAATGAAGCATTATGGCTTTAAGATTGCCATGGATGATTTTGGCAGTGGATATTCATCATTGAGTATGTTGAAACAAATTCCATTTGATATCTTAAAAATAGATCAGGGGTTCTTTAGAACAGAAAAAAACAATGAAGAAAAAGGACGCGCCATCGTGGATGTTATCATACAACTGGCAAATCGTCTTGGAGTAGAAGTGATTACAGAAGGAATTGAAACAAAAGATCAATTGGATTTTGTCAATCGATGTGGCTGTCATATGGTACAGGGCTTCTATTTCTATGCGCCAATGAAAATTGAAAAATTTGAAACATTGATTGCATTAGATGATGGGTTTGATAAAATCGAATACAGCAAGCATCTTTATGATAATTAAACAAATGAAAAACAGTAACCGAAAATAATATATGATTTGGTTACTGTTTTTGTTTCTGTATTTCACCTTTCACATTCAGGAAATCTCTGTTATAATGAACCCGTTTGAAAGGCGGGTTGGATATGGGAAAATTATTCTTTTTTGACATTGATGGAACATTAACAGGTGTAGAAAAACCCGGTTATATTTATGAAAGCACAAAAGAGGCAATCAGACAATTAAAGGCAAACGGGCATTTTGTGGCATTAGCGACAGGTCGTGCAGCGTTTCGTGCACGTATGTTTCAAGAAGAAATTGGCATAGAAAATATGATTTGTGAAGGTGGCAATCAATTGATCATCAACTGGGAAACCGTGGAGTATACACCAATTGATCAACAAGTGGCAAAGACAATTTGTGAAAAAGCATTAGCATATGACTTTGGCATTGCGATATCCATCAGTGATACACGTGTCAGATTTACACCAAATAAGCGCTTTATTGAAGATGCTGGAGATTTCCATGATTTCATGGATGTTGTGATTGATGAAAAACTGGATTATCAAAATGCCGGTATAATCCGTCGTCTGTTTCTAACCATTCCCAAAGGAAAAGAAGATATGATTCCTGAAATCGATCTGATTGGTCGAATGCACTATGGAAATGATCAATTCATCATCGTAGAACCAGATCATAAATACACAGGTATCACCAAGATGTGCAAACGTCTTGGAAAAGATGAAAACGATGTTGTGGTATTTGGGGATGGAATGAATGATCGTAAGATGTTTCAAGAAGCACCTTTTTCCATTGCGATGGGAAATGCGATTCCTGAGTTAAAAGCAATTGCGGATTATGTTTGTGAAGATAGTGATCATGATGGAATCTATCTTGCATGTAAACATTTTGGCTGGATTTAATATGTAAATTTATATGTTTTAAAAAAGGCATAAAGACAAAAATAAAGTTTTTATGTTTTTTTACGTAATTTTAACAAAAATGATATCCCATTTTACAATTACGAAGTATAATAAATACGAAGAAAAAGAGGGTGAACATGATGACAACACAAAAAGATGCTGCAGTAAATGCTATGTTATCATGGTTAATGGATGACCATGTATTGAAACAGATACCACAAGATTTAGAATGCACAAATGAATTTGATCTTCACCAGTTACATTACTATATTTTCCGTTTTCGTGAACAAAAGCATGATCCATGGCTATTAGGAGTATGTGGTGGTTATGAAGTGGATGAACATGAACATTGTGGTCATGTATTTTCACGATATATTGAATATCACAAAGAAACAGAAGTACAAGATGCAATTGACATTGTTGAGATGATACGGGATTACTGGATGAAACGTGCAGATGAAGAAATTCAGCGAAATAATAATCATCAGGATGTGCAATCTAATGAAGAAAGTGGAAATTTCAACGGCTTTGTGTTGATGGATACCCATCATTTTGATGTTTTAAATGTTGTGAAGCAGATGAAAGAGGACTGGAATCTAAATGTAGAGCTGTCAAGTGATCAGGATCAAAGTGATGATGCAATTGTGATGGATATCGATGATATGCTGGTGGCTATTAGTTTTATTGACGCACCAGTGCCAGATAATGAAGCAGAGTACTTTGCGCAAAGTAATTATTTTTGGAAAGATGGTGTAGAAGTCACAAAACGTCATGTTTCACAGATCCTTCTTGCGGTATTGGGGCATGGAGAACCATGTCGTAAAGCAGGAGAACTATTCGTAAAGATTGCGTCCAGTGCATTAAAAAATGAACATGCACTAGGTATTTATACAGCCGGAACGGTTTTTGAACCTGCATTTTATATCGATTGTGCCCAAGCGATAAAGGAACAGGACTTTCCTTTAGACAATCTGGTTTATTTTGGATTGTATCAAAAAGATCATCTTTGGAATGCATACACGTATGGTATGCAGGATTTCCACAAAGAAGAAATGGAAATCTTACATGTGGATATGGATCCTATGGATTTGCGCAATATGCTGTTTGATATTGCCTATTATGTTCTAACAAGCAATGTTGTATTAAAAGATGGCGAAACGATTGGATTTTCACAGGATCAGCGCTTACCAATCACGTTCTCCAAAGGAGAAGCAGTGGAAGGCAATAGCCTGAAGATACATTTAGATTAGGAATCTTTATGAAATTAGAACAATTATTAAATGAGCATTTTGATGAGTTGAATAAAAATGAAAAAACAATTTGTCAAACAATTTTATCCAATAGAGAACGTTTTGCGCAATATACAAGTCAGGATTTTGCGGATAATTGTCATGTGTCAAGAGCTACCTTACTTCGCTTCTGTCGTAAAATAGGCTTAACATCTTTTTCAGATTTAAAACTATTGATAAAAGAAGAAACGCTGCCTTCACAAAGTGAAGAAAATATCTATGATATTTATCATGCGCTGATTGAAGAATTGAGAAAGTTTTCTTATCGTTCTATCTGTGAAAAAATATATCAAGCGAAAACGATTTATATTTATGGAACCGGAAATGAACAAAAAGCGTTGGCAGAAGAATGCAAAAGAATATTTCTAACAGTTGGTAAATGCGTCATTGATTTATTCGATGATGGCGAAGTAGAATTCATGAAGTATTCTTTTAAAAAAGATGATATGTTTTTTATTATATCATTATCAGGAGAAACAAAAGAGGGAATTCGTATATTAGAACATATTGCAGCAACGAAAATACAGCGTGTTTCAATAACACGTTTGGCCAATAATACCATATCTTCTCTTTGTGAAACAAACCTGTATGTTGCCACAAAAGTATTGGATCAGGATTATGAACTTGTGAGTGCTTTTTATGTTTTATTAGATTTGTTATTTATCAATTATCTGGATTATTGCAGGGAGGTGGATCATGAAAGTTGAAGAACTGATGAATCGCCATTATCAAAGCTTTAGTGAAAATGATAAATATATCGCGGCATGCATCTTACAGAATAAAGCTGATTGTATCCATTTATCGATTGAAGAATTTGGAGATAAATACCATGTTTCTAAAAGTTCACTATCACGGTTTTCACAAAAGCTGAAACTTCCAGGCTATAGTGAATTAAGGTCTATGCTGCGTATGGATCAGGGGAAAAACAAAGTAAATACATCATCATTTGTTGATGTGGCAATACATAATTACCATGCAATGATTGAGGACATGCGAAAAAAAGATATGACATCCTTATTTCAAAAATTTGATCAGGCACAGCGTATTTTGATTTTTGCAAGTGGGTATGCACAGGCAAAAGTTGCCAGTGAATGGAAACGTATCTTTTTACCAACACATAAAATTATTTATGATATTCATGGATATGATATGGCACAATCCTTTGCGAGAATGGCACAGCCAGCTGATTTAGTTTTATTAATATCATTAGATGGAGAATCTGAAGATGTATTAAAGATTGCTGAATACTTACGTTTGAACCAAATTCCAAGTGTATCCATCACAAAGATGAAAATGAATTCTCTCTCATTATTATGTAATGAAAATTTATATATTCACTCATTAAAAGTACCAGAAGAATATGGTGTAAATTATGAGATTACTACACCTTATTTTATTCTAATCGAGATGCTGTTTATTGAATATCAAAAATATATGCGTTATGAACATATTCCCACAAAATGAAAATAAGTTCAAAAAATGCACATCATTTTTAAAGGCTTGCACATTGTTGTAAGCCCTTTTTTTACGTGTTATCCTATAGATGTCAAAAGCAGGGAGGGATCTTGTGAAGAAGTTAATCATCTTTGATATTGACGGAACATTACGTGATGAACGTTTCGGAATACCAGCTTCAGCAATTTGGGCAATCAACAATTGTAAAGCAAATGGTCATGAACTTTGTCTGTGTACAGGGCGAAGTAAAGCAATGATACAGCCAGATATTTTAAAGCTTTCCATTCCTTGTCTGATTGCAGGAGGAGGATGCTATATAGAGTACGATGGCAACGTATTGCTTGACCAAAGATTTCAAACAAAACAAATCATGCAGGTATTGCATATAAGCAAAGCTAATGATTGTGCTTTGGCGATAGAAACAAAAACAAAAGTATTTATGAATGAAAAAGCTTGTGCGATTTTTCAAAAGATGAATAAAATGAAGCATAAAGAAAGTGATAAAAAAACTTATCAACAATATCAACAAAATGAGCAAATTCGATATGAAAATAACTTATCTCAATATGATGGAAAAGCTGTTCATAAAATCTGTTTATGGACAAATGGTACCGTTTTTAAACAAATACAAAGAGTGCTTCAAACGGATATGATGTTAGCACAGTCAGATACATATGAAAATATGCAGTATTATGAAATAATCTGTAGAGATTGCGGCAAAAAAGAAGCAGTTATGCGTGTTTGTAATTACTTGAATATTGATCAAAAACAGACAATTGCTTTTGGTGATGGGATGAATGATGCACAAATGTTAGCGTATTGTGAAACAGGAATTGCAATGGGAAATGCGGATGTACATGTATATCCATATGCAGATGCCATATGTGAATCTGTACAAGAAGATGGGATTTATCATGAATTAGTAAGAAGGAAAATCGTAGAAAGGAAGGAATGTTATGAAAAGACAGTGGTGGCAGAAGGAAGTTGTATATCAGATCTATCCAAAAAGTTTTAAAGATAGTAACCACGATGGAATCGGAGATATACAAGGCATTATTTCAAAATTAAACTATCTACAAGAATTGGGTGTTACGATGCTGTGGATCTGTCCGATTTTTCAATCTCCCATGGATGACAATGGGTATGATATCAGCGATTATTTTTCATTAGCGCCAGAATTTGGCACAATGGATGATTTAAAACAATTAATTGATGAAGCAAAAATAAAAGGCATTAAAATTATATTAGATCTGGTGATCAATCATACAAGTGATGAGCATCCATGGTTTCAGGAAGCATTAAAAAATCCAAATAGTAAATATCATGATTTCTATATTTTTAAACAAGGAACCCAAATACCAAATAACTGGCGTTCTGTTTTTGGTACAAGTGTGTGGGAGAAGGTAAAAGGAAGAGATGAATACTATTTACATTGTTTTGGGAAAAAGCAACCTGATTTAAACTGGGAAAATCCTGAAGTCAGAAAAACTTTGTATGAAATGGTGAATCAGTGGCTTGATTTTGGTATAGCAGGCTTTCGGGTAGATGCCATTACCTTCATAAAAAAAGATCAAAGCTATCAAAGTCGTAAAAGTGATGGTGTTGACCATCTTGTAAAATGTACAAAAACATGTCGTAATCAGCCTGGTATAGATAAGTTTCTAAAAGAATTGAAAGAAAATACCTTTGAAACTCATCATTGTGTCACAGTAGCTGAGGCACCAGGGGTGCAATATGATGAACTGGATGATTTTATTGGTGATCAAGGCTATTTCTCTATGATCTTTGATTTTAAACATGCGGATCTGGATGTTGCGAGTGGTTCTGAATGGTTTAAACGTGTTGACTGGACAATAAAAGATTTAAATACACGTATTATGACCTCACAACTTGCAATTCAAAAGGTTGGTTGGGCGGCAAATTTTATTGAAAATCATGATCAGCCAAGAGCCACTACAAAATATTTAAAAACGTTTGCCGAACATAAAGACGCTGTGAAAATGATGGGAGCCATGTATTTCTTCTTAAGAGGAACACCATTTATTTATCAAGGACAGGAACTTGGAATGATCAATGCAACACGCAACAGCATTGAAGAATTTAATGATATATCAAGTGTTGATCAATATCATCGATCTATACAGGAGGGATGTACACAACAGGAAGCATTACATTATATTAATTTAAGAAGTAGAGATAATACAAGAACACCATTCCCATGGAATGATGAGATCTATGGAGGATTCAGCGATCAAACACCATGGTTAGCAATGAATGATTCTTATACACGTATTAATGTAGAAGCACAACAATATGATAAAGAAAGCGTATTATCTTTTTATAAGGATATGATTACATTAAGGCAACACAGTAAATATCAGGAATGCTTGATTTATGGCGATATAGAACCAATAAAAAGCCATGAAAAAGTAATTGCATATAAACGGACAAGCAATTATGAATGTATTCACTGTTACTTCAATTTCTCAGATGAAGTGATTTCGCAAACATGTACATCAAATATAAAAACAGTAGTGTTAAACAATTTAAAGCATGCAGAATATAAAGAACATACCATTATATTACAACCATTTCAGGCATTATTGATAGAGGTAGAATAAGGAGGACATTATGAAAGATTATCATCGTATCGCACAGGAAATCATACAGGTAGTAGGAAAAGACAATATCCTATCCGCAACACATTGTGCAACAAGACTTCGTTTTATGGTAAAAGATCGTGACGCTATCAACGATAAAAAAGTAGAAGCAATCGAAGAAGTAAAGGGAGTGTTTTTTACTAGTGGACAATATCAAATTATTTTAGGCACAGGAATCGTTAACAAAGTATACGCTGAATTAGAAACGATAGGTTTACATACAGTATCCAAAAAGGAACAGGAAGAAGCAGTTAAAAATCAGGAAAAAGGCATAAAAAAACTCATGCGGATATTGGCAGATATCTTTGTGCCAATTATCCCGGTTATTGCGGCAACAGGTTTATTTCTAGGGTTAAAAGGCTGTATATTTAATGATAATGTTTTGGCATTATTTGGAGCTGACACAACACAGATTCCCACCTATATTCAAACACTTGTGACAGTACTTACCGATACTGCATTTGCATTTCTGCCAGCAATCATCACCTGGTCAGCATTTCGTGTTTTTCATGGAACACCGGTTATTGGACTTGTGATTGGATTGATGTTAGTTGCACCAGCTTTGCCAAACGCCTATGCGGTCGCTGATCCTAATAGTGGTGTGGAAGCAATTATGGCATTTGGTTTTATCCCGTTGGTTGGATGCCAAGGAAGTGTATTAACAGCAATCGTTACAGGATGGTTTGGCGCAACATTAGAAAAAAAATTAAGAAAGATAATGCCAAATGTATTAGATCTTATCTTTACACCATTCTTTGTAATGCTGATTACTATGCTGGTAATTTTATTAGGCGTGGGACCAATCATGCATACTATTGAACTTGGTATGGTTGGAATTATTGAAAATCTGATTCATTTACCATTTGGTATTGGTGGATTTATCATAGGATTTACATATCCTTTGGCTGTAATTACCGGTTTACATCATACCTATGTCATGATTGAAACATCCTTATTAGCCAATACAGGATTCAACCCTTTGATTACTTTATGTGCAATGTATGGATTTGCCAATGTTGGAACATGTTTAGCATTTTTTGTTAAAGCTAAAAAACAGAATATCAAACAAACTAGTATTGGCGCGATGCTGTCACAGTTGTTTGGAATAAGTGAACCAGTACTTTTTGGCATCCAGCTAAGATTTAATTTAAAGCCTTTATGTATCATGCTGTTTAGTTCAGGCATTGGTGCAGCTTTATTATCCATTATGAATATACAGTCAAATTCATATGGACTGGCAGTATTACCGTCTTATTTAATGTACATATATGAGGGACATCAGCTAATTTGGTATTTCTTGATTTCTCTATTCTCTACGATTTTGTGCTTTGTGTTAACTTGTTTATTTGGAATTCCACAAGAGGTAATGGTGGAAGATACAATTGCAGAAGAAAATGCTTATTTCATCGCCCCTGCCAGTGGAACATTCGTGCCACTTGAAAATGTGCCAGATGAAACTTTTGCAAAAAAGATGTTGGGAGATGGATTTGCGATAGATCTACAGGATGAATTCATCATTTCACCCGTTGCTGGGGAAGTCGTCACTGCTTTTCCAGATGGACATGCATTTGGAATTAAAGGCAAAGATGGGATGGAAATATTAATACACATAGGCATCAATACAGTAGATCTACAAGAAAGTTGCTTTACACCTCTGGTATCACTTAAAGAAAGTGTGAAACAAGGACAGCCAATAGTAAAGGTAGATTTGAAAAAATTAAAAGAATCAGGAAAATCAGGCATGACAATGATCATTTTTACCAATAAAGATAAACTTCAAATAGAAGCAGCAAATCAGATAACTGCAGGAAATAAAATGCATCTTTCTTTTTCATAAAAATCATAAATATTCTGTGTAGATGTAAAAAATCTGCACAGTTTTTTTTAAATTTACAAATTTAAGGTATCTTAAGCGTTTTTTTACAACTTGTATACAAACTCATGATATAATGAAACAAAACATGAAGGAGAACGGAATATGCAGGAAGTAAAAAGAAGTACACGTAAAAGAAAATTGAGGATCGATCGGGTATTGATATTATTATTGGTAATATTGATTCCTGTTGGTGTGATTTTGGGAATTGTAAAATTTTTAACAAGCAGTTCACCATATGCAAAATATGAAGAATATAATGAAGAAACAAAACTGGCTGGTTCCATGGAGCATGATACAAACGAGGTCGAGGATCAATATTATCTTTCTGTTTATTATCCAGAATTTAATATACCTGTATTGGATAAAAAAATTAAGGATTTTAAAGAAAAAGAACTATTGACCAATATCAAGCATGAGGGAATGCATTTCATCTGTGTTGATTATGACAGTGAACAGCTGTTTGATCGATTCACGACAGTAACATTTCATCAGATTGTAAAAGATAAAGATGATAAAGTCGTTGCGAAGAAAGATACTTCATTTAATTATGATAAGAAAACAGATAAAATCTTAGGTGTAAAAGATGTATTGCGCAGAGATTATTTAAATTTGTTAAATGATAAAGCAAAAACAGCGAAGCTGGATGTAAAATCATTAAAAAGCGATCAATTATCTAATTTTATTTTAGGTAAAAATGCAGTCACTTTCTATCTGAATGATAATCTTGATCAAAAGATGTCTGTAAATTATAAAGATAACAGCGCTTATATGAAGCTTGCGGATAAAAATATTCCTTCCTTATATCAGGGGAATGTAGAAACACCAAAAGCGCAGCCAAAAGTTGATCCAAATAAACCAATGGTTGCGATTACCTTTGATGATGGACCACATTATGAAAATACAGAAGAAATTATGAAAACGTTTGAAAAATATAATGGTCGTGCAACTTTCTTTATGTTAGGGAAAAATGTGGAAATCAATGCGGATATCGTAAAAGATGTATATAAACGCGGCTTTGAAATTGGAAACCATTCATGGGATCATGAAGATTTAAGAACATTAGATAAAAAAGGAGTTGTTTCAGAAATTTATGATACACAGGATGCTATTTATAAGCTGACAGGCTATGAACCAACATATTTCAGACCTCCTTATGGGGCATTAAATGAAACGGTATTGAATGCAAATCAAACCGGTTATGCATTCTGGGATGTAGATTCTCAGGACTGGATGCTGAAAGAAGCTGGTGCTATAAAAACTTCTGTAGTAAAATCCACAAAAGCTGGAAACATGGTCGTGCTTTTACATGATATCCACGATTTCTCTAAAGACAGTATTGAACCCATTTTAGCAGCCTTATCAAAAGATGGATATCAGTTTGTGACATATTCTACATTGATGCAGCATGAAAAAGATTACCTGTTGCAATTAGATGAAAATTATGGTGTGCCAAAAGATATCGCTAATGGCAAATAAGATTCGCAAGGAAAGTTTTGACTTTCCTTTTTATATGTTACAATGTAAGCAATAGGAAGAAGGAAAATACAATGAAACGAGAACTGGGAATTGCCAGATGTGGCCTGGCGTGCTGCTTATGTAGTGAAAATGAAACATGTAAAGGGTGTATAGAAGAAGACTGCGCAGATAAAATAAATTGTGAAAATCGTAAATGTGTCATCAATAAGCACCTTCATGCTTGTTATGAATGTGAAGAACCTTGTAGAAAAGGACTGCTTCAAAAGATAAAACCATATGGTTTTACATTGTTTATAAAACGATATGGATTAGAGAAATTATTAGATTGCTTAATGCGCAATGAACAAAATGGTATTGTATACCATCGACAAGGCATTGTTGGTGATTATGATGAGTTCGAGAATGTAGAAGATTTAATCACATTTATTTTAAAAGGAAAAAAAGAATGATTGTGGTAATTGAAAAAAGAGGAGAAAAAATTTATGAGTATTAAAATGATTGTAACGGATTTAGATGGTACCTTTTACCATCGTGATTTAACGTATGATAAAGCACGCTTTATGCGTCTATATGAAAAAATGAAACAGCAGGGTATTCACTTTGTGGTCGCTAGTGGTAATCAATATTATCAGTTAATATCTTTCTTTGATGAAATAAAAGATGAATTAACATTTGTATCAGAAAATGGTGCTTATATCGTTGATCAGGGAAAAGAACTATTTTCCACAGAAATAAAAAAGGATACTTTCAATAATATCTTAGATGTATTGGATCACTATCCATCTTTATTAACGATCGTTTGTGGAAAAGAAAGTGCATATACGTTAAAAAATATTAAAGATGAAGAGTATGCGTTTTATATAAATTATTTTCCAAGATTAAAGAAAGAGGATTCCCTTCATGAAATAGATGATCAAATATTAAAATTTGCTTTGGTGGCCAATGAAGATTTTGAACATGTATTATCACAATTGAAACAGGCTGTTGATGATCATATCAGCGTTGTAAGCAGCGGTCATGAAGATATCGATTTGATTGTGAAAGGCATCCATAAAGGTAATGCTGTCCAAATGCTGATGAAACAATGGCATATCAAACCAGAAGAAGTTATGGCATTTGGTGATGCTGGAAATGATGAAGAAATGCTTCGTATCGCTAAATATGGCTATGTAATGGAAAATGGCAGCCCGGATTTATTGGCGAAGTTTCATCGACATGCGCCACATCATGAATCAGATGGTGTATTAGAAATCATTGAACAATATTTCAATGATCCTGCCTCTATACTATAGGTGATTTATGATGACTTATGAAGATATGCAAAAGCAAATTGACCAATATAATTGGGATGATGTCTTTGAGTTTGTGAAAAACCTACTAAATGAGCCGTTATGTGATTTAGCATTAGCAATCAAGATATTTTATCTCGGTGATGGATATGGCTTTTTGATAAATGGAAACAGCTGTCAAAATGCTTGGAATACATTGATGCAGAAGCTGTATCAAGACATATTAGCAGGTAAATATAAAAATAATCATCCTTATGAGATACCACTCACAAAAGTTCAAGTATATAAGATGAAAAAGATGAATATTCCACCTGTTTTTTATGAAGGATATGAAGGTGATTAAATGAGTGAAAAATACAGTCAGATTATATCCTTATTTGAACAGCATCGAAATGAGAAACAGGCGGAAGCAATGGCTGCCTATATGAAAAATCATTTTCGTTTTTTTGGAATTGGTAGTAAACAAAGAAAAGCATTAGAAAAAGATATTTTCAAAAAAGAGAAACAGTCTAAAGTGATCGATTGGGAATTTTTAAACCAGTGTTTTGATCATCCGCATCGTGAGATGCAATATGTTGTATCTGATTATCTGATGATGATGCAGAAATATTTGCATTATGAAGATATTGAGAGAATCGAATATTACGTTAGAAATAAACAATGGTGGGACAGTATTGATGCTTTTGATACCATCATAGGGGATATTGGCTTAAGTGATCAGCGAGTAAATCAAATCATGTTAAGCTGGTCATTAGATGAAAATATGTGGATGAGAAGGCTTGCGATTGACCATCAGCTGAATAGAAAAAATCAAACAAATAAGGAATTATTAGGTGAGATCATTGTTCATAACTTAAATAGTGATGAATTTTTCATCAATAAAGCAATTGGATGGAGTCTTCGTGAATATTCTAAAACAAACCCAACATGGGTAAAGGCGTTCATCAAGGAGCATCAGGAAGATATGTCGAAGCTCAGTATAAAAGAAGCAGGTAAATATTTGTGAAATATATATTATTAAAAGGAATGGATTATGATTACTTAGCTAATATAATCTATTCCTTTTTGCATATCTTATAAAAGTCATGGTCATATATGAATAGTGAAATGGTAAAAAAAATAATTATTTGTGGTTTAAATATACCTTGAAATTAATTATGTAAAGGTTTTTTTTACTTTTTTCAAAATAATTTAGGATTTTCACTATAAAAATACGTATGTATATAAGTGGAGGTGAAAAAAATGAAATGTCTTAGATGTGGAAATACAGACCCAGTCTACTTCTATCAGGATCAAGATGTCTGGTATTGTCGAAAGTGCATCGCCTTTGGACGTGTGAATGTGAATGAGTTACCGCCGCGTAAACAATATCAAAGAAAACGGCATACTTGTCACCCACAGTTAAAGTATCCATTGACACCAGCTCAGAAAAAGGCAAGTGATGAGTTAAGAAGAAATTTGACATTAAAACAAGACAGCCTGGTTTTTGCATGTTGTGGAGCGGGAAAAACAGAGATTGTGATGGAAGCAATCGCTGATTATTTAGCAATGGGGAAAAAAGTTGGTTTTGCGATATCGAGAAGACAAGTTGTATTAGAAATAGCTGAACGTATGCAGGAAGCTTTTCCATCTCTTAGTGTCATTGCGGTATGTGAAGGATATACCGATATTGTGGACGGCGATTTAATTATTTGTACTATGCATCAATTGTATCGATATCATCAGACCTTTGATCTGCTAATCATGGATGAAGTCGATGCTTTTCCTTACAGGGGCAACGCGATATTGAAAGCAATTGCTATGCATGCATGTGTCGGTGAGAAAATCTATCTTACTGCCACTCCAGATGATGAGATGCGAAAGGAGGTATCTGCCCACCATTTAAACATGGTAGAATTATTTCAAAGACCACATGGATACCCTTTGATTGTACCGGAAGTAAAACGAGGATATAGCTGGATGCAGATTACATACCTGCTGCTTTTTCTAAAATCACAAAGAAAAGCAAAGATACAGACTTTGGTGTTTGTGCCAACGATTCGTATCGCCCATCGTTTAACCCGCTTTCTATCCTTGAAATATGCTTGCTGTGCATTTACATCTAAGACAGAAAACAAAGAAAAAATCATAAAAGAATTCCATGAAGGGGCCTATGAGTTTCTTGTCGCAACAACCGTATTAGAACGAGGAATCACCATTAAAGGGATTTATGTAGTGATTTTGTTTGCTGATCATCCTGTATTCAATGAAGCCAGTCTGATACAGATGATTGGGCGGGTAGGAAGAAGTATAGAAATGCCCACAGGAAAAGGTTTGTTTCTTTGTAAGCGGAAAACGAAGGATATTACGCAATGTATTACATCATTAAGAAAGATGAATGAAGGTGGTTAAATGAAACAGGAGCGCTGTTTATATTGTTTTGAGAATATTCAAAACAATTTATCATTTCACGACTGGTTAAGACAGGA
>ENA-OWPJ01000857-OWPJ01000857.1-human-gut-metagenome-genome-assembly--contig:-NODE-857-length-18489-cov-8.02712_pt1 | contig 18489 bp, 13 predicted proteins | sample MGYA00248264_ERZ651846 | MGnify/ENA primary metagenome ERZ651846 (study PRJEB26924, sample SAMEA4378271) | human gut metagenome | biome: human gut; feature: human-associated habitat; material: faeces...
GAATGAAGAAGTCGAGATTTTTGTTGGTCCGCGACCAGAACAATACACCTGGATACTAAAATTGCTGAAAACTCGCAAACCGGGCGAAATCCAGCCGTATAAGCGCAAAGATCTTTATCCCATCAAATAAAAAACAGCCTCTCAAATTATTGAGAGGCTGTACTTGATAAAAAATCTCAATGAGTGTTCTCACCATTTTGAGTTTTTAGATTAGTACGCTATTGAGTTAATCGTAGCGTGATAATTTCAAAAGGTTTGAATTCAAGATTGCAATATTGATTGCAATAAAAACTGTCATCTAATTTATTTTCTTGGAGATCGACATATTGAACGTAGTGATAATTACATACCCACGAAAGCATGGCTGAAATTTCTAATCCATAACTCTCATATAATCTTACGATTATACCGTCGCCGTCTTCAGCTAATTTTATTGTTTCGATGATAACGCTGTTAGTATCGATAGCAAAAAATGATAGTGAAGGGGGTAGTTCACCCGGGTGTGGTTTGACAGGGACGATCTGTAAGGGATGATTCATTATATAGGCCTGGTTAACGACACCACCCACACGGTAATCTCCATGATGAGGAAATAAGGAGAATGTGAATTTTTGTTTACCAATATCTGCAAAATTATTAATCAGGAAATTATCATAATTATCTGCCTTAACAACTTCCCCAGGTTTGTGCTGCGAACGCAACAAAGTTAACTCTAGCGTCTGGTCTTTGACACGATAGCCATATTTGTTTTTTGCTATTAAAGCAATGCCAGTTTCTTGATCAGAAAGGTCGACCCAGTGATGTGCTGGTATTTCATCTTTGGCAAAAGCGAACGAATCATCGCTATGCGTTGGTCTGTCAATTACACCGAACTGAATTTGACATTGTGCAAGAGATGTTTGTACTGATACCGGGAATTTTACTTTGAGAGAAACATTAGGTTCGTGCCAATCAATAAAAGTTTGGACATCAACGCGTGGACTGTCCTGTGTCAGGGTAAATGCGAAGCGAAGATAAGAGGAATTGTAGTGATAAATCAGCGTCATCGTAGTTTTAGGCCCGCTGATCACAGTTGTCATTTTTTCAGCGAGTAAAACATATGATTCCCCATCACGATAATTTGAAGCAAAATCCCAGGCCGCGAAAAAACCTGCATCTTCGTGGTATGCACGGATCTCACTGTGCATATTTTCAGTAATGTATTCTTTACCATATCTTTTATCATATAGCGAAATTAAATCACCGCTTTCTGAAAAAAGAAGTTTAATGTAATTATTTTCAATACTTCGAGATTCTGCCTTCAGACCATTTACGATCTTATTCTTTGGATCAATCACAGCATAACCATAAGAGTTTACTCGTGCTTTGAGCCAGTTGTTGTTTATATTGATCCATTCGTTACGAGCAAAACAGGTGGTATTAAATAAAATGTGCGGATCTTTATAAGATGAAGTGTCAATTTTACTTAATAAAGTAGACTGCGCATCAGAAATAATTTTCTCGGTTTTTGCTTCTAGTTTAAGATATTCCTTTTCAGTTTCATGATAAACTCTTGAAATACATGAGCCGGGAAGGATGTCATGGAATTGCAAGGTCAGCATCGCTTTCCATATTTCATCAAACTCACTGCGAAGAATTGACGTCATATTATTAGTAATAGTTATAAAAAATTCAGCATCATGGAGTTTATTTTCCATAATTCGATTATGGGCTTTAGTTGCTGACTCTGATGTAAAGCACCCTTGATGAGCCTCGAAGTAAAGTTCACCCGAAATAATGGGCAAGGATTCGCGAAAGGCGTCGGCGTGAGTGAAGAACTTATCAACACGGCTGAAATCAACATGAGGTAAGCCATCAATATTGCGTATGCGTGTTAATCGTTCTATATGTTCCTCACCGGGGCCAGCGCCGCCATCACCGACACCATACACCATAAGCGCATAGGGACAGATTTCTTTTTCATTATAGTTTTGTTCAATATATTCTAAAGAGCGAGCGCGGGCTCGGCTATCATACGTATCTTCAGGAAAGTTATGCATCAGAATTTCTGAGCCATCCAGGCCTTGCCAGCGGAAAAGGTAATTATTAAATTTATTAATCTTGTTTTGTGAGAGCTTTTGCGATGCAATATAGTTAATGCCTGATTTTTTGAGAATTTGTGGAAGCGTGGCGGGGAATCCAAAGACATCCGGTTGCCAGACATAATTTATCTTCTTTGAAAAATTCTGCAGTGTGAATCGTGTCCCATGCATGATTTGCCTTATCAGCGATTCACCACTTACCAGATTTAAATCGCATTCGACCCAAAAGCAACCTTGTAACTCAAAGCGGCCTGCGGCGATTTGTTTTTTTAACTTTTCGAAGAAATAGGGATAATCTTTTTTATCCAGTGAAAAAGTTGGTACTGACTAGCGCCAAAAATGTAATCAGGATATTTTTCAATGTTTGCCAGGGCGGTGGCAAATGTTCTTAGTGCTTTTCTGCGTCCTTCTCTTAAAGGCCACATCCACGCTATATCTAAATGGGCATGACCAGTAGCCATAATCCTGAACTCTGAAGGATTATTGTTTTTACTAATTATGGATTGGATTGCAATTTGGCATTTAATTATTTCTTCATTGCAAAAGGTAATTAACGTATTATCAATATATTCGAGAATTCTTATGATTTCGTCAGTACGCTCGCTTCTTTTGGTGATAATTTTTTCTGGGATAATACCTTTAGGATGTATGGATTCAAACTTCTGACCATCATTAATCCAGTCGAAAAGCACTTCAACATCATAATAAAGGGATTTCAGTAGTTGATTACATGTCGCGATATGAACATCAGTAATAATCCCTCCATTAGTGACATAGCCAAATAAATCGTTGCACGCAGCATCAATCCAAAACTCGACCTCGTCATTTTCACTAACGAGAGAAAGGTCAACCACCCATTTACCTGGTTTATCTGGCGGTACGCCATAAGATGATGCTTTATTCGTGATGCCGCAGATGGGTGAACCATTCTTATCCACAATAAGACCTTCGCCACCGATATCAACGAGAGCGACGAGTTTGTGTCTAAATTTATCTGCTGGACGTTTACCATAAACTCGCATCCAGGCACAGTCAAACAGTTGACCCCAGTCTGAGCCAATGGTGAGTTTCTGGTAAGCGCCGCTACGGCGATAAACAAAAGGCTGCGGTTCTTTTGTTATCCATGCTTCAATCGACATTTCAGAGACAACAGTATAAACACGCTGACCTATTTTATTCGACAGTTTGATAATATTATCAGTAAGGTACATAGAAATCCCTTTAATTAATTATAATACTCGAAAATATTAACTCTCTATATTGGAGAAAGTTACTTTGCGAAGAATGGTTTGACCAAATGGTATAAGTTTTCTGACTATTTTAGTCTTGTTTAAATAAAAACAGCCTTCAATGTATTGTTTGCCCTCTGGTGAGGTTGAATATGAAAAAGATTCCATATCAGCATAAGAGAACTGGATAGATTCATCAGCTCTACTACAGGGTATGTATCCTGAGTCAAAATATTTCCCGTTCAGCAGAGTTTTTTTGATTAAAATATCGCTCTCAAGCTCAATTGCATATAAAACGGGACCTCTGGAAATATAAGTGTCACCACATAAGTCAGTATTAAACTGTATATCAGCTATAAATTTAATGTCAATCACATCATGATGTTGCCATGTTCTATCTAAAATAATAAGTGAGTTTTGAGTATCATTTTTAGTAAAAGTAACACCATTAATAATCATCATTTTTGCCCAGCCGGGGTAACGGAAACTGAGAGCAAAACGAACAGATGACTCAGGCACAATGAGACATTTTACGCTTAAATCATGAGGGTATTCAGTTAATTGTGTAATTTTAATTGCAACATTATTAAATGTGCCATAAAACTCACACGGGCCATAAAATAATGCAGTAAAACCATTGTTATTTTCTTGAAACATATTTTCGACAAAAGCCGGTATGGTTCTTGCTGTATTCGGTACGCAGCAGACAGCAGCCTCCTCATGAGTAGGGGAGTATTTATATCTGGTATTAAACTGATTACTGTCCGGATGTTTCCTTTCATTTGCTTCATAACAATTATCAGTCTTACAGTACATTATCGCGTGAAGTATGGGATGCTGCATGCCAAAACTAGCATTATAGAATAGCCACTCAGCATCATCGGCCAGACCAATATTAGTGGTCAGTTTTATTAACATAACATAAGTGCTAAATAGTTCATGAACAGAACAATATTCATAGCCTGTATAAGTGGCATTAGCTGTGCGTCCTGTAATCCATTCATCACCAATGGGAGCGCCAGATGGTGTAAGATAATATTTCAACTGGGATAAAAAAATATCTAATGCAGTTTGATACTGCGGCCGTTGGCTCGCTGCGATGGCTAATGCCCTAATATGCTCATACGTATGTACGCCATGACCTTTAAGAAGGTAACCAGGGTCTATGACATTTTTATATTGCAGATCTTGCTCCGACACGCATCCTGCGGAATAATCTTCATACAGCCACAAGCAATATGAGAGATATTCAATGTTATTGGTTATTTCATAAAGGCGGTAGAAAACATCTGTTATTGTTAATCCGTGGCTATGTCCAGCAAAACTCTGTTCCACAACGAAAGGATGTGACGTTTCTTTAGGGTAGCCAGCCATAATGCATTGTGCGGCTTGGGTAAGAGAAGTTAATAAACTCTCATTACGGGTTGACTCATAACATCCAAGCACAAAACGCAAGGCAGTAGCTTGTGCCCAGAACTCTCCGTTTTCTGCTTTACAGTTAAATTTTAATGATGAATCATAAATTCCAATGTAGCCATCATCATCTTGCGTATCGATAAGTTCCAAACATAAATCGCTCGCTTTTTCCTGCCATTCTTTATTATCTAACAAGTAGGCACTGCGGCAATATCCATCCTTCCAATTCGATTGAGTTTCACTATCCCACCAATAATATTGCATCATGTTATCATCGGGATTATTCTGTTTTTTAATAACGCCATCTTCAGCAGATACAGTGCGTGGAGTTATACGATCTCTTCCATATATTTTATGCTCCGTAATAAGATGGGGAACTAATTTATCCAGTTCTCCTATATGACCGTTCATATACCATTCCATCTTATTCTTTAACCAACCAGTGGGCTTTATATCGTTAAAAAAAATCATAAATACACCTTTGCATAAAAAAGTTTAGACGTTATAAAAGACAAATAGATTGTGATCGCCTACAGACGATCACAATGAAAGGAAAATATTAACGGCTTTTGCTATCACTCAAATGTTTTTCATCCTGCACCATATCATTGCCAGATTCATGCAAAGTATTTATTAATGCATTGGCATCTGGATATTGTTGCTGATACTTGGTTAGATATATATCACTATGGATATGTTCGGCAATTATATTGATAAGCAAGCGATTATTCGAGTATAACCCCAGTGATTCAGCTCGTTGTGAAAAAACCATTACTGTCTTCATATCAACAACAAGCATAAAACGGTGAGAAGGGTAATATTCTTCTTCATGGTTAAAGCGGTAATACAGTTCTACACGTGGGTCGGGAGTAATAAGTTTATTAAATGAAAAAACAATAACTCGAACATGTCGATTCAGAGCCTCACAAATTTCATTTTTCAAAAAATGTAAGTCAAAATCCGTGTTGAGGTAAATTTCACACTCTGCAGAAGAAAGCATCTCTTTAGCTTTCTGATGTAAGTTATCGAAACCAGAGACATTATAAATGAATTCACGTTCATTCTGAAACATCATCTGTGATAATTCTTTTTTTAGAATTTTTATATTGTCAATAGTGCTTTTTTCAATTTGTGAAAGTATGAGTTCAGGAGATTTTGCTTCATATTCTTTAGTTTCACCATCGACAAGAAAGATATAACCGTTCTTGTAAAGATTATCAATAGATGAGTATACAGACGAACGAGAAAGTGAAATTTCTTTTGCTATCTTGTAACCACTGCTACGACCGTTTTTCAACAGACTGATGTAAACCTGTGCATCGGTGCGAGTGAAACCAAAATTTATCAATTTATTTACCAAATGTATCATAGACGCGCTCCTGAAATGAAAATGAAATCTTACCAATTTTAACATTATTAATTAACATTTTCGAAAAAATTGCTGAGCTAAAATGTGGATTTATCGTCATTCATCCCCAAGCTGGTTACAGGTCTACAGTACGTAAGCATTGTGAACTGCGAATCTGAATGCCCTCCAACTATGGTCAGAAGACATGCTCTGACCTAAATAGTAGGCTCACTGAGTAAGCGGTGTTATCAACGGTTTATTCATATATGCTCTTTTTTATGGATGGAATTTTGTAACTCAATTACCTCGATAAGAATCAGTTCGTGGAGTTAATGACATTTACCAATAGACAGTTCGAGCAGTAAGAAGTCTTATGGAATTGTAAGGTTTAATACCGTTATTCAACCTAGGGTTATTGTCATATCAATCACAAATAATTAGTTAGATTTTCTTCAGTGTAAAAATCAAATATATGACAGAAGCTTGTATCAAGGTTGAAATACAAATTTTTACCAATATCGGCTGTAGTAATTGATTGATCGTTGACTTTTGCAATAAACTCTTTGTTGTTAACGGTAAAGTAAAGATATTTTTCACTGCCCATATTTTCAATAATACTTAATGCACCAGTGACTGTATTCATTTCTTTGCAATTCACACTCAAAGAGATATGTTCTGGACGAATACCAAAACAAACGGGTTTATCTATATACGCTTTGAGTACTGATTGTTTATTCTCAGGTATGTACAACCGAATATTTTTGGCAATGTCAATATAGAGTTTACCGTCTTCCTCACGTACAACCGCATCTATCAAATTCATTGACGGGGAACCAATAAAGCCAGCAACGAATCTGTTAGCAGGGTGGTTATACAGATTAACTGGTGTGTCGACCTGCATTATTCGCCCCTGATTAAGCACACAAATACGATCACCGAGGGTCAATGCTTCAATTTGATCGTGTGTAACATAAATCATGGTTGCTGGGTGACCCTCATCCTTGAGAGACTGATGCAACTGAGCAATTTTGACTCGCATTGAAACACGAAGTTTCGCATCAAGGTTAGATAGTGGCTCATCAAATAAGAAAACATCTGGCTTACGGACAATTGCACGGCCTACCGCGACACGCTGACGCTGACCACCCGACATTTCTTTCGGTTTTCGGTAAAGTAAATCGCTAATTTCAAGTTTTTCTGCAACTTCTTCGACAATTTTCTTAATCTCTTCTTTTGGCCTTTTTTGCATTTTTAAACCAAAAGCCATATTGTCAAATACAGTCTTATGGGGATACAGCGCATAGTTCTGGAACACCATTGCAATGCTGCGATCTTTAGGCGGAAGGGTATTAACAAGGCGGTCGCTAATGTAAATTTCACCACCTGATACGTCTTCAAGACCTGCAATCATGCGTAATGTAGTTGATTTGGCACACCCAGATGGTCCAACAAAAACCATGAATTCACCATCGTTTATATCGAGATCAATGCCGTGAACAGCTTTGAATCCATTGTCATAAATTTTTTCAACTTTGCGTAGAATTACCGCGGCCATAATCTGCTCTCATTAACAAGAATTTTGGAATACTGATACTCCACTATTCAACGAATGTTGAATAGTGGAGTGCTAAAAATAACTATTTACATGGTGCTACCATGGCGGCTATTGCCTTTTTATCAGGACCAATTTGAATCGTCCAAACATACTTTCCATCGGCAGGAATGACGACTTTTGTATTTTTATCCATGCCTCCTTTCTTGAGTGTTTTAGCCTGATTTAATGGCAATTCAAGACCTGTTACAGTGAACTGCGGGTTCCAGTTCATAGTCGCAAATTGCATTGTTACCGCACCTGCTTTTTCAGAATAAACAAGCTGATAAATACCATCTCCCTTATAATGCATTTTACGCTCTGGCTTCATTAACCAATAGCCTTCCGGGAGGGTTCCGGAAATGTAAAGACCCGCAGCAATTGGCCCTCTTTCATTTACATCAGGGAGGTTACATTCTGAATAGCGAGGATCCGCTTTCACGACACCTTCCTGACTGCCAGAGGGTGAATTGCCATCAACGCATCCTGAAAGAAGACCAGTCAACACAGCCGCAATAAGCAATTTATTTTTCATTTAAACTCTCAATAAAAGTAGTATAGCTTAGTTAAGCTATTTCTATGTCAGTGTTAATGTTAATGTTAATGTATATAAATAATACTTCTCAACGACTCACTGTTTATATACACCATGCTGTTTAGTTAGGTTATTAAGGACAGCGAGATTTTTGTTGTATTCTCGCGTATTTTTGGCAGGGTAACCAAAAAGGTCACTCTTTTCAGGACAAGAATGGCTTACACCTGATTTAGCCTTAATTACCGAATAACTACCAATTGATATGTGACCGGCGATTCCGACTTGACCATGTGTAATAACATGTTCGCCTAAAACAACATGTCCTGAGAAACCGCATTGTGAAACAATCAGGCATTTATTGCCGATTATGCAGTCATGTCCAATCTGCACTTGATTATCAATACGAGTGCCTTGACCAATTATCGTATCTCCAAGTGTTCCTCGGTCAATGGTGTTGTTACAACCGATTTCAACATCATCACCTATGATAACTCTACCGATGCTATCGACTCGGACATATGAATCACGTTCATCAGCCATATATTCAAAGCTATAATTACCGATGGAATTATTAGAATCAATAATAACATCATTACCAATAATAGTGCCTTCTTTAATCACTGTATTCGCATGAATGGCAACATTATCACCTATGGTCACACAGTTCATAATTTTAACACCCGGCATAAAATGGCAGTTCATACCTATCTGGCAGTGTTTACCAATGTATACATCAGGTATCGTTGAAGTGTTTTCTTGCTCAAACAAACGATACTTATGTACCTTATAGTATCTTAAAACTTTGTTAAGGTTATTCACGTTCAGATAATCGACTACAATCTTTGCCTTAGCATTAGAACTAATGATCTCTTCCGGTCCGATAATTATATCCGCACCAGTCGTTGGTATATGCAACAAATCTCCAGGTGTCATAACAATCGAGAGTCCACCAACTAAAGGACTATGGATTGGCCGAATGGTATCAACCCTGAGTGATGGATCACCATATAAAGTTCCTTGCATCAACGTTTTAATATCTAGTGCGCTGAACATAGGTTTCCCTCTGTTTAATCAAAAGCGATAGAAAGCATGAACATAAATATTATCCTGATTGAGCACATTATATTTTTCTTCATCTCTTGGATCATAAAAGTTTTTGTGCTCTTTTTCCCAGGCATGTTTATATTCAATCTTGGCTATCCAGTCGTCACCTATGTTTTGTTCATAACCTAGAGTGGCTTTTCGAATTGTTTTGAAATAGGTTCTGTTTGCATTGTATTGCAAACTATCTGCGTTTTCTGTTTTCCCGTGTCCGAAGCGGGTGCGTAGATACAGATTACCTGCGTTTTCAAAAGCATATTTGATAATTGGCTCGTAGTAAGTTTCGGTATAAATACTACGATCATTTATTTTACCGTGATTAAATTCATCGTTATGCTTTTTCTGGTAGAAAAATTCAATACCAAACTCCCATGCACCAAAACGTTTATAGGGCTGAAATAGTATACTTTGACCTTCTTCTTCGCGTACGCCCCAGGAGCTCTTATCATTTCGACTGTATAAGTATTCAACGTTTGAATAAAAACCTGCGTTCCAGTCAGAGTTAAAGTACGTCAACGTAGGGCGAAAACTGTTGTCAACAGTTACAGTATGCAAGCCTGTAACATAAGGGCTATCTATATTTCCGTCGGTATACATCAGGTCGTATACCAGACTGAAGTCGAAACCGTTACCAATAGTGAACGTTTTGTTTAGTGATATATAGTTTTGCAGACTTGTTTCATTTTCGTGATAGCCTTTTTCTTCTTGTCGGCGATCGATAGACTTAAGGCCATAGATTGCTGCAAATTGCCAATTAGGTTGGCTGAAATAGGCCTGGAAAATCTCGTGTGTTTTAGTATATTCCTTTACTTTTTTACCTAAATAGTTATCAGTGCTTTTGGTCTCATATTCAAATGTAGTACCAACATGTCCATTAAAGCCCGCTTGTTCTTCTGACCAGTCAGTGTCGGAGGTAAAGCCGCGATCGTTTGCCGCAAAGGCTCCTGTTGAGCCTAAAAGGACTGTTGCAATTGAAGCCGATAAGACATTCTTTTTTATTAAAACCATAAATGAGTTCCTTCCAAAATATCAATTTAAGATATGATTTCTGTTATTCCATATAGTCGTACCTCATGTACTCCTAAACACTCTGCGGCAATAAAATATTTTTTTCCTCAACAAATTACTGCAAATGGGATATGCATCACTATTTGCAGTTATTCATTATTAAAATCTTATTTGACAGTTGATTGGCCTTGATTTGTGTTGATAATGGCGTGAATGCTTATGTAGTCGTACAGCATGTACTACTTAAAGATGTTATTCATGAGGTAAATATAATGAAGCTTTCAAATATCGTCACAGTTATAATTCTTGCAATTTCCAGTACGCTAACACCCCAGGCGATGGCAGAAAAATTAATTCCTGAAACTGATGCTGAGTTGTTAGTTTGGTCTGATGCCACAAGCGCGGAATATATGAAATATGCAGCAAAGGAATTCAATAAAGATTTTGGCTACAAGGTAAAGTTTACATTTCGCAATATAGCGCCAATGGATGCAGCATCAAGAATTATGCAGGATGGGGGTACGACTCGTGTAGCTGATGTAGCTGAAATTGAACATGATACCCTGGGGTGGTTAGTCGTTGCTGGCGGGGTTATGGAAAACATGGTCTCAGCTGAGCGCATTAAAAAAACATTTATTCCAGGCGCAGTATCGGCAGCTACATATAATAACATCAGCTATGGTTTTCCTGTAAGTTTCGCAACGCTGGCGCTTTTCTATAATAAGGATTTGTTAAACACCGCACCAAAAACATTCGAAGAAATCAATACTTTCAGTGAAAAGTTTAATAATTCATCCGAGCATAAATATGCTCTGCTATGGGATGTACAAAATTATTATGTTTCACGTATGTTTATTACCTTGTATGGTGCCAACGAATTCGGTAAAACCGGTAACGATCCTAAAGCTCTAGGCATCGCTTCATCTGAAGCGAAGAAAGGGCTAGAGACGATGAAACGCTTAAAGAAAGCGAATCCCTCTAATCCTCTTGATATGGGTAATCCACAAGTTCTAAGAGGTCTGTTTAATGAAGGTAAAGTTGCTGCTGTAATCGACGGACCTTGGTCCATACAAGGTTACATTGACAGCGGAATCAATTTTGGCGTGACACGCATCCCAACATTAGATGGTCATCAGCCTCGCACATTTTCAACAGTACGGCTGGCCGTTGTAAGCTCATTTACCGAATATCCTCATGCCGCTGAATTATTCGCTGACTACCTGACAACGGATAAGATGTTGATGAAGCGTTATGAAATGACGAATCTCATCCCACCAATCAATTCACTTATGAACAAAATTAGCCAGACAGGTAGTGAAGCTATAAAAGCAATTATTGCTCAAGCTAATTATTCTGACGCAATGCCATCAATACCGGAAATGTCTTATCTATGGTCTCCAATGACTAATGCTATTTTGGCTACCTGGGTTGAGAATAAAACACCGGATGAAGTTTTAAATCATGCACAAACAATTATTGAAGAACAACTTTCGCTTCAGGAGTAATTGTGAATACACAACAACTGAAAATGAAGAGTGCACCTGTGCTACCTATTTCCTGTTTGATTATGGGCGGGACTCAGTTATCACGTCATTATTATGTGAAAGGCGGGATATTCTTTGCAATACAAGTATGCTTTTTGCTTTATCTTTCCGATATTGTGCATACATTAATAGGTTTGTTCACATTAGGTGATGTCGCGCAAATTCGAAAAGGGTTGACTGTTATTCAGGGTGACAATTCTATATTTATGCTTGTAGAGGGCGTGATAGCGAGCATTATTGTTGGCTTATTCGCCACTATTTACATCCTTAATATTAAAGATGCGCGGAACTCATCTTATTGCCATCTGACTTTTAAACAACAGTTATATAAGCTCTATGAGGATAAATTTGCATTTATAGTCCTAACGCCCGCATTTTTAGCGAGTATAGCATTCATTGTTTTACCTATTGTAATTACAGTTCTTGTATCGTTTACAAACTATGCTGCGCCAAATCACATCCCACCAAAGAACCTGGTTGATTGGGTTGGGATTAAAAATTTCATAATGTTGTTTAAATTTAAAATATGGTCTGATACGTTTCTAGGTGTCGCTCTCTGGACATTTATTTGGGCAATTTGCGCGACGATTTTTACCTTCAGTTTTGGCTTTATTCTGGCTTTAGCACTGGCTAAAAAAAATATACGTTTCGCAAAAGTCTGGCGATTGATATTTATACTGCCATATGCCATACCCACATTTGTAACGTTACTTATTTTCCGTCTTCTTTTAAATGGAATTGGTCCGGTTAACTCGTTTCTGAACAGTATCGGAATGAATTCAGTTGATTTTCTGTCGGTTCCATTAAATGCAAAAATAACAGTAATTGCCGTTTGTGTTTGGGTAGGGGCACCGTATTTTATGCTATTGATCGCGGGTGCATTAACAAACATATCCCGAGATTTGTATGAGGCTAGTGAGGTCGATGGCGCAACTAAATGGCAACAGTTTAAGGAAATTACATTGCCAATGGTGTTACATCAGGTTGCGCCAACTCTGGTAATGACATTTGCATATAATTTCAATAATTTTGGTGCAATTTATCTTCTGACTGAAGGTGGTCCGACTAATCCGGAATACAGATTCGCTGGGCATACCGATATTTTTATTACCTGGATTTATAAACTCACATTGAATTTCCAGCAATATCATATAGCTTCTGTAATCTCCATCATAATATTTATCTTCTTATCGGTTATAGCAATATGGCAATTCAGACGGATGAAATCATTTAAAGATGATGTAGGGATGTGACAATGGATAAATTTTTACGTAAAATATCAACGCTCTTAGTTTATCTTTTTTTAATCTGCAACTCCATTCTTGTGCTTGGGCCAGTGATATGGACGATAATGGCATCTTTTAAAAAAGGGAATAATCTATTTAGTTCAACATTTAGTGGCATCGAGTTTACATTTGACCACTACATAACGTTGTTCACGGATACGCCATATATGCAGTGGTATTTGAACACTTTCATTCTTGCTACCGCTAACATGTTAATTTCACTGTTCGTTGTGACGATGACCGCCTACGTTTTTTCAAGGTATCGATTTCGTGGAAAGCGTAATACGTTAATGAGTATTCTTGTATTGCAAATGTTTCCTGCATTTTTATCAATGACTGCAATTTATATCCTGCTATCAAAGGCCAATTTGATAGACACATATACTGGGTTGCTTCTGGTTTATGTAACCGGTTCATTGCCCTTTATGACGTGGTTGGTAAAAGGTTATTTTGATGCTATTCCAACTTCTTTGGATGAGGCCGCTAAAATAGATGGAGCAGGGCATCTGACTATTTTTATTCAGATAATATTGCCATTGGCTAAGCCGATTCTCGTTTTCGTTGGATTAGTTTCGTTCACTGGACCATGGATGGACTTCATTTTGCCAACGTTGGTGCTTCGTAGTGAGGATAAAATGACCCTGGCGATTGGCATTTTTAGTTGGATTGCTTCTAATTCAGCAGAGAATTATACGCTTTTTGCTGCTGGGGCGCTTTTAGTTGCAGTACCTATCACATTGTTATTTGTATTCACACAGAAGCATATAACTACTGGACTTGTTAGCGGTGCCGTTAAGGAATAATTTAGGGATTAGTATTTATGATTACAGTTAGTTCGTTAAAACACTCAGCAAAAAGTGAAGATAGCTATGCCTATGATAACGAAACTTTGCATGTACGGTTACGCACATTAAGAGGAGAAGTTGATAAAGTTATTCTCTGGATAGGCGATCCATATAATTGGGCTGAAGGTGGTCTTGACGGCGGTAACATGGCCGGGACAGACGCGTTCGGCTGGATTGGCGGCAACGAGATCGAGATGGAACAAGAAGCTGTCACCGAATTTCATGATCACTGGTTTGCAGTGTTCAAACCTCAAAAACGCCGTTGCCGTTACGGTTTTATACTTTTTGGGAAAGAGGGAGAGAAGTTTCTTTTTGGTGAGAAAAGGTGTGTTGATATCAGTTCACCGGAGTGCGAAGAACGAGAGTTAAGCCGCTTAAATAACTTTTTTTGCTTCCCTTATCTTAATAAAATTGACGTTCTAAATACGCCCTCCTGGGTAAAAAATACGGTATGGTACCAAATTTTTCCAGACCGTTTCTGTAATGGCAGACCTGAAATATCCCCAGAAGGGGTAGAACCGTGGGGCAGTACACCGACTTCATTCAATTTTATGGGTGGGGATCTGTGGGGGGTTATTGATAAACTCGATTATCTGGAAGATCTGGGTATTGATGGGATTTATTTTTGTCCTATTTTTACCTCAGCTTCCAACCATAAATATGACACCATCGATCATTTTAGTGTTGATCCACATTTAGGCGGGAATATTGCTTTCCATACTTTGATTGAAGAAGCGCATAAGCTTGGAATAAAAATTATGTTGGATGCAGTATTTAATCATTTAGGAGCTGATTCTCCAATATGGCTTGACGTTGTACGCAATGGTGCCAATTCACGTTACGCCGATTGGTTCTGGATTCATAAATTTCCTGTTTATCCCGATACTCCAAAAAGTGAATGGGATTTTAAAAACTTTAACTATGAAACCTTTGGCAATGTTATTGAAATGCCCAAGCTAAATACTGAGAATGAAGAGTGCCGTGAATACTTACTTAGTATAGTTCGCTATTGGACGCAAAATTTTGATATTGATGGTTGGCGTCTGGATGTTGCGAATGAAGTGGATCATCATTTCTGGCGAGATTTCAGAAAGGTGATTAAAGATATCAAACCTGAATGTTATATTTTGGGTGAGATATGGCATGAGGGCACCCCCTGGTTGCGTGGTGATCAGTTTGATTCATTAATGAATTATCCCTTAACATATGGGATTATTGATTATTTTGCGTTACAGGATACAACAAAACAAGAATTTATGACATCCGTTACACGTTCTTATCTTTGTTATCCTAAAAATATAACTGAAGTTATGTTTAATCTTCTGGATAGTCATGACACCGCGCGTATTTTAAGCGTTTGTTTGAATGATAAACGAAAAGTTAAACTCGCCTATTTATTTATGTTAACTCAAGCGGGCTCTCCTTGTATCTACTACGGTAGCGAAATAGGAATTGATGGTTTTAAATCAATGACGCTTGAGAATAATAGAAAATGTATGATATGGGATGAAAACAAACAAGATCTTGAATTACGGCAATTTATACGTTGGTTAATACGTCTACGTAAAAAACATCCACAATGGTGTGAGGCATCAATACAATGGAAAGATGTTGAACATCCTACGGTGATCGCTTATCAACGCGATAACATCACTTTCTTCTTAAATAATAGTGAAGATACTGCCAACTTTATTTATGACGGAAGAAGTATGGAGATCTCCGGTTTCAGTTATGAAATTGAAGGTTTACCTGCTGCTGATCTTTATGATTTTTAAATTTCAATTAGGATGTTTGTTATGATAATTGATGCACACACTCATATTGGTGATTTTGTGAAAATCAGCATGCCAGAAGATGTTTTTCTGGTATCTCTGGACAAGTATAATATTGATTTTGCGTTATGTTCCTGTGGATCTGCCGTTGAAGTTGATCATGACCAGAACCCGATTCCGGATGAAGATCAAGTTACACAGCATGATAACAATGAACGTATGCTCAGACTTGTTCGTCAACATGCAAAGCGAATTGGCGCGTTTATGTGGATTAAGCCTCGTCTGGAAAGTTGTGATCAAGATTTTGAAGATATGATTGCCAGCAATCGAGATATCATTTATGGCATCAAAGTTCACCCATATCATTCAAAAATGGCTTTCAATTCAGATAAAGTTCAGGAATATATACGCCTTGCTCAAAAATATGATCTCCCGGTAGTTAGCCATACTTCTAATGATTATGAATCCAGCCCACAGTTGGTTTATGAGATGGCACTTAAATATCCAAATGTGAATTTTGTTATGTGTCATATGGGGCTCGCGACAGATAATCAGGAAGCGATCGAATTGATTGCAAAACTTCCTAATCTCTATGGCGATACTGCGTGGGTTAGGGCGGATATGGTTTACCAGGCGATAAAAATCTGTGGTAGTGATAAGATTTTATTTGGTACCGATAATCCTATTAATGGACTAGATACTTATAATGATGATGATTTTTATAATAAGTATTTTACTGAATTAAAAAGTAAATTAACGCAAAGTGAGTTTGAACAACTTATGTTTACCAATGCGAAAAAACTTTTTAAGATAAAAATATAGTTATTAGTCATTTCTAAGTGCTCCCCATATAGAATGCGGTAGGGGAGTGCTTAGATGTTATATTTCATTTTGCATTGAGGCTAATTTAAATCATGAACGATATTGAGAACTATGGTAATCGCTATCATGTGTTGCAATCCTTTCCTATGCCACAATTGGCAAGTAGTCGCGAAATAAGAATATTACTACCTGCGTCCTATTATGAATCTGATGTTAGTTACCCCGTATTGTATATGCACGATGGGCAAAATTTATTTGATAAATCTATATCATTTGGTCCACATGTATGGGATATACCTGAGGCGGTAGATGCTTTTTTCCCAAATTCACAATACGACGGTGTTATCATTGTAGGGATTGATAATGCATCGTCTCATGGTAAATTCAGCCGTATGGATGAGTATTCTCCATGGCCGCGAAACACATCTTTTCCCTTACCTGGCTGGGACCCTGATGTGGATTATAGTGGAGGAAAAGGTGCGCTGTATGTTGATTTTATTGTGGACACGCTCAAGAACTATATTGACAGTAATTTTCGAACTCTCCCAGATCGTAATAATACAGCGATAGCAGGTAGTTCTATGGGGGCGTACATCAGTTTGTTTGCCGCAATCCTTCGTCAGGACGTTTTTTCAAAAGTTGGCGTTTTTTCGCCGGCACTATGGTTTAATGACAGCGCAATGCTGAATTTTATTCAGGACAATAATATAGTTGAAAATCTTACCCTGTATCTTGATGTCGGTACGCAGGAAACTAGTGGTATGCGCGAAGACTTTCCTGAAATTTATATTTCCGGTGCTGAAAAATTATGCGTGAGTCTTCGTAAACAACGCAATGTAACTATGGATTATCACCTATGGGGAGGTAATACCCACTCTGAGTCTGCATGGGCAAAACGCTTCCCAGAGATGTTGAAATTATTTTATTGCTGATGAAACATGTGAAGGATGTTGAATGCATCATATTAAAACAGCCGCAGATCTTAATTGTTTTTTAAATTCAATGGTTGCCGTTTCGCAGCCAACTGTTGATAAAATCATTTTTGGTGCTGAAGCGACACGTATTAATAAAATTGGTACCTGCTGGATTGCCTCAATGGATGTTTTAAGAAAAGCTGTTTTTGAAGGTGTCAATATCATTATTACTCATGAACCTACATTTTATTCTTATGCTGATCTGGAGGGAGAAGATCTTGAGTTTTCATGGGCCAGAAAAGTAATGGGTTATACTCACGGTGAACTCAGTTATTTAAAAATAATTGAGCAAAAAAAGGAGTTTATGCATAAAAATAATTTAGTAATCATTCGTTGCCATGATGTCATGGATCGAGAACCTACGTTCGGAATGTCCAAGGCTTTGGCTCATCAGTTAGAATTGGATGTTACAAATATTGTTGCTTCTGATGATATGTACCATGTTTATGCTATAGAACCTGACAGTGCCATTAATATTACCAAACGTTTTGCCAAAAATTTGAAAATTTATAATCTTCCCGGTATTCAATTTTATGGAGATAAAGCCAGAGTAGTCAGAACTGTTGGGATAGGGGCTGGCTGTTTTTGTGATCCAATACAGTATATGGAATATCAGGCTGATTATTATATTACGATTAACGATTCAATCAAAACATGGGTGCAGACACAATACTCAAAAGATAGTGGATTACCGATGGCAGTTATTGGACATAGTGTTGCAGAGGAAGCGGGTATGCGACGTCTTGCAAGCTATTTAGATCTCCATTCAGGCTATCCCTGCATTCATTTTACAGGGGGCTGTGATTATGATTGGATTGAATGAGTAGTCCTAATTTATGTGTTGCTAAATACCCCGGCCATCAGCGGCCGGGGCAGGTGAGATTACTCTACCGTTAAAATACGCGTGGTATTAGTAGAACCCACGGTACTCATCACG
>ENA-OWPJ01000868-OWPJ01000868.1-human-gut-metagenome-genome-assembly--contig:-NODE-868-length-18083-cov-3.55164_pt1 | contig 18083 bp, 14 predicted proteins | sample MGYA00248264_ERZ651846 | MGnify/ENA primary metagenome ERZ651846 (study PRJEB26924, sample SAMEA4378271) | human gut metagenome | biome: human gut; feature: human-associated habitat; material: faeces...
ATATATTTATAATATTTATTATTTTATTAGGATCAATAAAAATTATTCCATCAAATTATATAAATAGAGTAAAAACTTCTTTTCATACTAAAAATAATGTAAGCAATGAGGATAGGATAGTAATGTGGAAAGCTGCTGTTCATATTTTCAATGAAAATAGAATATTTGGAATAGGGAATGATTCTAAAGATTCAATTCCATTGATTCAAGAATATGTAGATAAAAATGTAGCAGATAAGAGAATAAGAAATGAGTTTTTGTTATATCCAAGATTTCCAAGAGTCCATAATATGTATTTAGATTTTTTAATGCAAAATGGAATAATGATAATACTCTATTTATTTCTTTTGTTTTATGTAATTCCAAAAGAATTAATATTTAAGATAAAAAATAAAACTGCTGAAATATTGTCAGGAACATATTCTATCTTAAGTTTTTATATATATGGTATCACTTGGAGTGTATGGAGTGATTATGGAATAGTTCATACTTTATTTCAAATAATTTTGGCAGTAACAATCTTATATACTATAAATGATAAAGAAAGATTAAACTAGGATAAAAAATATGATATAATCTTAATTATTATGGCTAGGAGCATTATAAATGTATAAATTAAAAAAACTATATAATAGAGCCTTTAGTATTTGAAGATAGTAGAGGTTTTTTTCTTGAATCATATAATAAATCTGAATTTGAAAAAATAGGAATAACAACAAATTTTATACAGGATAATCATTCTAAGTCTAAAAAAGGAACACTTAGAGGACTTCATTTTCAAATTAAGCATTCTCAAGCGAAACTTATAAGAGTAATAAAAGGAAAAATATTGGATATTGTTGTTGATATAAGAAAAGGAAGCAGTACATATGGAAAATGGTATGGAACTGAGTTAAGTGCAGAAAATAAGAATATGCTCTATATAGCAAAAGGTTTTGCACATGGATTTTTAGCATTGGAAAATGATACTGAAATAGAATATAAGTGTGATGAGCTTTATGCACCACATTATGATTCAGGAATAATATGGAATGATAAAGAGATAAATATCAACTGGAATTTTGAAAAATATGGTTTGAAAGAAGGGGATATAATTTTATCTGAAAAAGATAAAAAGCATCAATCTTTTAAGGAATACACAGAAAAATATATTGGAGAAAATGTATTGCTTACAGGAGCAGATGGACAGCTAGGTCAGGACTATCAAAAGCTTTTTGATAAATTAGGAGTAAAATATATAGCTACTGACTATAAAGAATTAGATGTAACTAATAAAGAGAAGGTAAAAGAATTTGTAGATAACAATGATTTTACAATGATAATAAACTGTGCTGCATACAATAATGTAGATAAGGCAGAAGAAGAACTGGAGAAATGCTATGCTCTAAATTCTCATGTGTCTAAGTATTTAGCAGAGATATGTAAAGAAAAAAATATAGCGTTTGTAACATATTCAACAGATTTTGTATTTGACGGAGAAAAAGAAATACCATATACAGAAGAAGATATTCCTAATCCATTATCAATATATTCAAAAGCAAAGTTAGAAGGAGAAAAATATTCTCTTGAGTATGAAAAAAGTTTTGTAATAAGAACATCATGGGTATTTGGAATGGGGAATAATAACTTCTGCAAGCAGGTAATAAATTGGAGTAAAGGAAAAGATAAATTAAGGATAGTAGATGATCAAATATCTTCACCAACATATTCAAAAGATCTGGCAGAATACTCATGGGAGCTTATTCAGACAGATAAGTATGGACTGTATCATCTGTCAAATGATGGAGAAGCATCTAAATTTGAACAAGCGCAATATATATTAAAGAAAATAGGATGGACTGGAGTACTTGAAAGAGGAAAAACAGAAGAGTTTCCATTGTCAGCTAAAAGAGCTCAATATTCTAAACTAGACAGCAGTAAAATAGAGAAAATAATTGATAGAAAAATACCCCACTGGAAAACAGGAATAGATAGATTTTTAGAAGAGATGAAAGAAAAGGGAGAGATATAGATGAAAACATATCTTGTAACAGGAGCAGCAGGATTCATAGGAACAAACTTTGTGAAATATATGCTTGAAAAGTATGGTAGAAGTATAAGAATAATAGTTTTGGACAAGCTAACTTATGCAGGAAATATTGAAAATATACAAGAAGAAATAGATTCCAAAAAGATAGACTTTGTAAAAGGAGATATCTGTAACAGAGAGCTAGTAGAAGATATATTCTCTAGATATGAAATAGACTATGTAGTAAATTTTGCAGCAGAGTCTCATGTAGATAGAAGTATATCAAATCCACAGATATTTTTAGAGACAAATATATTAGGAACACAAAACCTATTAGAAGTATCTAAAAAATTCTGGAGTATAGGAAAAGATGAAAATGGATATCCATTGTATAAAGAAGAAAAGAAATTTCTGCATATATCCACAGATGAAGTATATGGAACATTATCAAAAGACTATACAGAAGCAAAAGAGCTTGTACTTAATGATAAAGTAAAGAAAGTAGCAGAGGGAAGAAAGAATTTAAAAACATATGGAGATAAATTCTTTACAGAAGAGACACCATTAGATCCAAGATCTCCATATTCAGCTTCAAAAACATCAAGCGATATAATAGTAAGAGCATATGCAGAAACATATAAATTTCCAATGAACATAACAAGATGCTCTAATAATTATGGACCATATCAATTTCCAGAAAAACTGATACCACTTATTATAAAAAATATACTAGAAGGAAAGAAACTTCCAGTATATGGAGATGGAAGCAATGTAAGAGACTGGCTTTATGTAAAAGATCATAATAAAGCAGTGGATATGGTAATTAATAATGGAAGATTAGGAGAAGTATATAATATTGGTGGATTCAATGAAGAGAAAAACATCAATATAGTAAAACTGACAATAGATACTATAGCTAAAATAATGAAAGAAGAACCAGAGTATAGAAGAGTATTAAAAACTGATGTAGAAAATATATCATATGCCTTGATAAGTTATGTACAGGATAGACTGGGACATGATGCAAGATATGCAATAGATCCAGAGAAAATAGTAACAGAATTAGGATGGTATCCAGAGACATCATTTGATAAAGGAATAGAACAGACAATAAGATGGTATTTGGATAATCAAGAATGGATAGAGAAAATTTTAAGTAAATAATAAAAATAAAATATTTAATTAAAAAAGAGATTGGTGTAAAATCCAGTCTCTTTTTTTGTATTTTGAAACACAATTCCAACATAAATATATTGCTGAAAAAGTTTAGAATTAATTTTAAAGATAATTATCAACATATAAAATTATCTTTTTATAAATATTTCTTTTGAAAAAGAGGATTTTATTTTATATTTCAATTTATTAATCTTCTTTAAAGATTAATTAAGATGAGATAAAAGCATATCAAATTTAAAAGCAAAGATCAATATAATACATCAACTTATTTATTATTTTTAAATATTAGTAAAATGTAGAAAATAAAAATTAATGAGATTAATTTATATAAATTTTTTTGGGGGAATTATGTTAAGAAAATTAAATAGAATAATTCAAGACTATATGAGAGAGAAAAGATTAAAAATAGGAAAATATATCTGGGACAGAAAAAAAAATAAAGAAGAAATAAAACCTGGGAATTTTATAGAAAATAATGATATAAAAAAAATATTATTTATGAGATATGATGGGAAAATAGGAGACATGATAATAAATACCTTGATGTTTAGAGAAATAAAGAAGAAATATCCTTCTATAAAAATAGGAGTAGTTACAGAAGAGGGGGCAAAAGAAGTAATAGAAAATAATCCCAATGTAGATGAAATATACACTTACAATAAAAATATAAAAAGATTATCTTTCAAAATAGCAGAAGAAAAATATGATTTATTGATAGACTTTTCAGAAATGTTAAGAGTAAATCAAATGGCACTTATAAATTTATGCAAAGCAAGATTCAATATAGGAATAGATAGAGAAAAATGGAAATTATTTGATATCTCAGTAAATAGTGGAATAGATTTTAAGTGGACAGATCATATAACGGAAAGATATTCAGCCTATTTAAAAAAAATAGGATTTAAGGAAAATGAAATAGATAAAAAATATGATATCTATATTAAAGAAACAGAAAAATATAAAGAGTTTTTAGAAAAGATAAGAGGAAAAAAGAGAGTAGTATTAAATCCTTATGGAGCAAGTAAGCATAAGAGTTTTAATTTAGAAACATTAGATAAACTAATAAAATATTTAGAAACTATAGATGTAGAAGTAATTTTAATATATTTTGGAGATAAATATAAGGAATTAGAAAAATTAAAAGTAGATAATAAGAATGTATATATTCCTAAAAATATAGAAACAATACAAGATACTGCATATTTGATAAAAAAATCAGATTTAGTAATAACACCAGACACTTCAATAGTACACCTAGCCTCAGCATTAAATAAAAACAATATATCAGTGTATCCTCCAAAAGGAGGAAAATATGGAGTAGATCACTTGGTATGGGCTCCAAAAACAAAAGATACAAGAGTAATATTTTGTAAAGATAAGAGAAGTCAATATGATGAAATAGATATAAACACATTTGACTTTGAAGAGATGAAAAAAATGATTGGAGAAAATTATGAAAAGAATATTATTTAAAAGTGGAAGTACCATGATGGGAGGGCTAGAAAAGGTTCAATATGAATATATTAATTTTTTAGTTGATGAAGGATTTGATATAAAAGTTGTAATTGAAAATGATAATGGAAACGAAAATATTTTAGAGAAAGAAATAAAGACAAAAGTAGAATATTTAAAAAATTATAGATATATATTACAAATAAGAAAAATTAGAGAAAATAGAAAAAATAGTTTTTTTTCAAGAGTGAAATATGCAGCAGCACTGTTTAATGAAAAAAAATATGCAGATAAAAAATTTTTAAAAATATATAAAAAATTTAAACCAGATATTGTAATTGATTTTGACTCCAGCCTTACAAAGATTATAAAAAAGTTAAAAAATTCAAAGAACTTAGTGTGGATACATAGCTCAATAGAAAATTGGAAAAAGAAAAAAAGTAAAATAAAAAGATTTGTAAAAAGATTGGAAAGTTACAATAAGGTAGTATGCATATGCCAAGAAATGAAAGAAGATTTATTGAAATTAAATAATAATTTAATAGAAAAAACTGAATATATATATGATCCAGTTGACTTTGAAAAAATAGAAAAGTTATCAAACAAACCATTTAATGAAGCTGAAGAAAGAATGACAAAAGAAAAATTTCTTCTGATGGTATCAAGATTAGATGTAGTTCCAAAAGATTTTGAAACACTGTTTTCAGCATTTGATATTGTAAAAGAAAAAGGCTATGAAGGAAAATTATATCTTATTGGAGATGGAGCAGATAAGGAAAAAGTAGAAAAAATGAGGTTGAATTCTAAACATAAAGAAGAAATTTTTTTATTGGGAAGAAAAGAAAATCCATATAATTGGATGAAAAAGGCAGATAAATTAATATTATCTTCAAGATATGAAGGATTTTCAATTGTACTTTTGGAAGGAATCACATTAAATGATTATGTAATAAGTTCTAATTGTAAAACTGGTCCAAAAGAAATATTAGGAAATGGAAGAGGAGAACTCTTTAAAATTGGAGATAAAAATGAACTTAGTGAAAAAATATTGAAAAATTTTAAAAAAAAATCTGAAGATAATTTTTTAGAAAAATTTAGCAGAAAAAAAATATTTGAAAAGTTTTTAAGAATTTTGGAGGAAATAAATGATTAATGTTTTTGATCATTTTTTTAAAAAAGAAATACCAATATTAATGTACCATAGGCTTATTAATAATAAAGAAAATATAGGACTTCATACTATATATTATGATGCTGATAAATTTGAAGAACAGTTAATATATTTAAAAAAAAATGGATATAAAACTATTACATTCAAGGAATTAAAAAATATAACTGAAGAACAAAAGAAAAAAGAAAAATATATAATTTTAACATTTGATGATGGATATAAAGATAATTATGAACTTTTATTTCCATTGCTGAAAAAATATAACATGAAAGCAGTAATTTATATGGTATCTCATTTGAAAGATAATTGCTGGGATGTAGAAGGAACAGGGGAAAAAAGATTTGAACTTATGGATTTAAATCAAATATTGGAAATGCATAGATCTGGATTAATAGAATTTGGTGGGCATACTATGCACCATGTAAAATTAAATAACTTCAGTCCAGAAAAACAAAAAGAAGAAATAGAAGGTAATAAAATATATTTAGAAAAAATTTTAAATGAAAAATTAGTTTCTTTTGCTTATCCTTTTGGAATTTTTAATGATGAATCTAAAAAAATAGTAAAAGAATTGGGGTATAATTTTGGGATAGCAACTGATTCAGGACCTTTTTATATAAAAGATGATTTGTATGAAGTTAGGAGAATAGGAATATTTTCAGATGTAACAATGAATAAGTTTAAAAGAAGAATAAGAGGAAATTATAATTTGAAAAAATGTAATAAGCTAAAATAAAGAGGTGAAAGGAAAAAAAGTGGAAGAAAAAATAACTCTTATAGTGACATTGTATAATCGTTTAGAATATGCAAGAAATATGATTTTAGCTCTTCAACAACAGACAAAGCAAATAGATGAACTTATCTTTGCTGATGATGGATCAAGTGAAGATGTATGTGAATATATAAAAGATTTATTAGAAGATTGTAAGTTTAAAATAAAATATGTATATCAACAAGATATAGGGTTTAGACTAGCAGCTTCAAGAAATAACGGAGCAAGAGCAGCTGAAAATGAATATCTCATCTTCTTAGATCAAGATGTTGTATTTGATAGGGATTTTATTCAAAGAATATATGAGGCAAGGAAGAGAAAAAGAATGATTTTTTCAGAAGCGTTGGGGAGCTCAGAAGAAGAAAAAGAAGAAATTCAAAAAATAATAAATGAGAAATATAATTATGAAAAGATATATAAAGTAATGTCAGAAGAGAAAAAAATAGAACAGGATAGTTTTGTGAAAAAAGAGAAACTATATAACATTTTATATAGATTAAAATTGAGAACAAGGGGAGCAAAAATAGTAGGGCTTATTTTTTCACTGTATAAAGAAGATTATATAGCAATTAATGGATTTGATGAAAATTATGTTGGTTGGGGACATGAAGATGATGATTTTGGAAATAGATTTTTTAAATATGGAGGAGAAACATATTCTTTTAAATTTGAAAAATATCCAATTCATATGTATCATAAATCAGCTTCACCAATGTCTGGAAGTATAAATGAAAGTTACTATCGAAAAAGAAAAAAAGAAATCTCTAGATCAAATTATATGTGTGAATATGGTTTTAAAAATCGTAAAGATGAAGATGAAGTAAAATTGAAATATATAAAAAAATAAAATGAAGAAATTTTGATAAATATTTATTAAATGAGATGGTAGGATTAGAAAATGATTATAGAATTGGGAGAATAGAATGATAGAGAAGAAAATTCACTATATCTGGCTTGGAGGAGAAAAACCAAAAGAAGTTTTAAGTTGTATAGAGAGTTGGAGAAAAAATCTGCCAAAATATGAAATTATTGAATGGAATGAAAATAATTTTGAGTTAGAAAAAGAAATGAAAGAATGCAAATTTTTAAGAGAATGCTATAAAAGAAAGCTTTGGGCTTTTCTTTCGGATTATGTTCGGTTAAAGGTATTGTATCAGCATGGAGGAATATATCTTGATACAGATATAGAGATAATAAAGAATCTTGATGATCTTTTGGATGTAGATTTTTTTACAGGATATGAAAATGAAGAAATAATAAGTTTTGGAATTTTAGGTTGTATACCTAAGCATAAAATAATAGAAAAAATGATAGATTTCTATAATGATAAAATATGGAACTCAGATATGTATATAATAACAAGTATATTAACTGAGATATTGAAAGAAGAATATGGAGATAAAATTCATGGAACACCAAATATAAGAATATATCCAAAAGAATATTTTTATCCATATAATCATGATGAAGAATTTACAGAAAAATGTTTAACAGAAAATACTTACACAATTCATTGGTGGGGGAAAAGCTGGGGAAAAAATCCAAAAGTATATTTTTTGAAATACAAACATCTGCCATTTTGGAAAAAATATCCAAAACACTTTTGTAAATTAATAAATGTTTATTTTAAGAGATGTTTTACTAAGAAAGTTTGAAGGTAAAAATATGAAAAAATTAAAGCAAAAAAAATATAAAGAATATAATATATATTTTTTAGAAGAAAAATATAAAATATTGGCTGAAAAGATAATTGAAAAAGAATTTAAAGAAATAAGAAAGATAAAAGATACTAAAAGAAATTTTGTTTCTTTGATAGAAATAGATGGAAATAAATATATATATAAAGAACCAAGAAATGAGTACAGAATACCTCAAAGACAGTTTATGACTTTATTTAAAAAGGGAGAAGCTGTAACTACATTGCTAAATATAAATAAACTTATTGATATAGGATTTGAAGAATTTGTAAAACCTTTAACAGCCGTTAATATCAGAAAAAAGGGGATGATAAATTTCTCTTTTTTTGTAATGGAATATGTATTGGGAGAAGAGGATAGAAACTATCTTGATGAGATAGTAAATAAGATGGAAGAGGTTCATAGAAAAGGATACTATCATGGGGATTTTAATCCAGGGAATTTTTTAATTACAAATAGAAAAATAAAAATATTAGATACTCAAGGAAAAAAAATGGGATTAACAAAATATAGAGCACACTATGATATGATAACCATGCAATATGATTCCTATGAAGGAATGAAATATCCATATAAAAAGGATATTATTTATCACTTAGCATATTTTATGAAAAGATTAAAAAGGCTTCCAGTTATAGAGAAAATAGGTAGAGTTAAGAAAAAGTTAAGAGATAAAGGGTGGAAAATTTAGAATAAAGAAAGGAAGAATATGAATATATTTTGGATATTTCAAAATAATGAAAAAAATATAGATACTTTAAATAATAATATTTATTATCCAAAAGAGAGTAAAATAAATTTTAGAAGTAACAATATAATAGATATTTTTAAACAATACAGATATTTAATCAAACTAAAAAAAGAAAAAGAAATTGAGGTAATATATAACAATTCTTTAAAGAAAATTATATCTCTTGATATTTTTTCTTTTTTTAATAAAGTACCTGTATTTTGTAATAAAGATGTGGATAAGGATATAGGAAAAGAATTGCAACATAGAATAGCATATAGTAGAAGAAGAGATATACCAGTACTAATGTATCATAGAGTAATAGAAACTGAAGATGAAAAAGGATACTATGATACATTTGTAACTAAGGAAAATTTTGAGAAACAGATGGAATGGTTGAAAGAAAATAACTATGAACCTATCTTTTTTAAAGATATAAAAGATGGGGAATATAAAAATAGATTTAATAAAAAATATATAATAATAACATTTGATGATGGATATAAAGATAACTATAGAATAGTACTGCCAATTTTAAAAAAATATAATTTTAAAATAGTACTATTTCTTATTACTGATTGTGACCATAACAAATGGGATGTAGAAGCTGAAGGAAGAGAAAAAGAGAAAAGATTTCCTTTGATGGAAAAAGAAGAGGTTCAAGAGCTTATAGAATCAGGATTAGTGGAAATAGGGGGACATACAAGTAGCCATTTAGATATGCCACTTATAGACAGAGAAATATTAAAAGAGGATTTGATTAGTTCTAAAGAAAAACTTGAAAAATTAACTGGAGAAAAATTAGTATCTTTTGCTTATCCATGGGGAAATAATGATAATAAATCAAGAGAATTAATAAGAGAATTAGGATATACTTTTGCAGTATCAACAGAAAGTGGAACAGCATGTTTTTCAGATGATCTATATGAAATACAAAGAATTGGAATATATTCAAAAGATGATATGGAGAAATTTAAGAAAAAAATAAGTGGAACATATCTATTTAAAAGAGAAGAAAGAAATGAGATGAAAAAGAAGAGAAATAAAGCAAGAGAAATTTTTGGGCTAAAGAAAAAATAAAAAATATATTTAAAATATTTTGATAAAGAAATAAAAAAGATAAGAAAATGTCATTTATTTAAGAACAGATAGAGAAAATTTTAAATAAATGAAGAAAATGAAATATTTAATTTAGTAAAAGAGACTGGTTTAAAGATCAGTCTCTATTTATTTAAAAAATATTTGAATAAAATAAAAAAGACTACTACCTTTTCAAATAAAAGTGAACTATTTTAATAAGATATCTTGAATTTCTTTAAAACACAATTTTAACATAATTATATTGCAAAAAAAGTTTAAAATTAATCTTAAAGATTATTATTGATATATAATAATTTTTAATTGTTTTGTTTTTAAAATAAAACAAAATATTTTTATTTTATTTTATAAAGTTAAAGAATATTATTTGCTGATTTTTAAAGTTTTTTAAAATGGTTATAGTGGCAAAAAATATTTATTTGATGTATAATTTTATTTGAAAATGTTTTTTATTGTCTTTAAAAGTTTGGAAAAATAAAAAATAAAGGGAAATTATATAGAGTTTTGGGGGAATTATGCTGAGGAAATTAAATAGAGTATTTCAAGATTATATGCGAGAAAAAAGATTAAAGATAGGAAAATATATTTGGGATAGAAAAAATAATAAAGAAGATATAAAACCAGGGAACTTTCTTGAAAACAATAAAATAAAAAAGATATTATTTATGAGATATGATGGAAAAATAGGAGATATGGTAATAAATACCCTAATGTTTAGAGAAATAAAGAAAAAACACCCAGATATAGAAATAGGAGTACTAACAAAAGGGGGAGCGAGGGCAGTAATAGAAAATAGTCCCAATGTAGACAAAATATACGAATATAAAAAAGATAGAAAAAATATAAAAAAATTAGCTTCTAAAATAGCAGATGAAAAATATGATTTGTTGATAGATTTTTCAGAAATGCTGAGATTGAATCAGATGATGCTTATAAATTTGTGCAAAGCAAGATTTAATATGGGATTAAATAAAGAGAATTGGGATCTATTTGATATATCTTATTCAAAATCAGAGGGACATATTCATATAACAGAAATGTATAAGATCATATTGAAAAAATTAGGAATAACAGATATTGATACAGAATATGAGGTGTTTTTCAGTGAGAATCAAAAAGATAAAGTTGATGATTTATTAAAGAATATCATTCATAAAAAAATAGTTGTATTTAATCCATTTGCAGCGAGTAAGCATAGAGACTTAAATTTAGAAAACATATTAAAAATAGGAAAAATAGTTCTTGAAGATGAAAATAATATTTTGATTTTTATAGGAGAAAAAAGAAGAAAGAAAGAACTTGAAAATGTAATAAAAGAATTAGGAAAAGATGCAGTTTTTCCAGAATTAGAAAATATAATGGAGACATCATATTTGATAAGTAAAGCTGATTTAGTAATAACACCAGATACTTCAATAGTACATATAGCAGCAGCCTTTAAAAGAAAATTGATAGCAATTTATAGGTTGGATAATAAGGAAGAAAATAAAATAAATAGATATTTATGGGCACCTAATTATGAAGGATCTGTACAAATATTTTCTAAAGATTTTGAAGTTAAAAATGGGGAAGAGGCAGATATCAATAGATTTGATATAAGAGAAATTAAAAAAGAGTTAAAAAAATACCATAAAATATATTGATTAAGAAAATTTAACTAAGATAGAAATTAAGGATATTAAATAAATTAAAATCGGATTAATGGAAGGTATAGATGAAGAAGAAAGTCATATTCAGAAGTGGAAGTTTAAGGATGGGAGGGCTTGAAAGAGTCTTGATAGAAGTTCTTCAAACTATTGATAAAGAAAAATTTGATATTTATCTTGTAATAGATGATGATTGTGGAAAAGAAAATATATTTGAAAAGGATATACCTAAAGATATTCCATACTTTTTTCTTAAACCAGAAAAGTTGATAAGAGAAACGGAAAAATATAAAGAAAAAAAGAAAAATATTTTCTATAAATTGATGTATAACTTAATGATGGAAAAAGAAAATAAAGTTATGTATAGAAATATGCAGAGAATATTAAAAGATATAGGGGAAATAGATGTAATAGTAGACTTTGATGCAGGAGCTTCAAAGTATATAGAGAAATTAGATATAAAAAAGAAAATTGTATGGATCCATAACTCTATACCTAATTTAAAGAAGAAAGAAAGTAAAATAAAAAGATTTGGAAAGAGATTAGAAAAATATGACAGAGTAGTGGCCATATGTGATGAAATGAAAGAAGAGATAGAAAATATATATCCAAATTTAAGAGGAAAAGTAAGCAGAATATATAATCCATTTAATTTTGAAAGAATAGAAAAGCTAATGGAAGATGAAAGAGAGTTAACAAAAGAACAAAAAAAAATGCTGAATGAAGATTATTGTATTGCTATATCAAGATTAGATATTATTCAAAAAGATTATGCTACTCTTTTAAAGAGTTTTAAAATATTAAAAGATAAAGGAATAGAACAAAAGCTATATATAATAGGAGATGGACCTTCTAAAAAAACAATTGAAGATTGGATAAAAGAATATCAGTTAGAAAATTTAGTATTTCTATTAGGAAGAATGAAAAACCCATATATATGGTTGAAAAATTCTAATTTTTTTATACATAGTTCAAAGTTTGAAGGATTTGGATTAGTATTAGTTGAAGCTGGTTATTCAGGAAAAACAGTAATTTCTTCAAGTTGCCCAGTAGGTCCAAGAGATATTTTAAAAGATGGAAAGTGTGGAATTCTATTTGAAGTTGGAAATGAAAAAGAGCTTGCTGATAATGTAGAGAAAATTTTAAAAAACTATGAATTAAAAAAAGAGTATGAATATTTAATAAAAGAGAGAGTAAAAGAATTTGACAGCAAAAATGTGATAAAAGAATATGAAAAACTAATAGAAGAAATTTAGAATAGAGGATAATTGAAATGATAAAAAATGAAAAGTATAAAGAATATAATATATATTATCCAGAAGAAGAAATATTCTATGAAGAATTAGGAAAAAAAATAATTGATAAAGAATATAAAGAGTTAGAAGTATATAAAAACACAGAGAGAAATTATGTAGCAAAAATAGAAATAGAAGGAAAGAAGTATATATTGAAGTCTCCTAAGTCAGAAATAATAATACCTCAGAGAAAAATACAAACATTTATAAAAAAAGGAGAAGCATTAAATACTTTAATAAATGTGAGAGAAAGAATAGCAGAAGGAATTACAGAATATGCAGTTCCCTTTTTAGCTATAGTGAAGAAAAAGTTTTTCATAAAAGAAAGTTACATATTAATGGAGTGTGTAGAAGGAAATTCAATAAAGAGTATTTCTGATATAGATGAAATAATGGAAACAGTTAATAAATTACATAAAAGAAAAATATATCATGGAGATTTAAATACTTCAAACTTCATAAAAAGCTTAAATGGAATAAAAATAATAGATACTCAGGGGAAGAAGGAAAAGTTTTTTTATTTTAAGAGATGGAATGATTTGTTTATAATGAAGAATGATTTGTTAGTAATAGAAAAAGAATATAAAGCAGAAGAAAAATATTATAAAAAAAACAAGAATTTTTCATACTATGTAATTTTACTTATAAGGAAAATAAAAAAGTTAAAATTTATTGAACAACTAAAATTAAAGAAAAAAGAATTGAGAAAAAAAGGTTGGAAAATATAGAAAATTATAAAAATATTAGACCACTGAATGAATTTCTTAAATAAAAAATAAAATAGTAAAGGAGAAATAATATGATTTCTTTTGAAAAAAAAGAATATTTTAAAGATTTTTTTTCTAAATTTAACTTTTTTGAAATTATTTCAATAATAGTTTTAATAATATCATTTATTTTTGTAAGTGATAGAAAAATAGTAATTGGACTCCCTTTTTTATTGATAATTTTATATGGGATGTTAAAAAATAAAGATAAAAGAGAAATAATCAATAAAAACCTAGGAATAGTAGGGGCGATATTGTTTATTTTTGGATTATCATTTAGTGAATATTCAGGAAATAGAGGTAATATTCTAATGATAATTAGTTTTTCAATTAATATTTTTTATTATAGAAATAAGAAGATAGAATTTGGATATAAAAAAATAACATATATGTTTATATTAATTCTTTTTTTAGGAATAGTGTGGAATTTTTTTTCTTATGATGGGGCACACAGTATCAGAAGATTTATAAGTGTAAATAAAAGGTTTCTAGATATGTTTTTCTTGATAAATGTTATAAAAAAAAGAAAAGAATTTTTAATAATAGAAAAAATTTTTATATTTTGTGGTGGATTAGTTGGAAGTTATTATATATATGATTATATAAAAGAAATAGGAACTTTTTCTATGAATTTAGAATATAGATTTAAAGGTTTTAAAAATATTGCATATTCAGCAGGGTTATTAATGATGGTTTCATTATATACTTTTGGAGTAATATGGAATATTAAAACTATAAAAGAATTAAAAGAAAAATATTATTATGTAATAGTATTATTTTTATCTCTTAGTGGATTATTATTGACCAAAACTAGAGCAGCAATTTTAGGACTTTTAGTAGGAATAATATTTGTAGCAATAATAAAATTTAGTATAAAAAACTTTTGCTTTTTATTATTAGCGATAACTATTACATTTACAACTCTTCCAAACTCCATAAAATACAGAATAATAAGTATAACAGTAAAAAAAGAAACTGAAAATATGAATAAAATATCAGATAATTTTAGAAGAATTATGTGGAAAGGAAGCATATATACTTGGGAAAATAATAAAATATTTGGAGCAGGAGCTAGAGGAACTAGATATTGGGTTCAAAAATATGCTGATGAGAATACAGATAAAGATGGAAATATTCTTCCAGGAATAACAAGAGAGAGTTTCACTTTTGGAGAAGCGCATAGTATGTATCTAAATATGTTAGCAGAAATGGGAGTTTTTTCAATATTATATTTTATACAATTGTTTCTATTTATTCCAATGTTAATTATAAAAAATTTAAAAAATTCAGAAAATATAGGAGAAAAATTAGGAGCGTCTTCTGCTATTGTGGGTTATTATGTATATGGAATAGTATGGAGTATTTGGGGGTATTTTGGAACAATTCAAAGTATCTTTCAGTTTATGCTTTTTATTTTAATGTTTTATTATATTAAAACTGGAAAAATTAAAGACAGAAATAATAGTAAGTTATCTTTAAATAAATAAAGATATTTTATTGTTAAAGTGTTTTAGATTTAAAGAAGAAAAAAAGAAAATTATATTTAAATAAAAAAGGGAACCTATTTTTGATAAGTTTCCTTTTTTATTTCTTTAAAACACATATTTAACATATTTGTATTATAAAAAAAACGTAAAATACATTGTCAAACATTAAATATTAATTTGAATATAGAGGATAAGATTTAAAATCAAATTTAATAAAAAAATAAAATTATGAAAATGAAAAATTTATAATTTTAAAGAAAGTTATAGTAATTTTTAAAGTTTTCAATTTTATTATTATGTGATAATAATATGGAAAAAAAATAAATAATGATGTATAATTGAGTTTGAAAACTATATTTTTGCGCTTAAAGAGTTAAAAAAGCAAAAATAATAATAAGCTAAAAAATGTTATAAAAATCTTGGGAGGATTTTAAAATGGAAAAAAAGAAAATAAGTATTACAGGAATAATATATATAATTTTGTTGTTTGTAGTATATGAAATGATGCTTAGAATAACAGGATTTAGTATAAATACTGCTGTATATGGTTTATTTATTATTTTAGTTTTTTTCTATTCTATGACAGGAAATTTGAATTTTGCTGAGGAAGAAGTGAGATGCAATACAATTTTTATTAATAGTTTAATATTCGGAATTTTCTTTTTATTTTATAAAATTCTTTCAATTTTTACAGTATTTATAGTATTTTCGCTTTTTCAATTATTTATTTATAGATTAATAGTAAAATTTAAAGAAAAAAATAAAAATGAAACTTCCAAATTAATAAATGAGCGAAGTTTTATAAAATTTGGAATAGATTCTTTAGGAATAATTTTTGGAATGGTAGGAGCTTTTATATCAAAGTATGGTTTAGAATGGGAAGAAAAATTAGAGACAGAATATCTATTCACTTATCTAGGAATATTTTTGATAGGATATTTTTATACAAGAATGAATGATAAGAGTTGGAGTTATACAAATATATTGGATGTATTAAATCTTATTTTTCTGAATAGTATATCAACAGTTGTTTTTTTAATAATTATATATACAAGAATAATTAATTATCCAGTATCTACAGTTTTAGTTTCTTTAATACTTTCAATTTCTTTTCAATTATTTTGTAGATATTTATTTAGATTAAAGAGATTCTATAAAAGTAAAAATAGAGGATTAGTTCCAGAAGAGAGAGTTTTAGTATATGGTGCAGGAGAAGCAGGAGCGATATTAGCTCAAGAATCAATGACAAACCCAATATTTCCCTATCATATAGTTGGATTTTTAGATGATGATCCAAAGAAAAAAGATACATATATATACAATATAAAAGTTTTAGGGAATAAGGAAAATTTAGAAGAAATAATTAAAAGAGAAAAAGTATCAGAAGTTCTTTTAGCACTGCCTTCTCTTCATAGTTCAGAAATGAGAAATATTGTGGATAGAATAAAGTCAGTTGGAAATGTAGAAATTAAAACTGTTCCAACTATAGCAGAAATACTTGAGAATAGAGAGCTGGCTTCTCAATTGAGAAAGGTAAGGATAGAAGATCTATTAGGAAGAGATGAAATAGTAATTAATGATGGAAATATCAGAAATTTAATTGAAGGAAAGGTTATCTTTGTAACTGGAGGAGCAGGGAGTATAGGATCAGAACTTTCAAGACAGATAGCTAAATATTCTCCTAAACAGCTTATAAATATTGATATTAATGAAAATACAATATATTTTTTAGAATTAGAAATGAAAAGAAGATATCCAAATCTTGAATTAATATCTGAAATATGTAATGTAAGAGAAAAAAAGAAGTTAGAAATACTTTTTGATAAATATAGACCAAATATAGTATTTCATGCAGCAGCACATAAGCATGTACCTTTAATGGAGCATAACCCAGAAGAAGCAGTAAAAAATAATATTTTTGGGACTAAAAATGTAGCTGAATGTGCAGATACATATAAAACAGAAAAAATGGTTCTTATTTCAACAGATAAAGCAGTAAATCCAACAAATGTAATGGGAGCAACTAAAAGGGCTTGTGAGCTTGTTATTCAACACATGAATAAAGTTGCTAAAAATACAAAATATATGGCAGTAAGATTTGGAAATGTATTAGGAAGTAATGGATCTGTTATTCCAATATTTAGAAAATTATTAGAGGAAGGGAAAAATCTTACTCTTACTCATAAAGATATAACAAGATATTTTATGACTATACCAGAAGCAGCACAATTAGTGATAGAAGCGGGTTCATTAGGGAATGGTGGCGAGATATTTATTCTAGATATGGGAAAACCAGTAAGAATTTATGAGCTTGCACAAACAATGATAAAGTTATCTAACTCAGATGTAGGAATAGATATAGTAGGACTTAGACCAGGAGAAAAATTATTTGAGGAGCTTCTTTATGATATTAATTCAGCAATAAAAACAGAAAATAAAAAAATCTTTATAACTAAAATTGAAGATGGAGAAGTGGATATAACACAATTTTTTGAAAAATTATGGGAAGCAGGTCAACATGCAGATATAGAAGAAATAAAAAATATAATGAAAAAACTAGTTGTTTCATATAAAGAAGTTACTTATTCGTAAGAGGGAGGAGATTTATGGAAAAAAAAATTATAGGTTTATCAATTCCAAATTTAAGTGTAGAGCCAATATTAAATAATTTAAAAGAATGTTTAGAAAGTGGCTGGGTTTCTACTGGTGGAAGATTTATTAGTGAATTTGAAGAAAAAACAGCAAAATATGTGAAGACCTGCTGTCCCACTTTGTATCCCTACC
>ENA-OWPJ01000876-OWPJ01000876.1-human-gut-metagenome-genome-assembly--contig:-NODE-876-length-17794-cov-3.13259_pt1 | contig 17794 bp, 17 predicted proteins | sample MGYA00248264_ERZ651846 | MGnify/ENA primary metagenome ERZ651846 (study PRJEB26924, sample SAMEA4378271) | human gut metagenome | biome: human gut; feature: human-associated habitat; material: faeces...
GATATCATTTTAGAAGCTGGAAGATTAGCACCAACTGCTAAAAATCTTCAGGAGCAGCGTATTTATGTTGTTCAATCTCAAGAAGGATTAAACAAAATTGACAAGGTTACACCATGTCGATATGGGGCAGCCACCGTGATCATTGTGGCATTTGATAAGCATCATGTCTTTACATATCCTGGCGAAAAACGTGATTCCGGTATTGAGGATGCGACAATTGTGGCAACTCATATGATGCTGGCAGCACACTCAGTTGGTGTAGATAGCTGCTGGGTTAACTTTTTTGACCCGGAAATTGTCGCAAAAGAATTTGCACTTCCAGATAATGAAGAAGTGTTGATGATCTTAGATCTAGGGTATGCCAGTGAAGGCACAAAACCTCTTGCCAATCATGAACTAAGAAAAGCATTATCTGAAACAGTAACATATCTATAAGAGGAGGTGTTTGTTATGAGTCATACTTTGGTAGCATATTTTTCCGCAAGTGGAGTTACTGCAAAATTAGCTAAAAGATTGGCCTCTTTGACAGATGCAGATGTACATGAAATCATACCAGAAGTTCCATATACATCAAAAGATCTGGATTGGATGGACCATAATAGCCGCTCTTCTATTGAGATGAAAGATAAGACTTATCGTCCAGCAATTGCAAATAAGGTAGAAAATATAGATCAATACGATATGATTTATATAGGATTTCCTATTTGGTGGTATGTAGCACCAACCATTATCAATACGTTTTTAGAACAGTATGATTTAAAAGGTAAAACAATCATTCCATTTGCGACATCCGGCTCTAGTCAGATGGGAAAAACCAATGAGGAATTAAAACCATCCTGCCCAGGTGCTGTATTAAAAGAAGGAAAACGTTTTGATGCAGATGCGAGTGATGAAGAATTAAAAGCGTGGATTCAGCAATTATAACAAAAGAAGCCTCATTTCTTACCTGAAATGGGGCTTTCTTAATTGTAAACACACAAAAGAAATGATAAAATAAACACAACGAAAGGCAGGTGGTCTGTATGAAAAATCATAATATACTACAAAGGAAAAATACAGCACACCTGATGAAGAAACAGTAGCTGGGTATCCTTTGGGATACTTTTTTTCCTTTATCTGCAACTTCAATTGTATAAAAGGAGAGGAAAACATGAACATAATGAAATGCAACAAAGAATGGATGAAGGTCATGATTCAGATGCCTTCATCAAGCATCCAGCAAAACAAGTCGCTTGCGCAAAATTTAGAAGAAGGATTACCATTAGAAAACTGTTATATCGCGATAAAAAATAAACGCTGTGTTTGTAGAATCGTGGTGTTTCCACAAATGAAGTATCTTGGCTATTTCACAATTGAAGATATTTCTCAAGATGAAACAGATCAGTTTATGAAAACTGTTTTATCACATTTGGATACCACGATAAACTGGAGAATAGATTTATATGGAGATAAAAAGAATTATCAGAAAATTTATACTACGTTAAGAAAGTATTTTCAAACAGAAATCAAAAGAGAGAGTTATACCGTAACATGCCATTTACAGGAATCAGATGATCATTTATTTCAAAAAGCAGATAAGCTTCAAAAGGAAGAAATTATCTCAATCATTCAACGTGTGAATGAAACAACATATGATCGATTGATTTTAAAAGGGCACAGGCAAGATGGCGCAAAGCAGTTGTATGAGGAAATGCGGCAGGAGAAGGATTTGTTTCAGGTGCTTGTGATAAAAGAGAAACCTATTGGTTTTGTTTGCGTAAACAGACTTTTAGAAGATATTGGAGGAATTTATTATATTGGTGTTGATCCTGTTTATCAGGGACATCATTATGGTGAATTATTATTGAAAAAAGCAATACATATGGCGTATCTGGCACAAATACATACATTGATTGCGGATATTGATGAACATAATATTTACATAAGAAAACATCTGAAAAGTTGTGGATTTATGCTTGATTGTAAGGAAAGTGTATTCCTGCTACATGAAAATGAACAAAACGGTTGACAAAAACAAAAAAATCAAGTAATCTTTTTTGTAGATACAAAATGACGTTGAAAAGAAGAGTAAACAGGGAAGACTTATACAGAGAGTTCTCGTATGGTGAAAGAGAAAGAAGAAACTGCCTGCTGAAAATGGTCTTGGAGTCGCGTAGTCGAGAGCCAGCTTTAGATTACGACGTGTTCGCCCGTTAAAGCGATAGAGTATAATCTGGTAAACAGACGTACTTGATGAGATCATAACTGTGAAGTTGTGATGAAGATAGGTGGTAACACGAATGCAGCTTTCGTCCTATGAGGATGGAAGCTTTTTTATGTGATAGGAGGTTAAAGGATGATTAAATTACAAAACATCAGTAAAACATTTACGGTAAATGGAAATGATGTCCATGCGGTAAAAAATGTAAATCTGGATATTCAGGATGGTGAAATCTTTGGTATCATCGGATTTAGTGGAGCTGGTAAATCAACGCTTGTTCGCTGTATCAATCTATTGGAACGACCAAGTGAAGGAAGTGTCATCGTCAATGGGCAGGATTTGATGCGCTTGGATGCGAAAGCATTACGTGAAGTAAGAAAGAAGATTGGTATGATTTTTCAGCATTTCAATCTGATGCGTTCACGTACAGTATATCAAAACGTGGCGTTTCCATTAAAACACAGCAAGTTGTCAAAAGAAGAATTAGATAAGAAAATTCTATCTTTATTGGAGCTTGTCGATTTGAAAGAAAAAAAGGATGCATATCCTTCACAATTAAGCGGTGGACAGAAGCAGCGTGTCGCAATCGCAAGAGCACTTGCCAATGATCCTGACGTCTTGTTGTGTGATGAAGCGACCAGTGCACTGGACCCACAAACAACGCAGGCAATTTTAAAACTATTAAAACAGGTAAATGAAAAGCTGGGAATTACAATCGTATTGATTACCCATGAGATGGGTGTCATTAAAGATATCTGTGATCGTGTTGCGGTAATGGAAAATGGAGAAGTAAAAGAAATGGGAGATATTCTGGAAATCTTTGCTCATCCACAAGCACCAATTACAAAGAATTTTATCGAAACCGCAAGCAACGTTAATAAAATCTATGAACTGATTGAGGCAGACAGTGAAATCACTAAGCTGAAACCTGGTGAAAAAATGTTAATGTTGACATATGCCAATGTAGAAACAAAAGAGCCTTTGATTTCTGCGATATCCCGTAAGTTTCATGTGGACGCAAGTATCATCTTTGGCAATGTAGAGGTCTTAAAACATTCGCCATTGGGAAAACTTGCCATTATCTTAAGCGGAGATAAAGCAGATATTGAACAAGCACAGGAATACATTGTAGCTTGTGGCATTGAAGTGGAGGTGTTGAAAGAATGTTAGATTTTCTATATACCTTAGCTCCTAATTTAGAGCTTTTAGGCGAGGAATTATGGAAATGTACCATAGAAACCTTGCAGATGGTATTTGTATCCGGTATCATCAGTTTTATCTTTGGTATCATCTTTGGTGTGATTTTAATCGTCACAAGACCTGGTGGTATTTTAAGAAATAAAGTAATTTACAATATTTTGGATAAACTGATTAATGTGATTCGTTCAGTGCCATTCTTGATTCTGATGGTATTATTGATTCCTGTATCCCGTGCAATTGTAGGGACTGGTTCAGGTGTACAGGGTGCTTATGTTGCCCTGATTGCTGGTACTGTGCCATTCTTTTCCAGACAGATTGAAACGGCAATATCAGAAGTAGACACCGGTTTAATTGAAGCAAGTCAGGCAATGGGGGCTACACCATTTGAAATCATTACACGTGTATATTTACGTGAAAGTATTCCAAGTATTGCCCGTGTTACCATGATTACCGTTATCAATTTGATTGGGTTAACCGCAATGGCCGGAGCCATCGGTGCAGGTGGATTAGGTGATTTCGCAATTCGTTATGGATATCAGATGAACTATACCGATATGATCTGGTGTACCATCTTAATTATTCTAGTATTGATCAGTGTAATTCAGCTGATTGGTAATCTGATTATCAAAAAAACAAGTCATTAATAAATAAAAAAGGAGAGAATAAATTATGAAAAAGTTATTGACAGCAGTATTAAGTTTCACATTACTTGTAGGTTTAGCAGGATGTGGAGGAAATGACAGTAAAGATGTTACGACTGTAAAAGTTGGTGTTGTAGGGGAATACAATGCGCAATGGGATACGGTAAACAAATTATTGGAGAAGGACAATATCAAAGTAGAATTAAAGAAATTCACTGATTATGCTGCACCTAACAGAGCGTTGAATGATGGTGAAATCGATTTGAATGCTTTCCAGACAAAATCATATCTAGCAAAGAGCGTTGAAGATTTTAAATATGATATCGAAGCAATTGGTGATACCATTGTGGCACCTCTTGCCATCTACAACAATAAAGATAAAGTATCAAAAATTGAAGATATCAAAGATGGTGCTGTGATTGGTATTCCAAGTGATCAAATCAATGGCGGCCGTGCATTGAAACTATTAGAAAAAGCCGGACTGATCGAATGTGATCCAGCGAAAAAAGATGTACCATCCAAAGCAGATATCACAAAATACAATAAGAAAATTGAAATCAAAGAAGCAGAAAGTGCAACCTTAGCAAAATTATTGCCAGATATGGATGCTGCAGTTATCAATGGTGGAAATGCCATTACAGCTGGTTTAAATCCAAAAGATGATTCTATTTATATTGAAGATGTGAACTTGGAAACTGCTGGGGATATCGTAAATGTTATTGTCGCAAGAACAAAAGATAAAGACAATGAAGTATATAAGAAAGTTGTGGATGCATATCACAGTGCAGAAGCAAAGAAAACCATTGATGATACATATAAGGGTGCATTTATCTGCGCATGGTAATGCTTTATGAATATCAAACCCTATGTATTAGATGAAAAAGAGCATTTAATTGCATTACGACGTTATTTTCATGCACATCCCGAGCCTAGTTTAAAAGAATTTCATACAGCTGAAAAAATTGAACAGGAATTAGATGACTGTGGAATCAAGCATCAAAGAATCGGGGAAAGTGGCGTATATGCATGTATCAAGGGTAAAAAAGGTATGGGACATGTCATTGCGCTTCGTTGTGATATAGATGCTTTGGCAATGGATGATTTAAAAGATGAGGATTATCGTTCTGTTAATGAAGGATGTGCCCATGCCTGTGGTCATGATGCCCATACTGCCGTTTTATTAACTGTGGCAAAGATACTAAAAGCAAAAGAAAATGAATTCTCTGGGGAAGTTCGCTGCTTTTTCCAACAGGCAGAAGAAATCGGACAGGGTGCTAGACAATTTGTTGATGCCGGCTTGTTAGAGGGTGTGGATCGTGTATATGGTGCACATATGTGTAGTAGTTTAGATGTAGGAGATGTATCTTTGACACCAGGTCCTATGAATGCCAGTTGTGATTACTTCAAGATTGAGGTAAAAGGCAAAGGTGCCCATGTTTCTACACCACAGTTAGGAATTGATGCTTTATATATTGCCAGTCAGATCGTTGTGAACCTGCAAACTATCGTATCAAGAAATACAGCACCTGTAGATAGTGCGGTGGTCGGTGTAGGTGTTCTTCGTGCTGGTACACAATATAACATTGTGGCTGAGGATGCCGTATTAGAAGGTACAACCCGCAGCTTTACACCACAACAAAGAGCCTTTACCAATCAAAAAGTAGAAACGATTGCCACACAGACAGCAGCTTTATTTGGCGCAAGTGCAACGGTAACATTTAAAGATTATGCAGCACCGCTTATCAATGATGAAGATATCGCAAATGAGGTAAGTAAAATCGCAGAAGCCATTGTTGGTCCATCGCATGTGATCCATAATCAGACAAAAATGCTGCAGGCAGATGATTTTGCGGATTATCTGGCAAAAGTAAAAGGAGTCTATGCATTTATCGGCTCCAGAAATAAAGCATATCCCAATACATGTGTTGCGCTTCATCATGGATTATTTGATATAGATGAAGATGCATTATTGATTTCATGCAATTTATTTGTGGATTATACCTTAGATTATTTGAAGTAGACGGGTGAGCTTCCCGTCTTTTCTTTTTTATAAAAGGAAATTTACTATTGTAAAATACAACAATCTATTATAAAATAAAAACAACATATACTATATGTAAGCATATGCATGGATACAGTGGTATTTTGTTTGGGAAAACAGTATAATAAAAAAGATAGAAAGAAGGCGATGATGAGTGGAGTTTATAAAGAGAAATTTATTCTTTGTGATTCTATGTGTTGTCTTTTTAAGTATCGCTTTAGGACTTGGCGGTTATAAAGTATATACGATTTTAGCTAATCAGGAAGTATTTCAGATTGAACATAAAGATCCGGATACAGGGGAAGAGCCTGCAGAAAAAGAAGTAACTGAATTTACATATTTCAGTGGGGAATATGAAAGAAACAGTGGTGAAATCTTTTTTAACTGGACATTGAATAAAGCAGACAGTACTGTGGATAGCATCTTCTTATATTATGTAGATCCCATGGACAATAAAGAATCAGAATTGTTAGATGTAAGTGATTATTCCAGTTATCGGATCAATGCCAGTATTTATCAGATATTACCAGGATCTAATACATTTAAAATCAAGGCAGTCTTATCTAATGGGAAAACACTTGAGAAAACAACAACAGTGAAATTGCCATTGGTACTAGATGTGACACAGACGATCAAAGATGTAAAACCAGGAGAAGCAAAACTGACATTGTCTTATAAATATGGAAAAAACAATGAAGTAAAAGAACCACGAATTTTGATTTATAGCGATATCACTATGAATTACAAAGTCACAAAGACGGATACCAGAGTCAATGATAAATATGTTATCGTGACACAGGAATATACGTTTACATGGGATCAGTCACAAACAATCACACCGTTTACCATTCGCTGGTATTTTGCGGACATTGAATTAAACAAAGATTTTACAGCAGATTTTTCAAAGAGCGAGTAGAAAGCAGATAAAAATCTGCTTTTTCTATCTGGAGAGGAGATATATATGCGTATACTACATACAGCAGACTGGCATTTGGGCATTGATTTACATCGAATGTCTTTATTAGAAGATCAAAAATACTTTTTTCAACAATTACAAGCCATCATCAAAGAAAAACAGGTAGATGTTATCATAATCGCAGGAGATATCTATGATACTGCCCTTGCGAATAAAGAGGCAATCCGTTTGTATGATCAAATGATGAGCTGTTTATGTCTGGAAATGAAAAAAGAAGTTATTGTGATTGCGGGAAATCATGATTCCGGAGAGCGTTTATCATCATTAAAAGATCTGGTAAAGCCTATGGGATTGCATATATATGGGCGCATGGACCAGGAAGTAGAACCATTGATCATACAAAACTGTGCATTTTATCCTATACCTTTTTTTCATTTAGAAACTATGCGCAATGTTTATCAGGCAAAGGTAAAAAATCTAGATGAAGCTTTTGCGATGATATTGGAAAGAGCTAAACAAAAGACGGTAAATATATCCACCCATATCGCGATTGCGCATACTTTTTGTGCGAATGCAAGCGTCAGTGAAAGTGATCGTTTTGCGAATGTCGGCGGTTCTGATTTGGTATCGGCAGATGTTTTTTCAGATATGCAGTATACAGCACTTGGACATTTACATCGTAAACAAAAGCTACACCACCATGTTTACTATAGTGGCTCTCCCTTAGCTTATTCTTTCTCAGAAGCCCAATATAAAAAAGCTGTCTTGATTTATGATAGTGAAACAGATGAGGTAGAAGAAATAACAATCCATCCACTTCATCCCCTAATCAGCCTACAAGGCAATTTTGATCAGATACAAAAAATTATACAAGAAGGCCTAGATACCAATGCTTATTACAAAATAGAACTTCAAGATCAAAGTGTACAGTATGAAATGATGGATTATTTCCGTGAGCATGTGGAAACACTATTACAATTAAGTGGCAAGAATGCTTTACAAAACCAAAATGTCAGTATCGCATTGGATGAGATGGAAGAAATGAATGATTTAGATATTGTTTCCCATTTCTTTCAGGATTATTATGATGAAGTATTAGATGAAGAAGAAACAGGCTGGTTTTTAGAAGCCAGTCAGATGGTAGAGGAGGTGTAGGCCATGTTACCTGAAAAACTCACGATGCAGGCCTTTGGTCCCTACGTAGATAAACAAGAAATCGATTTTGATAATTTTTCACATCTGTTTTTGATACGGGGAGAAACCGGCAGTGGAAAAACCATGATTCTGGACGCAATGACCTATGCATTATATGGAAAAAGCAGTGGGGGACAGCGGGAAGAATTAGAGAGTATGCGTTCACGCTTTGTCAAAGATGATACACCTACCATCATTGATTTTACATTTGCTTTGCATGGAAAACATTATCGTTTTATGCGAAAAGTAGAAGTAAAAGAAAAACGCAATAAAGATAAGACAATAAAAGTAAGTGTTGATGCAGGAGAGATGCTCGATGATCAATTCTATCCATTCTTTGAAAATCCAAAACTTAGAAATATCGAAGAAAAAGCTATAGAATTAATCGGATTAACGCATGAACAGTTTATTCAGGTCATGGTACTTCCACAGGGCAAATTTGAGAAGCTGTTGACGAGTAAAAGCGAGGAAAAACAAGAAATTCTGCGTACCCTGTTTCAAATGGACAAGTGGGAAAATATTACGATTTATCTAAGTGATAAAGCCAACCTGATGAAAAAGCAGATGGATGAAAAAAAACAGCGCATGGATGCATTGTATCAGGGCGCCATGGTAAAAGATCAAGAAGATGTCTTATGTCAAATACAGGAAAAAGAAGCAGTTCTTCAAAAGATGGAAGAAAAATCTTTGATTTTAGAACATGATCTTACAAAACTTCAGGATATCCTAAATGAACAAAAAATGCTTCATGATCTGGTTGTGGAGCAACAAACATTATTAAAGAAACAAGGCCAGCTGCACCAACAGAAACAAATTATTGAAAAAATAAAACAGCGTATAGAAGAATATCATCAGGTAGAAATGATTCTGCCTTATTTTCACAGTTACAAGAAAAGTCAGATGGAACATCTAAAACGACAGGCAGACTTACAAAAGGCACAACAGCAGTGGAAGATCATGCAGGAAAAAATGCGTCACTTAGAAGATATGCGCAAGGATAATGAAAAAGGTATGATCATTTATCAAAACCTGCAGAATGAAGCGACATCTCTTCAAAACTGTAAAGAGGCATTTTTAGAATTGCAGCAGTTGCAAAAGCAGAAAAATCTATATCAGAATAAACAAAAAGAAATCAAGCAGCGCATGGAAGCACACAGCTTACAGTTAAAAGCTATTGAGGAGCAACATGAAACTATGTATCAGGCCTATTTGAATGATACGGCAATGCAGTTAAGAGAAACGTTGCAGGATCAAAAACCATGTCCTGTATGTGGGTCACTACATCATCCCTATGAAAAAATGATGACGAATCAATATGTAGATGTGATGGCATTAAAAAGCCTGAAAGAAACATTAGAACAGGAGAAACAAAAACAGTCAGAACTAGAAAAGCAATGGATAAAAATAAGCACAGATTATGATCATTACATCCATCAATATGCACAACAAAAAACTAGCTATCAAACAAAATTTTCTGCCTACGCATCACTTGATACTATTGAAAAATTACAAAATGAAGAAAAAAACTTAAAACAGAAGCTTTTGACAATTTATCAAAAACAACAACAGCAGCAAAAAGAAATTGAAAACATTTTACTAAAACACAAAGAAGCACAGGGCAAACTGGAAACAGCCAAAACAGAGATCATACGGGCACAAGATATGGAAAAAGAAGCACATATGGCATACCTTGCCCATTGCACAGAGGATATGAAGGAAGAAGTTTTACTACATCAGCCAGATGCCGCACAAATAAAAAAAGATGAAAAACAAATAGAAGAATATCAGACAATGATGATTAAAACAGCATCCCGCATGGAAGAAGTAACTCTGCAGTTAAAAAATAAAAAAATAGAAGATCTACAGATGCTGAATCAGGATATGATCAGGCTTCAACAGGAAAGAAAAGCACATATGCAAATGATGGCAGATGTAAAAAGCCGGATCGAGCTTTTAAAGGATATCCAAAAACAGGGCGCCAGCATGAGTGAGGAATATGAAAAACTACAGCCAAGTTATCAGAAACTTCTGCATTTTTCAAGGGCAATGCGGGGAGATAACAGCGTTGGTATTGAACGTTATGTATTGGGAATCATGCTTTCCAACATCACCGCAAATGCCAATCAGTTGTTAGCTGGTGTACATCATGGTAGATATCAAATCTATCGAAGCGAACATGCCAGTGGGAAAACTCGTAAAGCAGGACTTGAATTTTCAATATATGATGCCTATTCCTGTTCCATGCGTAATGTTGTTTCCTTATCAGGAGGAGAAAAGTTTTTAGTATCCCTGGCATTATCTCTTGCCTTATCTATGAGTGTACAGGCAAGAAATGGAGGAATCAGCTTTGATTGTATGTTTATTGATGAAGGCTTTGGCACATTAGATGAACATAGTATTGCGGATGCATTATCCATACTTGAAAAAATGAGTAAACAAAAAGGGAAAATTGGAATCATTTCCCACGTGGAAGTATTAAAAGAAAATATTCCAGGTGGAATCGAGGTTGAAAAAACACGAAATGGTAGTACAATCATAATCAGAAAGGACTGATCTAAATGTATGAAGAATTAAAAAAAGTAATTGAAGAAAGCAATCATATCGTATTTTTTGGAGGCGCAGGTGTCAGTACAGAAAGCAATATTCCTGATTTTCGTTCACAAAGTGGGATTTATAGTAAGAAAACCTATCCTTATCGTGCCGAAACAATGATTTCACACGACTTCTTTATACGCCATACCAAAGAATTCTATGACTTTTATTTCCATGAGATGGTGTATGAAAAAGCTATGCCAAATCCTGCGCATATCGCATTGGCAAAACTGGAGGCGCAAGGGAAACTAAAAGCCGTTATCACGCAAAACATTGATGGTTTACATCAAAAAGCAGAAAGTAAAGAAGTGCTGGAGCTACATGGCAGTATCCATCGCAATCGCTGTGTGGATTGTCATAAATTTTATACCTTGGAAGATATCTTATCTCAAAAAGATGGTGTGCCAGTATGTCCTGTTTGTGGCGGTATCATCAAACCGGAAGTTGTTTTATATGGAGAAAGTTTAGATATGGATGTCATGGAAAAAGCTGTATCTTATATTGAACAGGCAGATACCATGATTGTTGGAGGAACCAGCCTTGTCGTATATCCTGCGGCAGGATTACTCCAGTATTTTCATGGAAAACATTTGGTTTTGATCAATAAAGAAGCTACATCAGTGGATTCTCAGGCAGACATTGTCATACATGATCCTATCGGACAGGTGTTAAAAACGGTTGTAAAATAAAACGGATGAAAAATTTCATCCGTTTTTTAACGTTTTCTTTTGTGATGTTCTTTAATAACACTGAACAATAACCAGAATCCTAAACATAAAGCAGTCACATAACCGATAAAGCCGATGGCAGGAATGCCAAATACCTTTGGTGTCATCTCTGTTGTACATAACAGGGAACTGGCCATTAATAAACCAGCTGATACAATTCCTACGGTTAATTTATTTACCATATGATTGATGGTATTTAAAGGCACTGTAGAATCCATAACTTCCAGATTGATTTTCATTCTGCCTTTTAAACACATCTGAATCAATTCATTCAAATGCACAGGAATCTGTATACCATTGTTTCCAGCTTCCAAAATCTTTTGACTGGTGGAAGCGAATTCTTTCTTTAAGTCCATATGTTTCAGTTTATTCTCACTGACATGGTTTGCGGCAATGGTAATAATATTGATATCAGGATCTAATACTGTCATCGTGCTTTCAATTGTGACCAGACCTCTTGCCAGCATACTGATGCCTTTTGGCATGGAAATACGATGCTTATGCGCAATGGTAAATACCTCCTGAATCGCAAATCCAAGATTGATATCCTTTAGATCCAGATTGATATATTTATTCATAAAGGTTTCAATATCACAATACAGACCAGTATAATCAATGCGATCATCATGAACACCCAATACCAAGATAACATCCACTAGTTTCTGTGCATTGCTGCTGGCAATCGCAATCACGGCTTTTTTCATCAGGTCCTTATCCTGTCTTGTCAAAGTACCCATCATACCAAAATCAATCCATACGATCTGTCCATCACGGATACGAATATTACCAATATGGGGATCCGCATGGAAGAATCCATCATCTACGATTTGCTTGATATAATTTTCTGCCAGTTTTTCTGCGATTTCTTTACAATCATATCCATTATCTTTTAATGCTTCAAAGTCATCAATCTGATATCCATCAATATACTCCATAACGAGTACCTTGCTAGTACTATAATCAGTTTCTATCTGAGGATATCCAATATATGTAATGCTGTCATTTAAATCCGCAAATCTCATCGCAAAATGCGCTTCATTTAAGAAATCCATTTCCTGTTTTGCGGTATACCAGAATTCATCCAATACGATATTTAAGTCAACAACACTGCCCAGCACTTCATTCAAACGCAATATCTTTACAGCACGACGTACCAAAGAGATATCACGTTCCATCATCTGATAGATATGAGGACGCTGTATTTTTGCGACAATGGATCTGCCATCTTTTAATGTTGCTTTATGTACTTGTGCGATAGAAGCACTCCCAAGCGGCTTTGGATCCATCTGTGGAAATATCTCAGCACGACTAACCCCATATTCTGCCTCTATCACCTGTTCAACAACAGAGAAGGGCATAGGGGCAACATTATCGCGCAATTTGACTAATTCCTTACAATAACGTTCACTGAACATATCCTGTCTACTGGACATGATCTGACCAATCTTTACAAACGTCGGTCCCAGATCTTCTAATATTTCTCTAAACTTTACAGGATCAATGCCCTGTGTTAAATGATGTTTTTTTAAAATACCAATGATTTGGGCAAGCCGTTTTTTACTGCTCAGGGTGCTGTTTTGATTATTCGCCATCCTGGCCAGGAGCAGATGGTTCTTCTTCATCCATTCCCTTTTCCAATTCTTCAATCTTCGCTTTCAGTTTCGCAAGGTCATCCTTGCTTACTTTTTCTAAGTCACGGCTGATTTCATCAGCATTTGCCGGTGTTCTCAGCTTTTCTTTAATGTTGTGTTTCAATTCTTCATTTAAGACTTTGCCTTGTTCAACCGTAATTTCACCTTTCTTTACCAGCTGATCAACAACCTCTTTGCTTTTTTCAGCCGTTGTTGCCGCAGCGCCGATACCTGCAAGAATGATTTTCTTCATTTCATCACCAAGATTATTCATGTGTGATTCCTCCTTTGTATATATATGTATATTTTATCACGAATCATCAAGAAAGTAATGTAAAAATACATTCTTTCACAAGTTAATCGCATCTCCTTAAAGAAAAAAACAGCTAAAATATGAATAACTGAAAAAAGTTTACTTTTATAAAGATAAATTTGTTTAATATGTGTATACGATATATACCAATTATGGCGTTATAACCCTTAAATGTTTACATTTGCATTAGTGAACATTATAAGGCAATAAAAGAATTGATTTAAAAGAAAGGACAAATGTTTATGAAATTATTCATATCATTTAGGAGAATCGCTTTAATTATATAATGCATTTTGCCATAATATGATGATAAACTAATAAGTTAAGATAATCTGGCTTACTACATGTCATTTGCCTTATAATGCGAGTGGGGATTATGTTATGAAAAAAAATAAGCATTTTAATAATGTTATTGTTCCTATCATCTTGTGATTTGAATAAAAAAAAGAATATTCAATGACGTAAACTTAAAGACATTTATAAGAATAGTGGTGTATCAAAAAGAGCACTTTTTGTATTGATTTTACTTTATCTCGGTGAATAGTAACAAATTTGTGCAAAAAAAATAAAAAAGTTTAAAAAAAGGGGTTTACAAAACGATGGGGATAGGTTATAATATGACTCGCTTACAACACATGGCGGATGTGGTGAAGTGGTTAACACAGCGGGTTGTGGTCCCGTCATGCGTGGGTTCGATCCCCATCGTCCGCCCCATATAAAAGTAAGCAACTGGCGTATGCCAGTTTTTTTATATATTGATGAAATATATAAAAAAATGATTGACAATTGCTTTAAAATCTGTAAAATTATAGAAGTGACTTGGATAAAGTAATTTTGGAGCGTTGGCCGAGCGGTTTAAGGCACCATCTTGGAAAGGTGGCGTAGTGAAAGCTACCGTGAGTTCGAATCTCATGCGCTCCGCCATAGGAAATCAAACGTCTATATACAGACGTTTTTTTGTTTTTATGCATGAGATGAGCAGGAAAGTCACTACGCGTTTAAAAACCGCATAAATGAATGGAAGTTCATCATTTACTTGGTTGTATTTATGATGAAAAATTGTTATAATTTCTAGTAAGGAGTGATTATATGAAAAACATCGCTTTACTATGTGATTCTAGCGCAGATATCACAAAACAAGAGGCAGAAGAACTAGATATCCATGTCATTCGTATGCCGATTACGATTAATGGAAAAGAATATATTGAAGAAGAAACGATATTCGATCAGGATATCATTGAAGCATTAAATAAAGAAGAACAAGTAAAAACAGCACAGCCAGTCATTGGCGATATTGTGAAAACCTGGGATCATCTGTTGGAAACTTATGATGAGGTTTTTTATCTGCCATTAAGCAAAGCTTTATCTGGTACATGTCATGTAGCGATTGGACTTGCGAAACAATACAATGGACGTGTAACTGTTGTGGATAGTGAATATGCCTGCTATCCAATCGTAAAACAATTACTGGCAGCAAGAGCTATGTTTGAAAAAGGCTATGATTGTGCAACCGTGAAAAAGAAACTGGAGGAAGAAACCAATATGTTTGCGATTCTGATTCCAGAAACCTTGACTGCTTTAAAAAATGGGGGAAGAATATCCCCAGCAGCAGCTGCATTAGCAGGCTTGTTGAAGATTCAGCCACTTTTGAAAGTAGATCATGGCGCAATTGATTTGGTTGATAAAGTACGTACGCTGAAGAAAGCATATAAAGAAGGTATTCGTGTTGTTACAGAGGGCATTAATCCTGAAGAATATGACTGGATGATCATTGATGCCTATAATCGTTCCATGAGTGATGAATTAAAAGAAATGCTGGAAGAAGCAACCGGACAGCCTGTGGAACAGCATGTGTTCAAAGCAGTTATCATGTCCCATACAGGACCTGGTACGATTGGTTTTGGCAGAATCAAGAAATTGAAATATTAAGAGGTTATGAACATGATAGATGCACATGTGGCGCTTCCACAGCCATTTACTTATGAAGCATTAAAAGCATATATTGATGTGGCAGTTTCTAAAGGACTGGATGGAATCGTGATTTTAGAGCCTACTTATAAATTTCGTGAATTGAAATCCATGTATCGTGAGGTATGTGCAACATATCCTTATCAAAAGACATGGTTTCAAAAGGTGAATACAGCTTCATTAAAAGAGTATCAGGATTTTATCACAGAAATGCGAAAAAAAGAATTTCCTATTGATGTGAAATTTGGATTAGAAGCATGTTACTTCACACAGCATGAAAGCTATATTGCTGGTATTAAAGAAGCGTTTGATTATGATGTGTTTATTGGACGCATTCATTTTCTTGATAATATCGCCTTTGACTGGCCAAAGCATTCTCGTGAAATGATGTGGGATAAATATAACGCAGGTTATTTGTATCGTCGTTATTATGAAATGATGAATGCAATGCTGACATCCCATCTATTCGATGGTATTGCCGGTTTTGATAATATCAAGCTGATGAATGTGAAATGCCCTTTTAAGATGGATCATACATATCATAAAATGGCAACGTTGTTAGCGAAAAATCATATTTATGTAGAAGATGATGCCAGCATTGATTATCGCTTTCATCATGTGGATAAAGGTTTAAGCAAAGCGTTTCTTGCCATGTGTGAACAGCAGGGTGTAGAAGTCAAACGTGTAAGTCATGCAAGAAGTGCAGAAGAAGTTGGAAAATTTGAATAAGAAAAAATGTGCGAAAACAATTAATTTCGCACATTTATTTTGCTATATTTTGGATAGATTGTGTATTTTGCAGCAAGGCATCCGTTAATGCAGTATTGTTGTCACTTACCTTCCAATCGCCATGCTCTTTTACTAAGTCAACAGTGACATGAATTGTTTTATCTTTAGAAGCTTTTGCCATATTGTCAAATAAAACGGTTAAGATTTGTTTCTGAATTTCTTTATCATCTACATCACTTTTTTTACTTAATTCATCAGCTTTTTTGGCAGCTTCCTTCATACCTTTATCCATAACGGCTGAAAAATCATACATGGTCAGTGTAACTTCTACACTGGCTTTATCCTCATCAATGGTTTCTTTTTCTTCCTTATGAGAGAAATCAAGCATCATATCATATACTTTTTTCTGCAGCTGTTGATCGACATCTTCCATATAATCTTCATCACGTAGTTCAAGAGCGGTGGCATCATAATCTTTCCATGTACTGTTGGCTGCGATTTTCGTATTGTCACGATCATGATAGCCATCCAGGAATTCTTTGACGGTTTCTGTTGGTGTAATACTGTTTGATGTACATCCCTGCAAGGTGACTGGCATCAGTACCAAACCAGCGATTGCCAATAATTTTTTTATATTCACGAGTCTTTTACCTCCATTTTTTCTTTATTTTATCATTAATTTAAAAAAATTCAAAATTTTTTAGGAATTTCACATCAAAAAAACGTATGTATATATATGAGGAGGTGTTTTATCCTTTCTTGTCGAATCAGGTATGCCCATTGCTTCAATTACATAAATTGATATGGGAGGTGTACGATGAATCAGAAACGTATGATTATTATTTCAGCACTTGTTTTCTCTATATTGTTTACTGGATTTTATTATCTATTGTTTTCTTATACCACACAAAATGAGGATATCCTACATAAGACATTATATATGAACCAGGTAGGTTTATATAAACAAGAGGATACCTTAAAGAAAATGCAGAAAAAATTAAAAGACCAGGGTATTGTTTCCTATACGTGGAAACAAAAAGATGTAACAGCAATCGTCTGTTATATTTCCACCAATATCGATGATACCAAAAATGGCCAGGATAAATTAAAATCTCTAGGGATTAATTATATTCAGAAAACAGCTGATATCGAAAGCAATGAAGTGGCAAAACTGATCGATGAAAAGAAATACCAGGAGGTACTGGAAAGGATCGCGGAATGAAAGTAAAAGATATGAATAAGGAACAACGTCCCAGAGAACATGCATTACAGGATGGTATTGAGGCACTTAACAACCGGGAGCTTGTGGCAATATTATTACGAAGTGGCAGTAAGACGCGCTCAGCACTAGAAGTCGCTGATGAAGTACTAGCAAAAATGGAACATTTAGGAGAGTTAGGTGTAGCACAATTAAATGATTTGATGGAAATTGATGGGATTGCACAGGCGAAAGCATTGGAGCTACAGGCAGCTTTTGAACTTGGCAGACGCATTGCTTTTGATAAAGTCAAACAGATGCATTGTATTAATAGTCCCAAGGATATTGTGGACTGGTTGAATCAGCAAATCGGTTTTATGAAACAGGAGCATTTTCTGGTACTCTTTTTGAATCATCATAACCAGATTGTTAGTTATCGTACG
>ENA-OWPJ01000894-OWPJ01000894.1-human-gut-metagenome-genome-assembly--contig:-NODE-894-length-17400-cov-2.80905_pt1 | contig 17400 bp, 13 predicted proteins | sample MGYA00248264_ERZ651846 | MGnify/ENA primary metagenome ERZ651846 (study PRJEB26924, sample SAMEA4378271) | human gut metagenome | biome: human gut; feature: human-associated habitat; material: faeces...
AATGGGTGTGCATAAATGATAATCTACATGAAACAGATCCAACATACAGGCAGCGTTACCGGCACAACCGCCAAGGGCAAATGTTTGTGTGCGGATATGAATATCTTCTTCCTTTTCAGGCAGGTGGGGAATTTCTATAATGACATCGGTGGTACATGAACCAATTATCGCAATATGCGGTTTCATAAATCCATCAATCCTTTCTTTTTTTTACATCGAATGTATGGTATCATCTTACTACAGAACGGACGTGATCGACAATGAAAAAACAAACAAAAAGAACAATACAATTGGTAAGTGGTGCGGTAGCAACTGCTTTATTGGCACGTGCAGCATATCGTCAAAATCATCAGCTGGATATCAGCTCTTTTGTATATCACAACGAAAAACTGCCAGGCAGTTTTCATGGCTTTCGTATCTTGCAGGTATCTGATCTGCATAATGCACGCTTTGGCTTTCATCAGAAAAAACTAATGAAGGAAATTCAGCTAGCAAGTCCGGATATCATTTTGATTAGTGGTGATCTAATAGATAAACGACGCTGTCGTAAAAATAATATTCAGCCAGCCTTACGTTTTGTAAAGGAAGCAGTCAAGATTGCTCCTGTATATTATGTACCAGGCAATCATGAAGCCACAAGTGAAATCTATCCATATCTAAAGGAACGATTATTGGCATATGGAGTTGAGGTATTAGGCAACAGCATGGTGGAATTAAGTAGAAACGAAGAAGCCATTACCTTGATTGGTGTAAAGGATCCAAAATTTTATATTCATGAACCACAGCGCTTTCAACATAATCTTCAGACTCTAAAACAGATGAGTGACAACCAATTTCATATATTGTTATCACATCGTCCGGAATATTTTGATTTTTATGCAGCCTGTGGCTTTGATATCTGTTTTTGCGGACATGCACATGGTGGACAAATTCGCTTGCCTAAGATAGGTGGGCTGTATGCTCCCAATCAGGGAATATTTCCAAAATATACAAATGGACGCTATGTAAAGGGTGATACTACCATGTTTGTATCCAGAGGACTGGGCAACAGCAAGGCACCTTTACGTATACATAACCATCCACAACTGGTGCTGGTGCGTTTATGTAAGGCGTAATATTATGATTTTAGCATTTGTGTGAAATCTTACAAGATGAAAAAGTCATGTATGCTTATGAACATGCATGGGCATCAAGGTTATGCAACAGATAAAGAATATATCTATTTAAATAGTGGAGATACACCTGTTTTTTCGCAATTAAAAGATGATATCAATTTTTGATATTGTGATCATGAATAACTCGTGATGCAATATCTGTAAATATAAACAGCCTTGTCATTTTATGCATTTGCCTTTATAATGTAGCATGTTAAGAGGTACGATTATGTTACATATTTATTTAGATGCCGAATTTGATGCGGTAAAAATTAAAGGGAAATTTCAACAGGCAATCATATCGATTGGGGCTGTGATGCTGGATGATAATGGGAAAGAACTGGATCAGTTTTATTCTCTTGTAAGACCAATGAATTTTGTACGGTTAACTTCTGTGGTTTATCGTATGACACATTTGAATACTCATCAAATTGAACATGCCAAAGCACTACCAATAGTGATGGAAATCTTTATGCGATGGATTCATCGCTATGAAAAGGATATGGATAATGTGAGATTTTACAGCTTTGGACCAGATGATCGAAGGACATTGATACAGAATTGTCGCTATTATGATCTGGATATGGAATTTTTTAAGGATATGAAAGATCTTCAAAAGGAAATATCACCATCTGTGAAGTTTCAAGAACAGCTGATATCCTCCACACTCTCCTTAGATGATTTAAAGAGTGCTTATGATATACATGGAGCAGTAGATCATAACGCTTTAAGTGATGCAATTGATTTGATGGAAGTTCATCGTGCGTATTGTTTACGCAAGCCACAAAACATGACACAGATTGCGGCAATTGTGAATCGCAAGATTAAGAAACAACAGGAGGTTGCCCTGAAACAGCGCTTACGACTTGCAAGAGTTATGAAAGAGCGTTTCAAAGATTATCCATCCCATATTCGAATACAGTTTCGAGAAGATGTGTTAGAAGAATTGAGAACGATGCGTGAGCGTGATGATAATTTTCATATTCGCTTTAAAAGTGATCGTATGATTATAGATGAAGAAGCATATTATTATAATGAATTAAAAATGATCATGTCGTTGATTCTGGATGATGAGGTGCCATCATTTTGTTTGGAAATCCATTACCATGGACAATCATTCACCAAACAATACCTGTTGACATATCGCAATGCGACCATGATCGAACATATTATAAAACGATTAATGGGTGTACCATTAGAATGATTCAGGAAAGGAAGGAAAAAAGGTCCTTCCTTTTTTTATAAGATGTATTTTAAAAATGTGCGTATCCATTGAATTTTTTTGATTTTCGTATATAATACTACTGAGGCGGGAAATTTGATTTCCTGTTTATGATTCGCAAAACAATATGTATGGGGAGTGGTTTTTTTTGGACGGATCGCATATAGGCCTATTGATTTTACTTGTAATACTAATTGCCTTGTCGGCATGTTTTTCTTCAGCAGAAACAGCGTATTCCTCTTTGAATGTCATTCGTTTGAAACAGATGGCGAAAAGCGGAAATAAAAAAGCGAAAACTGCATATGCTAATGCAAAGAATTTTACCGCTGTAATCACAACGATTTTGATTGGAAACAACGTGGTAAATATTCTTGCGACATCAATTTTGACAAGTCTTGCGACAGAACTGATCAAAGGAGCTGCCGGTGTTGCGGTAGCAACTGGTGTGATGACGGTATTGATTTTGGCGTTTGGTGAAATTACACCAAAAATCGTTGCGAAAGCGAAAGCTGAAAATATCGCCTTATTGATGGCTAAGCCATTGAGCATTCTGGTAACGGTGTTACGCCCGATTTCTTTTGTGGTTGAAAAGATTGAACAGCATTGGGAAGAAAAGCTTCAAATCGAAAATGTCACTGCGACAGAAGATGAACTGCTGGAAATCGTCAGTACGATTGAACAGGAAGGTGTCTTGGAACAGGAAGAACGTGAACTGATTGAAAGTGTCATCGAATTTGATGATAAAAACGTTCGTGATATCATGGTGCCAAGAGATCAGGTTGTATTCTTATATGACAATGCAACGTATGATCAGTTAAAAACAACATTACATGATCATAAACTCTCACGTTTACCAGTCATTTCCTATGAAACAACACAGGTTGTGGGAATACTGCGTGTACGTGATGTATTAGATGCATTATTGGAGGGCAAAGAAGTGGTAATCAAGGATTTGATGCAGCCACCAGTATTTGTGACTCAGCGTAAGAAGCTGCCTGCAGTATTAGAAGATATACAAAAATCAAGAGAGCATATCGCTATCGTTGAAGAATCACAGACATCCCATGTTTACGTCGGTATCGTTACCCTGGAGGATGTTTTGGAAGAACTGGTAGGAGAGATCTATGATGAATATGATCCTTTGCCAAATCATGTATTAGAGATTGGTCTACATACCTTTGAGATTGATGGAAAAGTTTCCTTGATTGATTTCTTTGATACTTATGTGGAGGATCAGGATGTTCCTGATACAAAAGCCAGAACATTTGCCGCATGGATTTATGAACTGAATAACCATCGTAAGGTTCGCAAGGGCCGTGAAATAGAATTTGAAAACTTTGAAATTAAAGTACTGGATACAAAAGATGGAATGGCATCCAGAATTGAACTTACGATTCTATCCTATAACGATGATGAAGAATTGCTGGATTAATAGATGAATGGAGGAAATGAACATGAATATCTTTATTAAAGCAGTAAAACCAGAAAATGCGCCGAAAGCATTAGGACCTTATTCACCAGCTACAAAGTTAGGTGATTTCGTATATCTGTCAGGACAGATTCCTTTAGATCCAGAAACTGGTGAAGTAGTAGGTACAACAATCGAAGAACAGACACACCAGGTAATGAAAAATATCGGTGCTGTATTAGCTGATATGGGACTTGGCTACAAACACATTATGAAAACAACCATTTATATCGCAGACTTAAATGACTTCGATAAATTAAATGAAGTTTATGGCTCTTATTTAGAAGAACCATATCCAGCAAGAAGCTGTGTACAGGTTGCACGTCTTCCTAAGGATGTAAAAGTTGAAATCGAATGTTTCGTTATCGATACATTGGTATACGAACAGCAGTATGCTGCACAGCAGAGTGGATGTTCAAGCTGTGGCGGTGGCTGTGATGGAGGCTGCTGCTAGTAAAGCTTTATGAAAGAGGCAAAATGCCTCTTTTTTCTTTTTCAATAGTATGGTAAGCTATAAGTGGATTTACGACAAGGAGGAGCTATGAACTTTATATTAGATATTAACGAAATCGCAAAACATAAGATTTTGCCATGTGATGTGTATCTAAACAATCAGCGGATTCCACATTTCAGCAGTTATCTTGGAGGTTTTCATTGTTGCTTTGAGGATCAATATGCGATGATCTTTGATTCAGAGGAAATCTATTTCCGTTATGTGAAAAACAAATTAACATCACGTGATCGAAGAGTCATGATTGCTTATGAGGATATGGATCATGTTCGCTTTACCATCGCAAGAACTGAAAAAGGTGTAGGCAATAAACTGGTATTAGATATCATCATCTATATGAAGATGGGGTATCCGGTTTCATCATACCAATTAGAAACATCTGCTTTTTCCCAAGTGCCAGAACTGGTAAAACTGTTGAAAGCACACCATGTACATATTGAAGATATCTTAGAACTTCATGTACGGGCAATCAAAAAAACATGTGAGGATTTAAAACAGGAACTGCTTCAAATGTATGATGATATGAAAGAAAAAGCAGGACTGTGTGAGCAGCGTAAAAATGACTGGAAATCAATTTAAACAGGAAAAGATGTAAAAAAAACATCTTTTTTTCGTATTTTCTATAATTATTTTACACTTTTATGATTTTTTCATCTATTTATGGTATAACCATACTTGGTGATGTGAATGATCTATTTATTGTATGAAAAATATCCGGATGTATATTGTTTAAGTGAAAAGGGTGTACACTGTTTCAAAGACACACATAGTGTCAAATTAATTGATCGCTGGTGCTTACGATATGGCAGCAGCTATGAAGGAAGAAAAGCGGCATGTCAAAAGGTTTGTGGTATTCATCAAAAAATACCGATTCTTTTATCTGAGAAAACAAAGGATATCTTATTTCCATTATCTGATATACGAAAGGATGAATGTATCTGGTTGAATTATCGTGCGATCATTTCCGTAAAAACAAAGAAAGACAGTGTATGTATCCTATTTGAAGATGGAAAAACGATTACCTTACATAAAGATATCCGAGGCATTAAGCGCCAACAGACTATCTGTAAGATGTTTTTAAACAGTCTTATGAAATGATGGAATTATGTTATTTCACATAATTTTTATAAGCAGGATTCTTGATTTTATGCTACTATTAATTTACTTTTATTTGTATAGGCGAACTGGAGGTTTTTTATGGAATATTTTTTATTGATATGTGTCTTATTGCTGGTGGTTGTCATCATTGTCATGTTTTTTATGATGCGTCCATCCACCAATAACAAAAAAGAAATGCGCTTATTATTAGCGGAAAGTGAAAAACAGCAACAGGCTGGTTTATGGAATCTTCAAAAACAGATGAATGAACAGCTGCAGTATTTCCAAAAAGAAATGACATCCTCTTTAAAAGCGGATATGATGGATTTAAGGGAAACGACCACCCAACGTTTGTTCTCTATTGAAAAGAATGTAAATAATCATCTTCAACAAGGCTATACCTCTACCAATCAGGCATTTGGCAAAGTGATGGAACAGATGGGAAAGCTGGATGAAAGTCAGAAGAATCTAAAAGAAGTCAGTATGTCAATAGCCAGTATCCAAAATGTATTGACGGATAAAAAGACGAGGGGAATCTTTGGGGAAATTGAGTTGTATACACTATTAGAAAATGCATTTGGTTTAGATCAAAAGCGTTTTGCGAAACAATATAAATTAAGCAATGGCAGTATTGCGGACGCAGTGGTCTTTGCGAAAGCACCTTTACATATGATATGTATCGACTCTAAGTTTCCTTTGGAAAATTATAATCGTTGTATGGAAGAAACACGCAAGGAAGAAAAGGCAAGACTACATCGGGTATTTGTGAGTGATGTAAAAAAGCATATCAAAACGATTCATGATAAATATATCCTGCCTGAAGAAACGGCGGAATTTGCCTATATGTTTCTGCCTGCGGAAGCCGTTTTCTCCTATATTTATGGTAATTGTGAAGAAATCATTCAATATTCTTATGAACAAAAGGTATATTTAGTGTCACCAACGACGCTGATGGCTTATATTACCGCTATAAAAGCAATTTATCTGGGCATTGAACGTAATGAAAATATGATCAGTATCCAGCAGGAGTTAAAAAAGCTGCAGGTGGAATTTGAACGTTTCGAGAAACGTTATCAGACGATCTATCATGATTTTGATAAATGTTATCAGGATATGAAACTAATGCAGATCACAACGGATAAAATGATACAGCGATTCCATGAAATCGAAGAGGTAAAACTAGAAAAAACAGATCAATGATCTGTTTTCTTTTTAAAAATCCAATTGTACATGATACGTTAAGATCCATTGATCAATCTGATAAAGATAAGCTAATAGCTGTGGTCCACTCATCAGCTGGCCATACCATGGAAGGGTATAAGATGCACCTTTACTTTCAATTAGTTCTTTTAATGTGGCGTCATCAAATAAACGATGCAGGGGAGAGGATGGATCATCATATCGTTCCTTTAATAAATCAGCGACCAGATCGGCGTATAGGGGATTATGGGTTTTAGGGAAAGGATTTTTCTTTCTCCAACAGACATCTTTTGGCAGCAGTTTCTCAAATGCCTTACGTAGGATGCCTTTTTCATTTTGTTTATAAAACTTCATATCCCATGGGATATTATATACATATTCCAATGTTCTTACATCCGCAAATGGTGCTCGTATCGTGATGTTTGCCCAGTTTGCCATTGTGATTTGACGTACTACCAAAGTCTGCATGAACCAGTGCAGACATAAAACACTGTGAATCCTTGCTTGGCGGTCTTCTTTACTATCATCAGATAGATAATCCATATCCGCAATGCTGTCCGCATAGTTTTTCTTAATATAGCCCTGATAATCAAAGTGCTTGATATCCTCATGCAACAAGGAAATACGATCATTTACATTTCTTAGCCATGGAAATGTTTCTAAATTTTTTAATTCTTTACGATAAAACCAAGGATAGCCGCCAAAGATTTCATCACTGCATTCTCCACTGAAAATCACACGTTCTTTTTGTGACACCTGTTCACATAACCATAATAAGGAACTGTCGATATCTGCCATGCCAGGAAATTCACGTGCCAGCATGGCATTTTTTAATTCATCACGCAATTGCTTCTGTGTAATCATCAATTCCTGATGTTGTAAAGGATAGCGTTCACACATCTGTTTGATATAATCATCATCTAAAGATACCTGATACATGTTGCCTTTAAAGTTTTCTTTATTGCCTTCATAGGCAAGGGAATAGGTACGCCAGTCTGATGTTTCCTTTGCACATACCGCTGTGATGATACTGCTGTCTAAACCACCGCTTAAAAAAGAAGCATGCACTTGGTCCATCTGACGTTTGATAGAGGCTTCCACAAGTTCATAGACATGTTTTGCGGTCGTATCGATATCATCTTCATGTTTTTTCGCACGTAAACGATAATATGTTTTTAATGCTACTTTATCTTTATACGTAAAATATTGTCCCATGGCTAATTGATGAATGCCATCAAGAATCGTTTTGCTTTCAGGAATACCCGGACCAAAGGCAAACAGGTCCATAACGCCTTCTTTACTCAGCTTTGGTGTAATATCAGCATTATCCAGCATGAGGGAAATACGATTACTGATGACAAGCTGGTAATCATCCTCATAATAATATAGAACAGAAAGTCCCAAAGGATCTTTAGCAGCTAGTATTTGATGATCATGATACAGCACGAAGGCATAGGCTCCTTCGATATGCTTCATCAAATCTTCTTTCCAGTGTAAATAGGCATATAAAAATAATTCTTCTAATGATGCAATAGGGGGAAACTGTGCTTCATGTAACTCTTCTTTAATTTGTTTTTCGTTATATACCTCACCATCTACCACGATGGCATAGTTCTTACGTGCATAACTGATTTCCTCAAAACCACACAGCCACATATCCTGCATATGCACAAGAGAAGCAAAGTGGGTATGCATGGCATCAATGTTCTGATTTTTAATAAATAAATACTCTTTCATTTGATCGCATCCTTTCGTTTCAGTGTATGATATACAAAAACAAAATATGACAGTGAAAACATGTACAGATAGGTAGAATTAAATATAAATGAGTGTATAATAAATATGCTTACAAGAAAAAGGAGAAGTTAAGACATGAAGGATACGTTTAATAGAAAGGATATCTCCACGTTTGTTTTAGTGGTGATTGCGTCATTTCTATGTGCAGTAAACATTAATACATTTATTAATGCTGGGGGCTTGTTTCCGGGTGGTTTTACAGGTTTAACGGTTTTTATTCAGCGATACTTTGATCAATATCTTGATATCGCTATTCCATATTCACCAGTGTATTATTTATTAAATGCCATTCCAGCATTTATCGGCTATAAAATGGTAGGAAAGAAATTTACGATTTTTTCCTGTCTGATGATATTTTTAACCGGTCTATTTGCGGATATCATGCCAAGTATCAATATCACAGAGGATATCCTGTTGATCACAATCTTTGGTGGTATCTTGCAGGGTATCGCTTTGGGTATTGCACTTCGTGGCAATGCCAGTAGTGGAGGTACGGATTTTATCGCTATGTGGATCAGTAAAAAGACTGGTCAGCCGGCATGGAATTTCATCTTGGGGATGAATGCGGTAATGCTTGTGGCAGCAGGATATTTATTTGGCTGGAATAAAGCTTTATATTCCATCATCTTTCAGTTCTGTAGTACACAGGTCATCAATACCGTTCATAAACGTTATAAACAAATGACGATTTTCATTATTACCAGCAACCCAGAAATCGTTGTGGAAGAAATACAGAATTCTACCCATCATGGGGTCACGCGTTTAGATGGTATTGGTACATATTATGGACAGCCAAGAACGATGCTGTATACAGTTGTGGATTCTAATTCCGTAAAAGGTCTGGTGACCCGAATCAGAGAAATTGATACATCAAGTTTTATCAATGTCACAAAGACAGAATATGTCGAAGGCAGATTCTATCAGGTACCGATTGAATAGAGGTTTCATTGAAATCTCTATTTTTTTCATATATTCTTCATGTTTTCATCACATTCCTTCTATATAATGGGTGAGCATAAGGAGGAATATTATGTATATCATAAAGAATGCATGGCGAAACATCTGCCGAAATATGGGAAAGAATATATTGCTTGGCATCATTGCACTCGTCATTGGATTATCTTGTTGCCTTTCATTATCCATTCATCAAGCAGCAGCAAAACAAAGAGCTGCTGGCTTAGATGAGCTTACCATTAACGCAACGATTGGCATTGATCGTATGTCTGTTATGAAACAGGGAAACAAAGAGAATCCAGAGGATGTGGATCCTAAAGAAATGTTGTCAAATATCCATTCACTTTCTTTAGAAGAGTTACAAACATATGCGAAAGCTGAAAGCGTAAAAGATTTTTACTATACAGAAACTTTGTCAATGAATGCAGAAGGCATAGAGCCGCTATCATCAAGTGATGAGCATATGCCAGATATGGGAAAGAATTTTGGTGGTAAAGAAATGAGCAGTGCAGATTTTTCACTTATTGGCTATAGCACCCAGGAGGCAATGACGACTTTTGTGGAAGGCAATGCCAGTATAACTAAGGGCACGATGTTTCTGGAAAGTGATCAAGACACATGTATCATTTCTGAAGAATTAGCAGAATATAACACTTTGGCTGTTGGAGATACCATAAAACTGGTAAATCCAGATAATACCAAAGATGTAACAGAATTAAAAATTAGCGGAATTTACAGCTTAAATGAAACAAGTAGTGATATAGGATTCATGAGAAGTGATCCTGCAAATCAGATATATACAAGTACAACAACTATAGATACGATTGTGGAAGCATCAAATAAAACGGATAGTGATAAAGCTTTAAAGGCAAGTGTATCAGGGACTTATCTGTTTGAAAATGTAGATGCATATGAAGCTTTTGAAGCACAGGCAAGAAATCTTGGATTATCAGATGATTATACGATACAATCACAAAACCTGAATCAATATGAACAAAGTCTTCAACCTTTGGAAAGCCTGAGTGGATATGCGACAATTTTCTTAGTTGTTGTACTTGTGATTGCGGGCTTGATTCTAGTGGTTCTTCATATATATCATATCCGTGAGCGCAAATATGAAATTGGTGTACTTGCGGCTATAGGTATGAATAAGCGCAAAATTGCTTGTCAGTTTGTATTGGAGATATTTGTTGTGACAATGGTATCCATGCTGATAGGAAGTGGCATAGGTGCGTGTATCAGTGTACCAGTTACCAATATGTTGTTAGAAAACACTACCATAACACAAAATGATCGTCCTGGAAATTTTGGGAAAGATATGCCAGAAGATACAGGTGATCATAAAGAAATGTCAAAGGATATGATGGCACAGGGAAAACAATATATTCGTGAAGTAAGCAGTGCTACAGATATCATCGTGGTATTGGAAGTATGTGGCATTGCGGTATTGTTGACAATGGTGTCTGGCGGTGTTGCGATTATGAGCATCTTACGTTATGAACCTTTAAAGATTTTGTCAGATAGAGAGTAGGTGTATCATATGGAAATCTTACAATTACAAGATGTTAGTTATACGTATACAGGAAAAACAAATGTTATTGAACATGTATCCTTGTCCTTTGAACAGGGAAAAATTTATGCCATCGTAGGCAAAAGCGGTGCAGGGAAAACAACGCTGCTTTCCATGATGAGTTTACTGACCAAACCATCATCAGGCAAAATCTTATATGATGCAAAAGATATTACAGATATGGATCCATATCATTATCGAAGTCAATATGTTGGTGTAATCTTTCAGAATTATAACTTGTTAATGCATTTAACCGCTTTAGAAAATGTAGTATTATCCATGGAAATTGCCGGTAAGAAAGAAAACCGCAAAATGATTGCAAGAGAGTTGCTGGAAAAAGTTGGATTGGATGAAGAAGAAATGAATCGCAGAATATTGAAACTATCCGGAGGTCAACAACAAAGAGTTGCCATCGCACGATGCTTGTCTTATGAGCCGAAAGTGATTTTGGCAGATGAGCCAACAGGCAATCTGGATATGGAAACACAGGCTGAGATTCTTGAAATATTTAAGTCCTTGGCAAAAGAGGGTCATTGTATCATTATGGTAACGCACTCTAAAGAAGTCGCTGCCTGTGCAGATGAAATCTATGAATTAAAACGAATGAAAAAATCCACAAAAAAGATATAGAAGGCTATATCTTTTTTTTCTGCCATGTTAAAATATACTAAGGTAGAAGAGGAGTAGAATTATGGATAAAAAAGATCAGCGATATCAGGATTATGTAAGTATTTTAAAGAAGGAACTGGTTCCTGCAATGGGCTGTACGGAGCCAATCGCCATCGCATTTGCGGCAGCACTTGCGAAAGAAAAATTCAATCAGGAAATTGATGCCGTGGATATTTATGCCAGTGGCAACATCATCAAGAATGTAAAAAGTGTAATCGTACCAAATACCGGTGGTAGAAAAGGTATTCCAGTAGCGGCAGTGGTGGGGATTATCGCAGGAGATGCGAGTAAAAATCTTGAAGTTATCAGCGAGGTAAGCGAAGAACAGCGTGCAGCAATCGATACCTTCATGAAGGAAAAATGCATCCGTGTACATCCTTTAAAATGTGAAAATGCATTAGAGCTAGAAGTGATTGTATCTAATGAAAAGTCTTATTGTAAAGTAAAAGTAGCACAGGAGCACAGCAATGTGGTATTGATTGAAAAAAATCAGGAAATCCTGTTTGAAAAAAGTATCTGTGGCAAGGAACAAAAAGATGAAGCATACGCTTCCTTATCCATGGAGGATATCTATGATTTCGCATTAACCGCTGATTTAGATGATGTCAAAGATATTTTGCAGCGCCAGATTGATTACAATACAGCGATTGCAAAGGAAGGCATTGAAAAATGCTATGGGGCAGGTATTGCCAATATGCTGTTGAAAGTATATGGGGACAGTGTACAGGTAAAGGCAAGAGCAATGGCTGCAGCCGGTTCTGATGCAAGAATGAGTGGTTGTGAATTGCCAGTCATCATTAATAGTGGAAGCGGCAATCAGGGCATGAGTGCTTCTTTACCGGTTATTGTATATGCGAAAGAGCTGCAAAAAAGCAAAGAAGAATTATATCGGGCATTATTGATTAGTAATCTTTCCACGATCTATCAAAAACAGTTCATTGGCAGATTGTCTGCATATTGTGGGGCAGTGAGTGCAGGTGCTGGCGCAGGTGCTGGGATTGCATATCTTTTGGGTGGCAACTATGAAAACATTACGCATACGATTGTCAATGCATTAGCAATCACAAGCGGTATGATCTGTGATGGGGCAAAACCAAGCTGTGCCGCTAAGATTGCCAGTGCCGTTGATGCGGGGATTATGGGCTGTTATATGTATCAATGCGGTAAGCAGTTTTATTGTGGAGAAGGCATTGTTCAAAAGGGAATCAAGGCCACAATAGAAAGTGTAGGAGAGCTTGCCCGCAAGGGAATGAAGGGAACCGATGAAGAAATTATAGAATTGATGATAAAAAATGATAAATAAAGGATAAAAAGGAATATATTTTCTACGAATGTAGGAAAAATATTCCCTTTTTTTCCTAAAAAGGTTATAATTAATTTGAAAATATAAATAGGCAAATCTACCGCAAGATAGAGACGCAAAACTACAGGGTCCCACGGGGATAGCCAGTTGCAAAAAAAATGTTCTTTTTTTTGTTGCTGTTTTGGCAGCCTTTTTATTATAATCAGGAGGATGCAATACAATGAAAATTAAAAAGCACATACGCAATACAATATTGATTCTGCTGATTTTGTTGCTGCCGACAATTTCTATGCTGCCAATGCATGCATCAAGTCGAAGGGTCATTAAAGTAGGATATCCGATACAGTCAGGATTGACGATGAAGGATGAAAATGGCAATCGTTATGGATATACTTATGATTATCTGATGCAGATTGCCCAATACAATGATTGGGAATATGAGTTTGTAGAAGCAAAGGGAGATTTAAATGAACAGTTGACCACATTAACAAAACAGCTGGAAGATGGGGAAATTGATTTGCTGGGCTGTATGCGTTACAATGATGCACTCGCCAAAATGTATGATTATCCAAGTGAACCATATGGCTATGCATATAATATTATTGCGGTCAAAGATGATAGTGATCTTGTCAATTTGGAATCATTAGCAACCAAAAAGGATTTAAAGATTGCCGTTAATAAAAATGCGAAAACACGAATTGAAAAGCTAGATCAGTTTGCGGCGATGAATGGATTTACCTATACCAAGATTGAGGCATTAGATACAGAGGATTTAATCAAAAAAATCGAAAATGAAGAAGCGGATGCCTATCTGCTTACAGATTTAGAAAATACGGAGGACTATCGAAGTATTTCACGCTTTTCACCGGATGCATTCTATTTTGCGACGACCAAAGGAAATACAGAAATCGTAACGGAATTGAATCAGGCAATTCTAGATCTTTCTAAAATGAATCCATTATTGACAACCACACTGTATAATCGTTATTTTGAAAATATGTGTGGGGAGATTCATCTAAACAGCAAAGAAAAAGAATTCATCAAAGAAAATGGTACCATCAAGGTATTGGTACTTGAAAACAATGCGCCAATTGAAGATTCTAAAAATGGTGAAGCGGTAGGAATCGGCAAGGATATCCTGGATTTTATTTCTGAAAATACGGAAATGAAATTTGAATATGAGATGGTAAAAACATATGAAGAATATAAAAATAAAATAAAAAATAGAGAAGCCTCTGTTTTGATGGGATTACCATTTGATGCATCACAGGCAGAAACATTGGATGTCACATTTACTTCTCCATGGCTGGTAAGTGATATCATGCTGGTTATGAATAAAAATCTGGATCCTAATGAATTAAAGGACAAAATCAAAGGGACCACCTATTTAAATACACCCGCAATTGCGGAAGCAAACGAAGATAAACGCTACAACAATATCGAAGATTTATTAGAAGCATTAAATGATCGGGAAGTTGATTATGCATATATCAATCCATATCAGCTGACGTATTATACCAACAAGTTGCATTTGGACAACCTCAGTACTTTTTCTGTACCGGAATATTTATTGAATCAATATGCATTTGGGGTATCTAAAAATACAGATTCCCGTCTGATCAGTATTTTAAATAAAGGGATACGTACGATAGACAGTGAAAAATTGAACCGCTATATCTATAAGAATGCCTACGTGGAAGAAAGCTTTCATTTAAAGGATTTTTTGAATGAGCATATCGCTGGTGTTAGTTTTGTCGCATTATTGTTGATTGCGGGAATTGTTGGCGCAATCTTTATGTATTACCGGCATCGTTTTGAAGTACAGCGTGCCATTGAACTGGAATATCAGCGATATCAGATGTTATCGATAATCACTGGAGAAATGACCTTTGAATATGATTTTGAAAAGGATACAATGAAAATCAGTAAAGAAGGCATCGGAAAGATTGCAAATGAAGAAATGATTGAGCATTTTAAAGATGAATCCGCAAAACAGGAAACCAATGAACATATGGTATTGACGGTATTAGAAGAATATCTGGAAAATGCGTTAGATCGTCATGAAGAAGTTTTGATACGTATGCTGGATGGCAGTGAACGCTGGTATCAGCTGGTAATTAAAATTATTTATGATATAGGAAACTATGGACATCGACCAGTTTATGCGATTGGCAAGATTTTAGATATCCAGCAGCAGATCAATGAAAAGGAACAGCTGTATAAAGAGAGCACGACAGATTCTTTGACAGGCATCTATAATCGTGCTGGAGGATTTAAAGAAATCAATCATGCATTATCCAAACAGGGTGGTGCCATCATTATGGCAGATCTAGATAAATTCAAACAGGTAAATGATGAATTTGGTCATTTTGCGGGAGATCATGTATTGATTGAAACTGCATCGATATTAAAACATGTATTCCATGAAGGAATCGTTGCACGCCTTGGCGGAGATGAATTCTTATTGTTTATCCAGAATACCAATAAGGAAGAGATTGCACTTCTATGTGAGCAGGCATTAAAAGAAATGCATGAGAAAAAATATGAAGATGCAAAAAACGTAGATGTGACAATGAGTATGGGCGTTGTATTTGTGAAAGAAAACGCCTCATTGGAAAATGCGATGCGAAAAGCCGATGAGTTATTATATGAAGCAAAACGCAGTGGACGCAGCACATATCATATATGCGAAGAAACAGTTTAATAAAGAAGGTGGAGCTATGGAAATTGTAAAAAAGGAAAATAAGTCTGAGAATGAAGCGTTTTATGTAGTCGGTGTGGGAGCAAGTGCCGGTGGATTAGAAGCATTACAGGATTTCTTTAAAAGCATGCCAGATGATTCAGGATGTGCCTTTGTGGTAATCCAGCACTTGTCACCAGATTATAAGAGTTTAATGAGCGAGCTGCTTGCCCGCTATACCAAGATGGAAGTCCATGTGGCGAGTGATGATGAAGAGGTAAAACCAAATCACGTCTATCTGATTCCGCCAAAAAAGGAATTGACGATTCATCATGGACATTTGAAATTAGATGAACAAAACAATATCAATGGGATTAATCTTGCCATCGATAATTTCTTTCGATCCCTTGCAAGAGATTGTGGCAAATATGCCATTGCCATCGTTTTAAGTGGTGCTGGAAGTGATGGCTCTTTAGGTATTCGTGATATCAAAGAGTATGGTGGTATGATCATGGTACAAGAACCTAAAACTGCCGCATTCAACAGTATGCCATTAAGCAGTATCGCAACCGGATTATGCGATTATGTATTGCCTCCTGGAAAGATGTCAAAGGCAATGACGGGATTTATCCAACATCCATATATGCATCCAGATGAAGCCAATGAACAGCCTTTACATAAAGACACATTATCTAAGATCTTAGATGTTTTAAAAGAATACTGTCATATGGATTTCTCCAATTATAAGGAAAATACCCTGGTACGAAGAATGGAACGTCGTGTCAGTATCAATCAGTTCCATAATTTGGAAGAATATCTGAATTATTTAAGTGGCAGTGATCAGGAAAAAGAAACCCTGTTTAAAGAATTATTAATTGGTGTTACAGGATTCTTCAGGGATGCGGAAGCCTTTGATTTTATCGCAAAGAATGTCATTCCAAAAATGAAAGCAGTCAACCAGACGATTCGTATCTGGTCTGTGGCATGTTCTACAGGTGAAGAAGTATATTCTATTGCGATGTTGTTAAATGAATATCTGGAAAGTAATCATTTGGATTATGAAATCAAGATCTTTGCGACGGATATCGACCGTAATGCACTGGCAGTTGCTTCACAAGGAATCTACTCCGCAAGTGTTGCCATGGATATCGATCCTTACCTGTTGAAAAAATACTTTACAAAACAGGATAGCGGTTATCGTATTAATGCAGATATACGTAAGATGATCATCTTCTCTGCACATAATGTATTAAATGATCCACCGTTCTCTAAATTAAATATGATTATATGTCGTAATCTGTTTATCTATTTGAAAACCCATGTACAGCAGGAACTGTTATATCGTTTCTATTACGCATTAAACAACAGCGGCTATCTGTTTATGGGAAGCAGTGAATCCATTGGAGAAATGAATGAATCCTTTGAAGTGATTTCCCGTAAATGGAAGATCTATCGTCAGAAAGAAGATATTCGACCAACCAGTAATATGATTATCAATGCAAATGGTTTAACTGAGCATTTCTCCAGTATTCTTAGAACCAGTGACTATCGTAATATTGATAATCATGGCATTAAGGTAGAAAAGATTGTAGAATCTGCTTTTTCTGCAATGTCACCACCAAGCATTATCATCAATGATGTGGATAACATCATTTATATGGGTAGTGATATCCATCGTATCCTACGCTTTAAACCAGGTGTATTCTCACAGAATCTATATGCGAATTTGCCAGGTGGTCTTGGCTTGTTTGTGAATGGTGTTGTGAGAAGATTA
>ENA-OWPJ01000896-OWPJ01000896.1-human-gut-metagenome-genome-assembly--contig:-NODE-896-length-17366-cov-6.17399_pt1 | contig 17366 bp, 21 predicted proteins | sample MGYA00248264_ERZ651846 | MGnify/ENA primary metagenome ERZ651846 (study PRJEB26924, sample SAMEA4378271) | human gut metagenome | biome: human gut; feature: human-associated habitat; material: faeces...
TATTTACAACTATTAAAAACTATACAGATACAGCAGACACAGGATCAGATTATCTATGCTCCATTAACTATGGAGTATATGAGAAAGAAGCATATGTATTAGATGTCATTTACACTAAAGATTCTATGGAAATAACAGAGCCTCTACTAGCTAACAGTCTATATGATTACAGAGTTAATGAGGCAGACATAGAAAGTAACAATGGGGGTAGAGGTTTTGCAAGGTCAGTAGAAAGAATTCTAAAAGAAAAATATAAGAGTAATAAAACTAAGATAAACTGGTTTCATCAGTCAAAGAATAAACAAGCTAGAATACTCTCAAACAGTACTTGGGTAATGGAACATATATATTTTCCAAAGAATTGGATAGATAGATGGTCAGAATTTGCAAAGGCTATTTTAACCTATCAGAAAGAGGGGAAAAATAAAAATGATGATGGACCAGATACACTGTCAGGAATAGCTGAGAAGAACAACAATGCAAAAAGATTTGGATGGTAAAAATAAAGAAGGTGAAATATGTTTGAATGGATTAAAAAATTATTTTCTAAAAGTAAAGAGAAGGTGGAAAAGAAGGTGGAGAGAAGTTATGTAGAAAAATTAATTCAGAACTGGGAAATGTCAAAGTCTAGAAAGATGATGATTACAGGAGAAGACTACTACAGAGGAAAACAGGATATACTCAATAAAAAAAGACTGGTTAGAAATGAAAAAGGAGACTTAGTTGAAAATTTTGCTTTGGTAAATCATAAAATAGTTGATAATCAATATAGTAAACTTGTGGATCAGAAAGTTAATTACTTAGTAGGAAAACCTATTTCTTTTAAAAGCAAAGATGAGAAATACGTAGAAGAATTACAAAAAATATTTGATAAAAATTTTCATAGAAAATTCAAATATTTAACTGAGAATGCCTTAAATAATGGTGTAGGGTGGTTGCATCCATACTATGACAATGAGGGTAATTTCAAATTGAGACAGTTTGAACCTTCTGAAATACTACCAATCTACAAAGACAAGGATAAAGAAGAACTGGAAATGGTAGTAAGATTATATAAAGAGGCTGTACTTGGAACTTATGAAACCATTGAGAAAGTAGAAGTGTATAAAAAGAATGGAATAGATAGATATGTTAGGAAAAGAGGGGTGTGCTCATTGGAATGTGAGAACATCCCTTATGTAATTTTTACAGAAGGAGAGGAGGAGAAGCCTTTTAACTGGGCTAAAATTCCTTTTATACCATTCAGATATAATCAACAGGAAATACCTCTTATAGCAAGGGTAAAAAGTCTGCAAGATGCTATTAATATAATAGTATCTAATTTTCAAGACAATATTACAGAAGATATAAGAAATACAATATTTGTTTTAGTAAACTTTGGAGGACAGGATCCAGCAGATTTCAGAAGAGATTTGCAAGATGGGATTATTAAAGTTAATGCAGTAGAAGGAATATCAGGAGATGTTAAAACACTTCAAGTTGAGGTAAACTCAGAAAACTATAAAACAATATTAGAAATGCTTAAAAAAGCTATTATAGAAAATGGGAGAGGATTTGACGCTAAGGATGACAGAATGTCAAATAATCCTAATCAGATGAACATACAATCCATGTATGCAGATATAGATTTAGATGCAAATAATATGGAGACAGAATTTCAAGCTTCATTTGAACAGTTGCTATGGTTTGTAAATGTTCATTTGAGAAAAGATAAGGATCCTACTTTAGAAGTTATATTTGACAGAGATGTTCTTGTAAATGAAGGACAGACAATAGAGAATATAGCAAAATCAGTAGGAATTATATCTGAAGAAACACTTGTATCAATGCATCCATTTGTAGTAGATCCAAAAGCAGAACTTGAAAGGATAAAAAAGGAAAAAGAAGAAAAAATGGAAGTGTATCCAGAGGCTTTTAAAAATCTAGGTGATCCAGATGTCAAAGAAGAGTAGTTATTGGCAAGAAAGGTTTTTAGAGGAAGAAGAAAGAATAAATAAGGATGCCAGAGCATATGCAAGAAGAATGGAACAGCAATACAATATAGCACTTAGAAACATAGAAAGAGATATAAATGATTGGTATATGAGAATAGCAAAGAACAACAATGTTAGTCTACTAGAAGCTAAAAGAATGTTAACAACTAAGGAGTTAGCAGAATTTAAGTGGAGTGTAAAAGAATATATAAAAGCTGGAGAAACTAATGCTATTTCTCCTATTTGGATGAAAGAACTTGAGAATGCTTCTGCTAGAGTACATATATCTAGATTAGAAGCTTTGAAAATTCAAATACAGAATGAAGTTGAGGGAATCTATGGAGTAAGAGATAAAGAAATGCAGAATTACCTTATAAGAACTTATGGGGAAACATATTACCATACAGCTTTTGAAATACAGAAAGGGAATGGAGTAGGATGGTCTTTAAATAGGCTTGATACTAATAAAGTTAATACTATTATTCATAAACCTTGGGCAGCAGATGGAAAGAATTTCTCAGAAAGAATTTGGGAAGATAAGACAAAGTTGATTAATACTTTACACACAGGACTTACTCAAAACTTTATTAGAGGAGAAGCTCCAGACAAGCTTATATCTTCTATTACTAAAGAATTTAATATAAAAAAAAGTGCAGCAGCTAGGCTAGTAATGACAGAATCAGCTGCATACTCTTCACAGGCCAGAGAGAAATCATTTAAGGCATTGAACTTGAGTAAATATGAAATAGTGGCAACTTTAGATAGTAAAACATCTGAAATATGCCAGGAAATGGATGGAAAAGTATTTGATATGAAAGATTATCAAGTAGGAATAACAGCTCCACCTTTTCATGTTTGGTGTAGAACTACTACGGCTCCATGGTTTCCTGAAAATTTTGATGCAGAAAGAATAGCTAGGGGAACAGATGGGAAAACATATAAAGTTCCAGAGAATATGAAATATAAAGACTGGAAAGAAAAATATGTGAAAGACAATGAAGAAAATGATATAATAGAAATAAAAACAAAAGATGATTTTATAAAGAGAATGAAAGAAGATTTTGGTTTTACTAAAGTAGCTACAGATGGGGTAGAATTAGATGTTTTAAGGGAAGTTCATGAGACATTAAAAGAATCATATGAAGACTATCCTGTACTAAAAGATTTCATTACAGATTTTAATATCAGTACTAAAACCAAAGCTCCAGCATGGGCAGCAATGGAAGTGAAAGAAAATGGAAAAATTATCAGATCTCTAAATGTAAATCCTAAACACATAGGTGATCAAAATGAAATTTTAAAAATGATAGACCGATCTGTACAAACTGGATGGTGGACACCAAAAGATGGTGCAGGTGGAATAGTGAGACATGAATTAGGACATATGATTGAATATGCCTTAAATTTAAAAATGGCAAAGCTAGATTTAAAAAATCTTACAACTTCTACTGCTGGATTAATAGATCCGTGGAAAGCGTGTGCAAAAGGAACACTATCTAAGAAGATTTTATCTGGAGTATTTAAAAGTAAAGGTTTAAAAACGAATAAAGCCAATCTTGAGAACTTTATCTCAAAATATGGAGCTAAAAATACAAAAGAAGCATTAGCAGAATGTATTGGGTGTGATGATAAAAAAGAAATACCAGATTTAGTAAAATCAGAAGTGATGAAACTTATCAAGGAGTTGATGAAATAATGTTAACAGAATATCCTATGGAACTAAAAGAGAAAATTGAGTATGATTCTCAAGGGAAAATAAGATTGAAAGAGGGAGCTACAGAAGAAGAGAAGAAAATATTCAATGAACACATGAAGCTTCTTGAGTCTCTTGAAAACTTAGAAGATATAAAAGATATAAAAACAATAATTGATTATTAAGCACTTAGAGAAATCTAGGTGCTTTTTTAATACAAAAAATCTCGCCTTTTTGGTATTGCAGGCGGAAAAGAACAAGAAACTGCACTCAAGGTCTTACCTTGTAAAAAAATGAAGTAGTTAGGGAGGAAAAAATGACTAAAGAAATATTAATGAAAATGGGATTAACAGAAGAACAAGCTACAAAGGTATTAGAAGCACATACTACAGCAATAAATGGGAAATATATACCTAAAGAAAGATTTGATGAAGTTAATACCAAAAAACAGCAACTAGAAGCATCAGTAGCAGAAAGAGACAAACAGTTGGAAGATTTAAAAAAATCAACTGGAGATGTAGAAACACTGAAAAAGCAAATAGAAACTTTGCAAAATGAGAATAAAACAAAAGAAGAAACGTATAAAACAGAGTTGTCTAATTTGAAAAAAACTAATGCACTTGATTTAGCTTTATCTGGAGCAAAGGTTAAAAATAATAAAGCAATAAAAGCTTTATTAGATAATGAAAAAATCAAACTAAAAGATGATGGAACATTAGAAGGACTTACAGAGCAGTTAGAAGCTATTAAAAAATCAGATGCATATTTATTTGAGGAAACTCAAACAAATACAAAACCATCAATTCCAAAAGGATATGTGCCTGCACCAGCAGCACCAGAAGGAACAGTGACAACCCCTGCAAGTTTAGGAGATGCAGTAGCAACAGCTTTAGCTGGAGTATTTAATAAAAATTAAGGAGGAGATATAAATGGCAGTAACATTAGCACAAGCAAAATTAAATGTACAAGATGCATTACAAATGGGGGTAATAGATGAATTTGCAAAAAGTAACTTCATAATGGCCAACATCCCATGGGATGATTGTGTATCACCAACTGGAGGAGGAGCAACTCTTACATATGCATACACAAGATTAAAAACACAGCCAACAGCAGCTTTTAGAGAAGTAAACACAGAGTATACAGCTCAAGAAGTGGAAAAAGAAAGACATACAGCTGATATAAAAATATTTGGAGGAGCATTCCAAATAGATAGAGTAATAGCTGATATGGGAGGAATTATAAGTGAAGTAACACTGCAAATGCAGCAAAAGATTAAAGCTGCATCAGCACTATTTAATGAGAATGTAATCAATGGTGATAGTGCAGTAGATAACAAAGCATTTGATGGACTTGATAAAGCTCTTACAGGTTCATCAACAGAAGTTGTTCCAACAGCTCCAATAGATTTATCTACATCAGCAGCAGTAGATACTAACTGGAAAGAGTTTTTGGATGTATTGGATGAATTTCTTATGGGATTAGATGGAACTCCATCAATGATTGGAGGAAATACAAAGCTTATTGCTAAGATAAGAGCATGTGCAAGAAGAGCAGGAATGTATCAAGTAACAAAAAATGATTTTGGTCAACAAGTGGAATCATACAATGCAATTCCTTTAGTGGATTTAGGAGCGAAAGCAGGAACTAATGATCCAGTAGTTAAAACTAATACATCTACAGGAGAAACATCTTTATACGCTATAAGATTTGGATTAGATGGATTTCATGCAGTAACTACTCCAGGACAATTCATCAAAACATGGTTACCTGACTATAGTAATGCCGGAGCAGTAAAAACTGGAGAAGTAGAAGCACTAGCAGCAGTTGTATTAAAAACAACAAAGGCAGCAGGAGTATTAAGAGGAATTAAAGTTCAATAGGAGGAAAATTAATGGCTAAAATAATATGTCCTAACAAAGAATACACTGGAATTTCTGCCAGTGTATCTTTTTGTAATGGAAAAGGAGAAACAGAAGATCCAAGATTGATAAAATGGTTTAAAGACCGTGGATATACTGTAATAGATAATGGAGAAGTGGCAGTAGAAGCAGTAAACATTGTAGGAGAAACAGAAGAAAAAGGAACATATACCAAAAAAGAATTAGAGGCAATGAGTGCTCCTGATATAGACGAGCTGGCAGCCAAAGAGGGAGTAGATATTTCTAATTGCAAAAACAAAAATGAAAAAACAGAAAAGATCTTAGAACACCAAAAGGCTAAAGAAGAAAAATAGGAGGAAATCATGGGAATAGATGAAGCAGTAAAATTAAGATTGAAAATGTTTAAAATAACAGCATCAACAGAAGATGAAGACATATTAGAATACCTCATAAATAAATCTCTCAATAGCATAAATAATATAACCAATCAGGATTATACTGCTGATACATTCCCTACTCCTATTTTTGAAATATGGGTGGATAAAGTAGCAGGAGATTATATAAACCTCAAGAAAACTACTGGAGAGCTACCAGAAGATTATGACTTATTACTTCTAGTTAATCAGATAAAATTAGGAGATACAAGTATAAATCTAGGAGAAGGAACAGCAAGTAGCGATGAACAGAGATTAAATACTGCAATAAGCTATTTAATGTTTGGAAGAGACAGAGAACTAATAAGGTTTAGGAGGATGTCAAGATGACAAGAAAAGAAAAGTATATAGCAGCTTACAGAAAGTCAATAGAAAAGCTTTATGATGATACATGCAGTATTTATGAGAGTGGCATGATAAAAGACCCTAAAACAAAAATTACAAAGCCTACAGATGATATTTTAGTAGTTGAGAATCAACAATGTAGGATATCATTTAAAACTATATCCCCTACTAATCAAACTGAGAGTAATAATAAGACCTCTCAGGAGATAAAACTATTCATAGCTCCAGAACTACTTATCAAAGAAGGTTCTAAAATAGTTATAACTAGAAATGGAAGAACTACAGAATATAGAAATAGTGGAACTCCAGCTATATATAGTACTCATCAAGAGATAATTTTAACTCTAGTAAAGGAATATGCATAATGGGGAATGCAGTTAAAATAAATTTTAAAGAACTTGAAAACTTTTCAAAGCAATTAGAAAAATTGGCAGAAGAAACAAGATGGGTGATAGTGGAGCTTGCAAATGAGATAGCAGCAAGATTACTGAGGAAAGTAATTAAAAGAACTCCTGTTGGGATATATGGAAAACAAATACCAGTCACTAAAAAGATTTATAGATATGAGGTAATTCAAGGCGAAACAACAAGGAATGGAAAGCCCAAGAAGAGAAGAATTGATACAGGAAGAACAAAAACAGTTATGCAGAGTACATCAAGTAAAACTGGTGGTACTTTGAGAAGAGGATGGGATATAGGACCTGTTATTAAGTCTGGTGAAACCTATTCAGTGGAAATATTTAATTCAGTAGAATATGCATCTTATGTGGAGTTTGGGCACAGAACAAGAAATCACAAAGGCTGGGTACAAGGGCACTTTATGCTTACTATCTCAGAAAAAGAGCTATCAGAGAATCTAAATGTAATTATAGAAAAAAAGCTGACAGAATTGTTCAGGGAGCGGTTTAGATGATGAATGGAATTATAGCAGGTATAGGAAAAGCTTTATCAGATGAGTTTAAAGATACATATCAAATATATATGGAACAAATACCACAAGATTTTAAAGAGCCTTGTTTTTTTATACAAGGAATAAATGCAACAGAAAAGCAGTTTTTAAACAGAAGATATAAATTCAATCAATCCTTTGTGGTTCAGTATTTTCCTGAAGAAGATAAAATATCAAATGAAAATATGTATTTTATAGCTGAAAGAATGATGAGAGCTTTAGAATTTATAGAGCAAATTGGAGAAGAAGAAACAAATAAACTTAGAGGGATAAGCAGAAGTTATAGAATAATTGATGGGGTATTGAATTTATTTGTTGATTACAATTTCTTTGCTTATTTGGAAATACCAGAAGAAGCATTTATGGAAATTTTAAATGGGAATTATCAAACAAAAGGGTAAGGAGGAAATATAGTGGCAAAAGAAATAAAAGAAACTATTGTAGAAGAGAAAAAATTTACTAAAAATTCTTTAGTGAATAGTGAGAAATATAAAAGTAAAAAAATTCTATTAAAAGTGCTGCTTGAAGATGAGAAGAAATATTCATTTAAAGAAGTAGAAAAAATAATAGATGACTATTTAAAAAAAGGGGTGAAATAAATGGCATTTGGAGGAGGAACATGGCTAACTCAAAACAAGGTACTTCCAGGTACCTATATTAACTTTGTAAGTGCAGCAGCAGCTTATGTAAATATTGCTGATAGAGGGTATGCATGTATGGGATTTAATTTGGACTGGGGAATTGAGAATGAAATATTCACTGTTGAAAACTCAGATTTTCAGACAAATAGTATGAAATATTTTGGATATGAATATACAAATGACAAGATGAAGCCTTTAAGAGATATATTTCAAAATGCTAAAACAGTTTACTGTTATAGATTAAATGGATCAGGAGGAGTAAAAGCTTCAAATACTTTTGCTACAGCTAAATATGCAGGAGTAAGAGGAAATGATATAAAAGTTATAATTGCTGATAGTGTAGATGAAGATGATAAATTTGATGTATCTACATATATTGGAATTTCTTTAGTTGATATGCAAACCGTTGCAGCAACTACAGAACTAAAAGATAATGATTATGTTGTTTGGAAGAAAGAAGCAACTTTAGAAGCTACAGCAGGAATACCATTAACAGGCGGAACAAATGGAACAGATTCTACAGGACTTTCCCATCAAACTTTCTTAGAAAAATCTGAAAAATATAGATTTAACTCTATAGGAGCAGCTGTTACAGATAAAGTAACTAAACAGTTGTATGTAGAGCATACTAAAAGAATGAGAGATGAAGTAGGAGTTAAGTATCAGTGTGTGTTGTATGATTATGAAGCTGATTACGAGGGAGTAATCAATGTAGTTAATGCATGTACTGACACTGGAGAGAATGAAGCCTCAATAGTTTATTGGTTAGTGGGGGCAAATGCAGGATGTGCAATAAATGAGTCATTAACTAATAAAAATTATGATGGTTCATTTAAAATAAAAACAGATTACACTCAAACACAATTAGAACAAGGAATGAAAGCAGGACACTTCATGTTTCATCAAGTTGATAATGCTATAGCAGTTCTATCTGATATTAACAGTTTTGTCAATTGGAGTATTTATAAAAATGAAGACTTTTACAGAAATCAAGTTATAAGGATATTGGACCAAGTAGCAATGGATGTAGCAAGTTTGTTTAATAAAAGACATCTTGGTAAAACTAGAAATAATAATCCAGGAAGAGTTGCTTTATGGACAGATATAACAGCTCATCATCAAGAGCTTGAGAGAATAGAAGCTATAGAAGATTTTAATCCTAAAGAAGTTACAGTCTTAGAAGGAGCTGACAAAGTATCAGTTTTAGTAAATGACAGAATAAAACCTGTGGGAGTAATGGAAAAATTATATATGACAGTAGTTGTTGTGTAAAGGGAGGTAGAAACTAAATGAGAAGAGTAACAATGCGTGGAAAAGATGCTATAAGTGGTTCAGAAGCAGAATGCTATATCACAATAGATGGAAATAGGTATAATTTTATGCAGGCAATAACTTTTGAAGCAACTTTTGAAAAAAATAAAACAGAAGTTCCTATACTTGGAAGACCTGGAAAAGGAAACAAAGCAAATGGATGGACTGGAACAGGATCAATGACATGCCATTTCAATCAATCTGTAATGAGAGAACTTTTAGAAAAGTATAAAAATGATGGGATAGATACATATTTCACTATCATGGTAACAAATGAGGATCCTACATCAGCAGTAGGGAGACAGACAGTAATATTTAAAGATTGTAATTTAGATGGTGGAATATTAGCCAAATTTGATGCAGATGCAGATTATTTGGATGAGGACTTCGATTTTACATTTGAAGATTTTGAAATACAAGAAACATTTAAACCATTAGATGGATTTATAGCATAGGAGGAGAGAAATATGAGTTTAACAACATTTTTAAAAGGAAATGCAAAAACAATAGGAGTGATAGAGTATGCTCCATCAGATAGATTTTTAGATGAAGAAGGAAAACCAGCTAAATTTAAAATAAGAGCAATATCAGGAAAGCTAGATGCTCAACTAAGAGCTCAAGCTCAGATAAAAGATGAAAAAACAGGAGTAATGGAATTTGATACTAATAAATATATGGCTTTATTAGCAACTACATGTATTTCAGAACCAGATTTAAGAAATGCAGAACTTCAAGATAGTTATGGGGTAAAAAATGAAGTAGATCTTTTAGAAGTTATGTTTACTGCTGGAGAATATCAAAGACTTTTGATGAAGGTTCAAAAGGTAAATGGCTTCACTGAAACATATCAAGATAAAGTGAAAGAAGCAAAAAACTAATCAAGGAAGGTGATAGTGAAGCAAACCTTGCCTATTATTGCCTTCATAAATTAAAGATGCTACCAAGTGTATACTTAAATCTTCCAGAAAATGAAAGAGCATTTGTAGATGCATGCATATTGGAAAAAGTAGAACAAGATAAAAAACTAAATAAAAAAGGAAAGAAGAAGAAAAAATAATTATATAGGCACTTGGAGAAATCTGAGTGCTTTTTATATTTGAGGAGGTGATAAGATGGCTCAAATTAATGCAAGTATTAATCTTATGAATGGTATGACACAACCACTTATGAATATAGTTAATTCTGTCAACAGTGTCATATCCACACTCCAGGCAGTGAATAAAACTAATGTGAATATAGATACTTCTTCATTGAAGTATTCTCAGGATTTACTCAATCAAACATCTGCAAATTTAATAAAACATCAAGAAGAACTTGAAAATCAATTCAATAAAAATGCTGAAGCAGCTGGAAAGGTAAATGAGAAACTAAAAGAGGGAATAAATCCTATGGATGATTTAATGAGGAAGGCCAAAAGATTAGCTTTGACTTTTGGAGGTATAAAAATGTTAAATATATCAGATGAAATAACAGGAATGAATGCAAGGGTAAATATTATGGCAAGAGAAGGTGAAGATCCTGAACAAATAAAACAAATGATATTTGAATCTGCTCAAAGGTCAAGAGCGAACTATTTTGATACTGCTAATTCTGCTGCTACAATGGGAATAACCGCAAAAGATACCTTTGGAAGCAGCAAGGAAGTAATAGATTTTTCTGAACTTGCTAATAAACAATTTGAAATAGCTGGAATAAAAGGAGCTGCTAAAGAAGGAGCTATGATCCAACTACAGCAAGCAATGTCTATGGGTGTTTTAAGAGGGCAAGAATTTAGGTCAGTGCAGCAAGGTATGCCAACTATGATTGACTATCTGGCCAAACATTTAGGAAAAACTAAAACTCAGATTAAAGAAATGGCAGATCAGGGAAAGCTTACAGCAAGTATAGTGAAAGCAGCAATGTTTGGAGCAGCAGATGATATTAATAAAAAATTTGAAAGTATACCTATGACGTTTGGAGCGGTTGCAACTAAAATCTCAAATGTATTCATAAAAGAATTTGAAGGAGTATCTCAACAATTAGGAAAAATAGTTAATGGAAATGATTTTACAACTGTGATGAATACAGTAGCAAGTGGGGTAAAGATTGGAGTATGGGCATTATCTGGACTTGTGAGTGGAGTATCAGGTGTTATAAACACTATAAAAGAATTAAAAGTTGTAGTTATTCCAGTTTTAGGGATGTTGACTGCTCAATTTCTAGCAGTGAAAACAGCTGCTTTAATCTCATCTGTAGCGACAGCCATAGCAAGTGGAGTAATGGCTAAACACACAATCATAACAGTAGGAGCAACTTTTGCAACCTCTTTATACAGTGCAGCAACAGCAATAGGAACTATAGCTACTGGGATAATGACTGGAAGTGTAGGTCTACTTTCAACAGGATTTGCAGGATTAACAGCAGCTATTGTGGCATGTCCTATAATGTGGCTAGTTGGAGCAATCATTCTTGTAGTTATGGGAATAAACCATTGGGTCAAGAAAACAAATGAACTACAAGGAACTACTTATACAACTATGGGAGTTATAGTGGGAGCCTTTCTTGCAGGAACAGCTGCCATATTAAATACTATGAAATATCTAGTAAATAATGTTTATCATTCAGTAGCCTTGATGTGGAATACATTTGCTACTTTTGCTGAATCACTTGTTGAATTCTTTTTTGATCCTGTAAATTCTGTAAAAATAATGTTTACAGGAATGGCAAAAATTATTCTTGATTCATTATACAATGTCAGCAGTGTATTAGATAAAATCTTTAACACAGATGTGAGTGGTAAGATAAAGGATGTTAGAAATGTAATCAATGATTATGCAGATAACAATATAAAAGATCCTACTTTAAAGATAGCTAGAATGAATCAAACTAAAAATATCTTTGAATATAGTGGGATAGAGGAAACTTTTAAAAAAGGAATGAATATAGGTGATGGAATATCTGAGAAGATTTCAGGAGTGATGAATACAATAGCTGGTAACACATCAAGTATAGCTAAAAATACAGAAAAAACTAATAGTACTTTAGATCTAACAAAAGAAGAATTGAAATATCTTAGAGATGTTGCAGAACAGGAAGTTATTAATAGATACACAACAGCTTCAGTAAAAGTAGAAATGACAAATAATAACAATATAAACAGTGAAATGGATGCAGATGGAGTGATAACTAAATTCTATAATGGAATAGCTGAAGCAGCATCAATAGTGGCTGAGGGGGTATAAATATGTATATTTTTTATTTAGGAAGCCTTATTTTTCCTGTAGCACCAGAAAGTGTAGATATTAAAACTAATAATCAAAATAAAACTTTAATACTTATAAATGAGGGAGAAATAAATCTTTTAAAATCTAGTGGATTACAAGAAATATCTTTTGTAGCATGGATACCTCATCAGAAATACTCTTTTGCTAAATATCTTGGTGGAGTTTTACCAATACAGCATTATACTGAATCTTTAGCAGCTATGAAAGCTACTAAAAGACCTGTTCAATTTATTATACTTAGAAGTATGAAGAGCATATCAGGAATTTATAATACCAACATAAAAGTATCTGTAGAAGATTATAACCTTATTGATGATGCAGATAAATATGGGTCAGACATAGGGATATCTATAAAACTAAAAGAGTATAAAGATAAATCAAATATTCTCATGTCTGTAGTAGGTAATGTGGGGAATAAAACACAGTATTTATTAACAAAAATTAGAGAAAGTACTAAAATACTTCCTAAAACTTATACTGTAAGTCCAGGAGATACTTTATTCACAATAGCAAAAAAACAGTTGGGAGATGGAACTAAAGCTCAAAATCTTTTAGAGCTAAATAACCTTCCAAACCTTATAGATCTTACAGTGGGGCAGGTGATAAGACTTGAATGATGCAGATATAAAAGTATACATAGTTAAACAAGACACACCAGATACTACAGGAAGTGTTTTTATACCTAAAGTGCTTGAAGGTGTTACATGGACAACAGAAAGATATGGAACTGCTGGAAAATTAGAATTTTCTATCTTAAATGAAGGAGATATTTTTCCAGTAGAAGGGGATAAGGTGGAGTTTCATTATAATGGAGCTCCTGTTTTTTTAGGATTTATATTTACAATCCAAAGAGATAAGACTGATGTGATAAAAATTACAGCATATGACCAACTTAGATATTTGAAGAATAAGGGTATTCATGAGTATGAAAAGAAAAGAGCTGACGAAGTAGTAAAAATGCTTGCAGAGGATTATAGATTAAAACTAGGAGAGCTTGATAATACAGGACTTGTAATTCCTATTAGAAAAGAAGTAAATAAAACACTGCTAGATATAATTAACACAGCTCTTTCAATAACTTTACAAAATACTAAAAAAATATATGTTCTTTATGATAACTTTGGAAAAATTATGCTTAAAGATATTGAAAGCTTATACATAGAGCTTTTGATAGATGAGAATAACAGTGAAAACTTTTCATATACAAGTAGTATAGATAGGAGAACTTATAACAGAATAGTAGTGTATAGGGAAAATGAGAAAGCAGGAACAAGAGAATTATATATAACAGAATCAACAAAAAATCATAACGAGTGGGGAATACTTCAGCATGTAGAGCAATGTGGAGAAAAAGAAAATCCAAAAGTTATGGCTGATGCACTCTTAGAACTATACAATAAAAAAACAAGAATGCTATCAATAAAAAATGTTTTGGGAGATGTAAGATGTAGAGCTGGGTTTAGCTTATTTGTAAAATTAGATACTGGAGATATTGATATTAATAATAAAATGATTATCAACAGAGTTACACATACATTCAAATACCAGGAGCATTTAATGACACTTGATTTAATAGGAGGTGTTTTAAATGTATAGTGATATGGTAAGACTATTTAAACAGATAGCAAAAGATGAAATAGAAAATGGAGATCCGATGATACTTCAGACAGGAACAGTTATACAAGTAAATCCTATACATATCAGAGTGGATGACAAGATAACACACAGAGAAGAAAGAGGAGATCTTATACTAACTCATCTTGTAAAAGATTATGAAGTAGATATTACTGTACAGCATAGTACAAATAGTATTTATAAAGAATGGGATACTAATCACGCACATCCAGGTGTAGGAATGGCTACAATTCCTATTGACCATGAACATGAGTATAGAGGAAGAAAAAAGATAATAATGCATCTGGCACTTAAAGTAGGAGAAAATGTATTACTGTTAAGAGAGAATGGAGGACAAAGGTATATAGTTCTAGATAGAGTTTATGATCCAATAGTAGAGGGGGAATGGATATGATGCCAGTAAGAGACAGTTTTACATCTGATGAATATAGTATTGTGGAAAGTCCTACTAAAACTTATAAAATGGATATAGAAGACAATAAAAGAGATTTAAGGATAAAAGGATACACAGATGAGAGAAAAGCTATGGAACAGGCTATATATAAGATTATTTTAACAGAGAGATATCAATACCTTATTTACAGTTGGAATTATGGTATTGAATTAAGAGATCTCTTTGGAAAGCCCATTCCTTATTGCTGTGTGGAGTTGGAAAGAAGAATAAGAGAAGCATTACTGCAAGATGAAAGGATAACTAAAGTTTATGATTTTGAGTTTGATAATCCTGAATTTGAAACAATATTTGTTAAATTTAAAGCAGATACAATTTATGGAGAAATAGACTTATCAAGGGAGGTGAGATTAAGCAGTGTTTGAAACTAAAACTTTTGAATATTTGATGAATGAAAAACTTAAAAATGTACCTTCCAATGTAGATAAAAGAGAGGGTTCTGTTGTCTGGGATAGTATGGCTCCTAATGCTTTAGAATCAGCTATGATGTATCAGGAACTTGAAGCTTATTACAAAGAAACATTTGGAAGTACAGCAAGTAGAACATACCTAATTGAAAGGTGTAGAGAAAGAGGGATAACTCCTAAAGCAGCAAGTGCAGGAGTGTATAAAGGGAAATTTAATATTCAAGTACCTATTGGTAATAGATTCAGTTTAGACATATACAATTATGAGGTTCTAGCTTACATAGGCATGAATACAGATACTAAATATTATGAATATCAGTTAAGATGTGAAAGCACTGGAATAGCTCCCAATTCTAATTTTGGTCAATTAATACCAATAGATTATTTACAGGGATTAACTTATGCACAATTAACCGAAACTTTAATACCTGGAGAAGATGAAGAAGATACAGAAGTATTAAGACAAAGATATCTAAATTCTTTTGATACTCAGGCATATGGAGGAAATATAAAGGATTATGAGGAGAAAACTTTATCTATATCAGGAGTAGGAGCTGTAAAAGTAACTCCTGTATGGGCTGGAGGAGGAACAGTAAAGTTGACTATTTTGGATAGTGAGTATAATGATGCAACATCAACTTTGATTAGTACAGTACAAGAAATAATAGATCCTACACAGGATGCAACTGGAAAAGGAGTAGCTCCAATAGGACATATTGTAACAGTAGATACAGCTTTAAGAGAAACAATCTATATAGCAACAGTATTAACATTACAAGGTATAGATTTAAGTAATGTAAAAGATGCTATAGATGAAACTTTGAAAGAATACTTACTGGAACTTAGAAAAGCATGGGCCTTATCTGAAAAATTGATTGTAAGAATATCTCAAATTGAAACAAGAATTCTTGCAGTTAATCCTGGAATAATAGATGTGAAAAATACTAAAATAAATGGTTTTGAAAAAAACCTTGAAATAACAGCAAATAAAATTCCTGTATGGGGAGATGGTAGTTATGTTACTGGATAAGGCAAAAACAGTCAACTTAATTAAATATCTCCCTGTTTTTATGCAGGAATACAAGGAAATAAAAACTATAGTATCTTGTGAAAATCCAATAATTCAAGATGAATGGGCGAGGCTAAAGCAAGCCTTTAGAAATAATTTTATATTCTTAACAGATATTCAGGGGATAGCTATATTTGAAAAGATGATGAAGATCTATCCACCTAATAATGCTACTTTAGTCTCAAGACAAGCAGCTGTATTTACTAAATGGAATTCATCCCTTCCTTATACATGGGAGTGGTTACTGGAATTTTTAGAGAATTATTTCAGTAATAGTAATACTATAACAACTCCAATTTTATACCATTTGATTTATGGACTTGATATAGAGTTAGTAAAGGAAGAAGAATTTACAGACTTTGAATATGCTTTATTTGCATATTTGAGAGAAGTTATACCAGCTAACCTGGTATTAAATATAATCAATAGAAAGGAAAGTTCTGGAACTTATTACCTGGGGAATTTAGAAACACAAATATTAGAAGAAGAGTATTATCCTGATGGAGAAGACACTGAGTGGGATAATAGATATTATATGAAAAACTTAGAAATACAAATAATAGAAGAGGTGATAATAGATGGCATATAATGGATTAACAAATGCAGGAGCAGCATATAAAGCTGCAAGAGAAGCAAATAAACTTCCAGTAGAATTTTTAAAAGCAAAAGTAGGAAATGGAATAGTTCCATCAGGGACAGATCCAGCAGAATTAACTGATATTATATCAGAGAAAATGGAAGTAGAAATAACAGATATACATCAAGTAGAAAGAGCATTAAAAATGACTGTACAAGTAAGTAATGAGAGTTTAGCTACCGGATTTTATCTTACTGAAATAGCTATTTACGTCAATGATAATGGAACACCAGTGCTTTACTGGTATATAGGAAAAGACAATGGAACTTATGTACCTGACAGAACTAAGCCTATGAAATATAAAAATATTTTAAATATTGAGGTTTCAAGTACACCAGTAACAACAGTGAATTATACAGGAAAAGATTTATGGATAGATGAAGAAACTTTAAATGCAAAATTTGGAACTAAGGAAAAAGAGATACTTGAAGGAAATAGACTAGCTCAGATACTTGGCTTGGAATATGGTGGAGAATTAAATAATAGTAATACCAAGAAAGCAAATAAAGTATATTATGATACTCAGAATAAATCTTATTTTAAGTGTCTTAATGACAATGTGTTAAATTACGCAGACAGTAGTTATTATGAAGGGATTTCCAACAATAATTTATTGTTGAAATTACAGAATTTATTCTATTATAATAGACAAATTTTTAATTATTATAATATGGT
>ENA-OWPJ01000899-OWPJ01000899.1-human-gut-metagenome-genome-assembly--contig:-NODE-899-length-17329-cov-3.36951_pt1 | contig 17329 bp, 17 predicted proteins | sample MGYA00248264_ERZ651846 | MGnify/ENA primary metagenome ERZ651846 (study PRJEB26924, sample SAMEA4378271) | human gut metagenome | biome: human gut; feature: human-associated habitat; material: faeces...
CATACCTGCTTGGCGTAAGCACCCTGCCAGATTATCGTCGACGAGGACACATGCGTACCTTAATGGAGGCAGCACTTGATGAAACTAGTCATAACTATTTATTTACCTTCATTAAAGCATTTAATCCAAAACTTTATGCACCATATGGTTTTGAAACAGTATATGCCCACCGTCATTTTTTGATCAAATCGGAAGAATTAAATAAAGTCAGCTGTTTACATACGCAAAAAGAAGCAACTGCTTCTCAATTGTTGTATGCATATAAACGCTTTATTGTGAAGTTTGATGGGTATTATATACGTGATCTTGCATATTATGAACGTTTATTAGAGGAGCTGGAATTAAAAGAAAAACGCATGGTTGTTTATCGTGACCCTGTACAGGGCGTATGTGGGTATTTGATCTATCAGATCATCAAAGATGAAATACAGGTTAAAGAAGCAATCTATCAGGATAGTATCTCATTAATGAGAATGTTGAAAGCAATCAGTGAACCTGAAAGAGAAATTTTAATTGAAGTGAGCGAGAAAGAACATTTAGAAAAGATATTTCCTCTTGCGATACCCAAAAAGCAGGGATTTATGATGGTACGGGTAAACAATTATGAATTATTTAATAAATATTTTAATAAGCAGGTAAAAAATGCAAGAGAAGCATTTGAAATCTTAAAAAAGCCATTATGGCTTCATGAATACTATTAAAGCCTCATTTTGAAGGCTTTTTGTTTATAGAAAAGGTGACAGCGTAAATTAACTGTCACCTCTATTGTTTTATGCTTCTTTTCCTTTTTTAACAAATGCCATTATCTGAATAATACCAAATACAACACCAAATACAGAGATTAAATAATTTAATCCCAGCATAAAGCCAGTGAATTTTTGTTGATAAGCATTTAATATGATCAATACTGCCAATGCAAAATATAACAACACTTTCAATAAAATTCTGTTTTTTGTGTCGTCTGCGGCACTTTCCACAAGACCAATACGTTTCTTTGGTTTGAAATCAATCATTTGTGGCACAGTTTTTAAGAACTTACGGAATTTTACTTCCATGACACCATATGCGACAACACCAAGCCCAAGACACATCCATAAAGGAAGCTCAAACATATAAGTTAATACTGCCGCAAATATACCGATTACAAAACGCATTGCATAGGGACGATAAGCCTGTTCACGATCATCCAGCACATATCCGCATTTTGTGAAAACATCATAATACACAGCACGTCCATGACTATCTTCATAAATATGAATGCCACCTAATTTTAATTTATCATCTTTTTGATATTTATTACCTTTTCTCGCCATTTTATTCACCTCTAGGTATCATTATATATGTAAACCTTTTATTCGTCTAGCAAAACCAGTCTATAAATTAATAATTATTTTGCACAAATTAGTAATGATTTATTTCATCCGTTGTTTTTTTACAACCATTGTTTTATAATGAAGACGTAATGAAAAGGATTTCATAGAAAAGGAGCGATGAACATGATTTTTGGAAAAGACAACACAGAATGGGAAAGTTTGAAAGGAATCTTTACTGCAACGGAGATTAACCAGCAGCCAGCTACTTGGAGAAAGACAATCAAACAAATCGAAGACAATAAGGATGCATTAAAGGCATTCATCGAAAACGTAACGAAAAATGAAGATTACGACATTATTCTTACAGGTGCTGGAACAAGTGAATTCGTTGGAAATGCACTTTATTCTTACCTGAACAAATTGACAAACTACAAAACAAAATCTTTTGGTACAACAGATATCGTTGCTACTCCTGAAAACTACTTATCACAGAACAAACCAACACTTTTGATCAGCTTTGGACGTAGTGGAAACTCTCCTGAATCCGTAGGTGCTGTTGATGTTGCTGATGAAGTATGTGGCAATAACGTTTATCATTTATTTGTAACTTGTAACCATGAAGGAGCATTAAGTAAAGCTGCTGAAAAACGCGATAATGCATTTGCAATTAACTTAACTCCTGAAACTCACGACCAGAGTTTTGCTATGACTTCAAGCTTCTCAAATATGATGCTTGCTACATTATTATGCTTCTGCTTAGACAATTTAGATGCTGTAAAAGCAGAATTAGAAGATGTAATTACAACTGCTGAAAAATCATTAGCAAATGATTATGGATTCTTTGCAAATATCGTAAAAGATTATAACTTTAACCGTATTGTTTACCTTGGTGCAAATGCTTTAAAAGGTATTGCACAGGAATCTCAGCTAAAAATGCTGGAATTAACTGCTGGTAAAGTTGCTACAATGTTTGATACACCTATGGGCTTCCGTCATGGACCTAAATCTATCATCAATGATGAAACATTAACTGTTATCTATGTAAGTGACAACGCATACACTCGTCAGTATGAAGTTGACTTAATCAAAGAAATGAGCGCTCAGCGTAAAGGTAACAAAATTGTTGCAATCATGAACAAGATGGATAAAGAAGTAGCTGAATTAGTAGATTATGCATATGCATTTGAATTAAATGAAGAACACGACAATATGTTGTTAGGATTTGATTATATTACAGCTGCACAGGTATTGGCATTGTTTAAATCATTATCTTATGGTATTACACCAGACAATCCATGTCCAAGTGGAGAAGTAAACCGTGTAGTAAAAGGTGTTATTTTACACCCATACACAAAAGCGTAAGAAAAATCAAATAAGAAAGCGAGGATATTATATGATCGGATTAATCGTTACAGGACACGGAAATTTTGCAACAGGACTTACTAGTTCATTAAAATTAATTGCAGGAGATCCAGAAAAATATGTTGCAGTAGACTTTTTACCAGAATATTCAGTAGAAGATCTGGAAAGAGAATTAAACAAAGCTTTTGATGAATTGAAAGACTGTGAAGGAATCTTAGTATTATCTGATTTAGGTGGAGGTTCTCCATTTAAAACAGCTGTTACTATTGGTTATCCAAAGGGTAATGTTGAAGTATTGGCAGGAACTAACCTTCCAATGATGATTGAAGTAAATATGGCACGTAAATTTATCGAAGAATTACCTGCACTTACAGAAATGGCTATGAATACAGGAAAAGACCAGGTTGTTCGTTATGAATTTAAACCAGTTGAACAGGATATTCCTGAAGATGGCATTTAAGGTGTAGCGTATGACATTTGATTGGAACACAATCTTCTGGTCAAGCTTTACCATTGTTGTAATGATTATTTTGTTCTTGATTTTCTATTACATCTATAGTGCAAGAGCAATGAAGAAGAGCAGAACAGCAATGATTGAGCGCTTAGATAGCATGAAAGTAGGCAAAGAAGTGCTATTCTCTGGAGGAATCAAAGGAAAAATCACAAAAGTTGGAGAAGAATATCTAAATGTAGAAGTTTCAAAAGGTGTTGAATTCACAATTTCAAAACTTGCAGTCAGCGAAGTTCTTTCTAACAAAAAAGCAAAATAATTAAAAACCGGCATAATTGCCGGTTTTTTTCAGTTACAGGAGTCTATAGCCTGTTGTAAAATCTTCTTATCTTCCTTATTTTCGCAATTTGACAACATGTTTTTCAAATGAATCATACATGTATCCGTATCAAATAATTCATAGAAAATATCCCAGATATCATCATCGCATGTGGATGGATGCGACATTTGTTCCCAGAACCAATCTAAATATATTGGTTCTTCATCATAAATTCCATCATAAAACATTTCTTTTACTTCTTCATAAAATTCATAGAAATTTTCATTCTCATCCAGATTTTTTAATTCCATCAATGACAGCAGATAAGGAAACTGATCAGCTGTTGACAATTTGTGTAGTTTGTTTATAATTTTTTCAGTTTCATTAAAGCACTTCATCATTTGATTATAATTCAAAGGGTATTGTAATTGTTCCAAAAGATCGTCAATCTGTTGTAGTAACAAATCATCGATAGCATGTGGCTTTTGCATATTTTTCACCATATCATAGTTCTCCTCTTTTTTACATAATTTAATTAATATATTGCACATTTCTTCTTCAGTTAAGGATGCAATTAATTTTTTGATTTGTTCCTCATATTTTATTCCAACTATCGAAGATTCGATGGTATAACACAAAGCAGCCATATGTTTACAATTTCCATGCTCACTTGCAAAAGGGCAATCACACTCCATGGATATTACTGTGTTATTTTCCACAGTAACAGATGTTTCATAAATTTCACTACCCAATATTGTAGCTGAATATGTGTTATCATCCACAATTACATCATGTACGTGATTTTCTGAAAAATAGGTATATCCTCTTTCTAATATAGCTGGCATGAACTGATCTTCAAAATAGATTTTCATCTCGAGCATACCTCCTTATATTTAAAGTATATAGCATATTGTTACATCATTCTTGTAAGAATGAAAAAAAAGACATGAAATTCATGTCTAATTGTAAATTGTTTTGGCATAGTCTGTAGGCGTAATGCCATATTGCTGCTTAAATTTTCTTGAAAAGTAATGAATGCTAGTAAATCCCAGCATACTGGCAATTTCACTGATGGTGTACATACTTTCTTTGATCAACAGTTTGCTTTTCTTCAATTTTAAATCGCTGATATATTGTTTTGGCGCAACATTTAAATTGTTTTTAAATAATGTTTGTAAACTGCTTCGTGATATGGAGAACTTATGACATATTTCTTCTATCGTTAATTGCTCGTATATCGTATCATTGATATAAATGATAATCTCATTTAATAATTCATTTTCAAATCGTTGCTGCATTGGTGTAGAAGCAATTGGTGATGAATTTAAGAAATCATATTGTAATACACGAATGATCAGTTCTTTTAAATAACATAGCATTAGTTCACTGTCATACATCATATCATTATTGCTTACTTTGATAAATTCATTTAATGCATTGTGAATATCACGATGTGCATGGTATACACGATTTGTTATTAAGTAAGGATCAGCCATCTCCATATCAAATAGGATTGTCAGGTAAGATACAGACTGGCTATGCCCTGTTTTTTGTGTGTGATATTGCCCTGGCGAGAATAAGATTAAATCCATTTCACCTAATTCATAAGGTTCATCATCAACGGTTGTTGCTAATTCACCATTATCGATGAATGTAAGCTCCCAATAATCGTGGCTTTCTCCAGGGAAGGTGTAATTCGCATTACGTACCTGATAATAATATCCAAGAATTTCTTTAATATCAAAGGAGGGTGTAATAGGTTCATATACAATTGGGATTTTTCCAAAAGTATCTACAGTTGTACGTTTGGTTTTTGGATCTGTTTCCATCATGACTTTTGCATTATTGGAAATACAAAGAAAATTGAATTTCACACCGGCTTTAACTTTAATAAAACGATGGATGACAAATCGTTCAAATTCTTTACAGGTATCATCATTACTGACGACAAGCATGACGATACCAGATTCAACACGTATATATACATCTTTATTATATTGATAAAAAACATCAAATTCCTTATCTTTTAATTTGATAATCGTATGACTCATTTTTTTCTGGCGAAGGCGTGACAGATCGTTTATGATTTCCCCATAACGATTGAAAATAAAGCTGGTAGTTTTATTAAACATCGAAATCACCTCATTGCCTTAAGTATATCAAAAAATTTAACATCCGAAAAGAGAAAAGCAAGAAACATAAAAATAAGAATTTTATTACAAATTTTCAAAAGTTGATGAAAGAGTTTACATTTATGAGATTATCATAGATTTAGACAAAAAAATACATGCAATCTTAACAATCCTTAAGAATATGTAAAATCTTGCGGTCGGCATGTAGAATTTTTTGAATTTGTCTAAATTGATATAAAAAAAGATGTTAAATTGTTAAAAAGTGCAAATCGAAACATAAAAAGTGTAAAGCATTTTGACTTGTTTTGACATAAAATTTTAATGAACTTCATGAAAGGGTTTTCGTAAAAGATCTTCCTCATCAAAGATCGCTTACGCATTAAGTTCATGTTAAAAAAGATAGAAGGGAGAGAGCAAAAATGCCAAATATCGTTTTAACAAGAATTGACAACCGTTTAATTCACGGACAGGTCGCTACACAGTGGTGTGGAGTTGTAGGAGCTAACTTATTGTTGGTTGCTAATGATGCAGTATCTAAAGATGAATTCCGTCAGGGATTGATGAACATGGCTGCACCAGCTTATGCACAGACACGTTTCTTCTCAATTGAAAAAACTTGTGCAATTATCGACAAAGCTAGTCCAGCACAGAAAATCGCAATCATTTGTGAAAATCCACAGGATGTATTAAGACTAGTGAAAGGCGGCGTGCCAATTAAAAAAGTAAACATCGGAAACATGCACATGGCGGAGGGTAAACGTCAGGTGGCTACATCAGTAGCAGTTAATGATGATGATGTTGCTTGCTTCAAAGAATTACAGGATTTAGGTGTAGAATTGGAAATCAAACGTGTTCCAGACACTGCAGCTGAATCAATTGACAAATTATTTAAATAAGAATTAAAAAAAATTCAAATTATTTAATTGAAAAAATTAAGTAATGAAAGGAGAAAAATATGGACTTTAATATTATTGAATGTGTCTTATTGGCCGTAGTAACATTCCTGTTCGCAATCGACCAGTTCTCATTGACAGAAATCGTATACCGTCCAATCATCGCTTGTCCAATTATCGGTCTAATTCTTGGCGATATGCCTACAGGTTTAGCCGTTGGTGGTGCTTATGAGTTGATTATGATTGGTAACATGCCAGTTGGTGGGGCACAGCCACCTAACGCCGTTATCGGTAGTGTTGTAGCTATGGTGTTTGCTGTAAAAGCGCACATGGATACAAACGCTGCATTAGGTACAGCTATGATCTTCGCTACTTTCGGACAATTCGTTGTAACAATCATGTTTACAGTTATGTCTGGATTAATGGTAAAAGCTGACAAAGCTGCTGCTGAAGCAAATCCTAAAGGAATTACAAATGTATTAAATATCTCTATGGCAGGTATGGGTACATTATTCGCAGTAATCGCTATTGTTGCTTACACTGGTGGTACAGCTATGGCTGAAACATTAACTAACTTACAGCAGAGTGCTAGCTGGTTAATGGGTGGTCTTGCTGCAGCCGGCGGTATGATGCGTTTCGTAGGTTTCGCTATCTTATTGAAGATCATGTTATCAAACGACATGTGGGGTTATCTGTTAGCAGGTTTCGCACTTGTTCAACTGTTTGGTAATATACCAGCTCTTGCTGATGCTGCATTGATCTTAGTAGCATTTATCGGTATTGCTATCGCTCTGAACGACTTCTTGACTCAGAAAGCAATTAAAGAAAATGCTGGAAACGGAATGGGAGGTATGAGTGATGGAATCTAGTGCTATGACAACTTACAAAGATACGACTCCTGCTGCCAGACTTGATAATAAAACTTTAAATAAAATGGTATGGCGTTCTATGCAGTTGCAGGCTGCGTTCAACTACGAACGTATGCAATCAGCTGGATGGTTGTGGGCTATCTTACCAGGTTTACAGAAAATCCATACAAATAAAGATGACTTAGCTGCATCTATGACACACAATATGGACTTCTTAAATACTCACCCATTTGCGGTAACATTCGTTATGGGTATGGTATTATCTATGGAACAGCAGAAAATGGATATTCAGACAATTCGTTCTGTACGTATTTCTACTGCAGCTCCATTAGGTGGTATTGGTGATGCATTATTCTGGTTTACACTAATTCCTATTACTGCTGGTATGACTGCTAACATGGCAATCGACCACAATATTATGGGACCAATTCTGTATTTCATTATTGCCTTCGGTGTTGAAATGGCTCTTCGTTATGGCTTATTATATTGGTCTTATAACTTAGGTACAAAAGCTGTTTCTATGATGACAGCAAATGCGAAAGAATTCTCTCGTGCTGCATCTATCCTTGGTGTATTCGTAATTGGAGCATTGATTGCTAACTATGGTGGAGGAACTAAATTAGGTATCTCTATTCCAAATGGTCAGACACTAGATGCTGCTACTGGTGAAATGGTTGATGTATTCATCAATATTCAGGATTACTTGAATAAAATCTTGCCTTGTATTATTCCATTACTGTTTACATTAATGTGCTATTTCTTAATCAAGAAAAAAGGCTGGACACCAAGTAAATGTATCTTATTATTCCTAGTAATTGGTATTGTTGGAGCTATCTTCGGTATCTGGGCTGGCACTTATACACCATTAGTTCCAGTTCCTTGGAATGTAATTGGGTAAATTATAGTTACCATAGCTCTCTAACTATATCTATCTTAATGAAAAAAGAGTCAGAATCTTACGATTTTGGCTCTTTATTTTATTTAATATGTTGTCATACTTTCGTCAATACGTGCTTTTTCTTCGCTGATCTCATCTTCTAATTGTTTAATATAATCCTTTACAAATGGCACATATATTGATTTTGGATGAAAACAAACCAATGCATTTTTAAAATATATCAGTGCATGCTCTTTATCATTAAGATAAAGGTATTGTATTGCCATATAATAAACAATTACACCAAGAGGAAATCCATAATATTTCTTGGAATCTATCTGTTGATCCATGATTTCTAATAAATCACTACGCTTATGGAATACAACCTCATATGCCTGTTCATTATAAACGATATATCTTTGATCTCTTGTTTCTCTAATACCTTCCAGTAAAAGATCTGCATATTTTTGATTCTTTTTCAAAAGGAAAGTATGATAATATGTGGTTAGAAATTCTTTTTTGTTTTCATCGCCATAGTTATAATTATGAATCATTTTATTTAGCAGTTCATCAAAATTCTCTACATCTTTTGCTAGATAGTAAGCTCTGATTTTATGCAAATCACATACAAATTCACCTAGTAATCTTCTGCTTACCTTCATATCAGATATTTTAACTGCAGTTTCATAATCTTGGCGGTTTAACGCTTTTTTCATGTTATTTAAACTAAATTGTTTCATTCCTAAGTAAACAAGAGCAATCAATGCAATCATAATAAACAAAGCAATCGTAATTGGGTTCATAGATTTATTCCTCGACTTTTCTAAATTTTAAGAAAAAGGTCATGAAAGTTCATGACCTTTAAATGCCTACTAGCATTACATAGAACGGAGAGTTGCCTTTCTATTGTTTTAAACTATTCTGGCATTGTTACAGTTACACCAGATTTAGCTAACTGATCAACAACACTCTTAACAGCATCCCAAGCCTGCTGTCCAGTCTTTTCTGCTGGAGCTGGAGCTGGGTAGTCATACCATTGAACAAGTGGGTTATATCCACCAGGAATAGTATTTCCATCAGAATCCATTGCTTTAGAATCACCAGCAAAGATACCGAATGCACAACCAACGATACCACAAACCAAAATCAGAAGGATACATTTAACAGGAGTCCATCCTTTTTTGATTAATGCGTAAATACCTAATGTAATCAATAATGGAATTAATTTAGGAAGGATACCATCAATCAATCCCTGAATATTAATTGCAGGGTTACCAACAATGATACGTAAAGAAGTTGTACCATAAGCAGCGATTAAACCACCAACAACGAAGATACCTAAGATAGAAGCTGCACGTGTGAATTCTTTTGCATTAGAAGTCAACATTGTAACTGCTTTTGTACCTAAGCTATAAGACCAGTGCATTAACCACCAACGAACAACGAACTGAACAACGTTGAAGATAATAAGGAACATGATAGCACCTAAGATATTACCTTCCATTGCGATATTAGCTGTTAAACCAGCTGTAATTGGTACTAATGTCAACCAGAACAATGCATCACCGATACCACCTAATGGACCAGCTGCAGAGATACGTACAGAACGAATTGTTGCAGTATCTGCTTTGTTTTGTTCAAGTGATAATACAATACCCATAACGAATGTTACTAAGAATGGGTGAGTATTTAAGAAGTCTAGGTTGTGAGCCATAGAAGCTTTTAAATCTTCTTTGTTTGTATGAATTTTCTGTAAACCAGGTAAGATACCCCATAACCAACCACAAGCCTGCATTCTTTCATAGTTGAATGAAGCCTGAAGGAAACAAGACATCCATACCATTTTGTTCAATGTTTTATTATCAAGTTGAGCAGCAGGTGTCAAATCTTGATATTTTTCAGGAATATTATATGCCATCAGAAACACCTCCTACATTTGATCCAGCACTTTCTTTGATCTTTGTGTGAATCTGGTAATCGTAAAGAGCGATTGCAACACCAACAAATGCACACAATAACAGAGTTGCGCCAGAAACTGCAGCGATGTTATTGCAGATAACTGCCATTGCGAAACCAGCAAGCAGGAAGCCCCACATTTCGCCTGACATCATAACTTTCATCAGGATAGCGAAACCAACAAACTTCATTGCTCCACCAGCAGCATCTAAACCAGCCATCACCCAAGAGAATTGGAATGATAAGTCACGTAATGTTTCACCTAAGATTTTTCCACTATAAACACCAGCAACAGCCAATACACCAAACAACACACCTAAGATAGCCATTTCAGTATAGTTGATTGTAGCGATAGCTTTTACATCTGCTTCTTCTGCAGCTTTATCAGCTTTTGCCATTAAACCTGACATGATCGTAAATGTTAAAGTAACTGCATACTGTCCAAATACTGCAAATGGGATAGCTAAACCAACCGCTAAACCGACACCTTCAGCAGTTGGTTCTAACTGCATAGATACAGCAAACACTGCGGTCATCAATGTTCCCATGATTGCGTTAGGTGGCTGTGCACCACCAATTGGCATACTACCAATCTGAACTAACTGATAAGCACCACCAACAACAATACCTAATTCAAAATTTCCTAAGATTGCACCAATAATTGGGCCTAAAACGATAGGTTGATACAATGATTCAAGGAAACTGAACTGGTCAATACCCATGATAAATGCAACTACGAAAATCAATAGTGCCTGTATAAAATTTACATCCATTTTTTTCTCCTTTCATTACTTAATTCTTGAGATTAAATAATTTGAAATATCTATTTATTTCTTATTTAAAGAATTCGCTTATAAATTAATAAATCAAGGAAAATACTGTAAATGAAAGGGTCTAAAGATTAATTCTTGAAAAAATATGTTAGCTACTTGTTTGCTACACTCCCTGATATAATTGATTTAGATAGTAGAACATTGTATCGTATAGTAGAAGGAAAAGTAATATTCTGAGGGAGTGTAGACATGTCGAGTAAGAAAAAGACGATAAAAAAGGCAAATGGCATGGGTAGTGTCTATAAGCTGAAAGGAAATCGTAGACGACCATGGGTCGCATGTGTCACGACAAGTATTGAACAAAGTGAATCTAAATATAAACAGAAACGTAAAATTATCGGATTTTATGAAAGTCAGGAGGCCGCAGAATTTTCTTTATGGAAATATAATCGAAATCCCGTTCTTTTTGAAGAACTGCAAAAGCTGGGTGCATTAACTTTTGAAAATATCTATGATCAATGGTCAAAAATGAAATATAAAAATTTAAGCCAGAATGCGGTAAATGGATATAAGGCTGCATATGCCAAATGTGAGGCAATTAAACATATGAAAATCGCAGATTTAAAGACGATGCATTTTCAACAGATCATGGATGAAAGTGAGCTTTCTGTGGCGAGTGATTTAAAATTAAAAAGTCTGATGGTGTCAGTATGTGAATATGCGATGCAAAATGATATAATCACGAAAAATTACGCAAAATACGTCATGATCAATCGGAAAGAAGAAACTGAAGATATCCATAAACCTTTTACTGAAGGTGAAATCAAAAAGTTATTCCGTCATGATGAAATACCATTTGTGGATACGATTTTGATTATGATTTATACAGGGTTTCGCGTTGGAGAATTATTTGAGATAAAGAATGAAGATGTTAATTTAAAGACGATGACAATCACAGGTGGAAGTAAAACAGAAGCAGGAAAGAACCGTATGGTGCCATTACATAACCTGATTGTGCCATATGTTATGAAGCACTGGAATTCAAAAGATGAGTATTTATTCCGTCATCCAAAAACCAATGAAAAAATCAATTATCATCATTATCGTTATATGTACTTTGATCCTATCATGAAGAAATTGAATATGGATCATTTACCACATGATTGTCGTCATACTTTTGCGACACGTTTATCTAATGCAAATGCGAATGCAACAAGTATCAAAAAGCTGATTGGGCATTCATCTTATGCCATGACGGAAAAGATTTATACGCACAAAGATTTAATTCAATTACGTAAAGCAATCAATGCTCTTGATTAGTGTTAGCTATTTGTTAGCTACAAGATAAATAGTAAAAAAACATCTATAAAAAAGCAATGTCCTTTACCGGTAAAATATAGTATAATAATGACATTAGAATTGAGGTAAAAATTATGAGTACATTATCCATTTTGATTATAGGAATTATTTTAATTGGAGTCTTTTCCCTTGATATGATCAGAAAGTCAAAACTGAAGATGATCAATGCATGTTTAGAAGCTAAAAACTATGATGCTGTGATTTCCATGGCAGAAAACAAATGGAATCGTAAAATGTTGTTATCACATACATGTGATTTATATTTATTGCGGGCAAGCTTTCTGAAAATGGAAACTTCTGAATTTCTGTCAGTTTTGTTTAACGTATATAAAAATGAAGTAAATGAAGAAAATAAAAAAGATATAATGGAAACATATTATCATTTATATCTATATCAGCAAAATGAAGAGGCGGCACAGGCTATTTTGGACAAAATCATGAATAGTACGGATGTCAATTTTAAAAAAGTAAGCCAGTATGCTTTTGATGTCAATTTTCATAAGAACAGTGAAGATTTAGAAGAAATGGAAGCATTGGTTGAAACACTTCGTTCATTTGAACTTGGCGCATGCGCTTATTATATTGGAGAACAATATGAACAAATGGGAAACTGGGAGATGGCGCAGGCATATTTTCAAAGCTGTTTAGGATGTTTTAATGAATCCCATTATTATGCAAAATCCGCAAAAGAACATGTAGAAGAACTTACACACAAATTAGCTTAATCATAAAACGAGAAATATCATACATCTGTATGGTATTTTTTTTGAGTGTATATGAATTGACGAACAGAGATACACAAGTTATGATATAAATGTAATAATAAAAGTTACAGTTAAGAGGCGATGATATGGCAGATAAGATCATGTATCAAGTAACACAAGCAGTAAGCGTTTCGCATTCATGATAAAGATATCGAAGGATGTCTTTGGGAAGGAGTATTTTTATGAATACAAAGGAACATACAGTTGTAAAGCAACGTGGAGATTATGATGTAAGTTATTTGAATTTCAGTGTTGACCAGATGATTATTGATTTTATGAAGCAGGAGGAAATTGATGGATTAACGCTGTCTATTGTGCAGGCACCTTATATTCCAAGAGTTGCGGGATATGGATGCAGTGATATTAAAACAAAACGTCTGGCCAGTGTAAATACCATGTGGCCAATTGGCGCCATATCTCAGGCATTTACCGCAGTCGCTATCATGCAGCTGTATGAAGAAAAACAATTGGATCTACAAGATTCTATCAGAAAATGGATACCAGAACTGCCTGCTTTTATGAATGATATCACCATATTAGATGCCATGCATCATGCAAGTGGCTGCAGTGACTATACAAAAGCACAAGCGTATACAGGTAAGGAAAACTTTGAAGAAGCGATGATGCTTGTAGAAGATAAACTGCATTTTATGCCAAATGAAGATGTTGAACAAAGTGCCACAAACTTCTTGGTATTAAGTGAAATCATTGAACGTGTCACTCATATAAGCTATCATGACTTTATCTGGAAACATCAAATTGATTATCTTGGTTTAAAACATACTGGTTTCTATGAGGATTTAGATGCATTTCATCATGAGGACATTACAGAAAATAATCCGGTTCATCAATTGTTTAAATTGCACAGTGAAATGATTGATCCAACAGAAATAGCAGAAAGCTATGATCAGGATGGAAATAAAATCGATGTGAAAAAGGCAAACGGCATGAAAGGTTATCATGATTTGTGGGCAAGTGCACAGGATATTTCTTATTGGGATATTGCGCTTGCTGGTGGTGTATTGATTCATGAACCTCAAAATCGTCGTTTGGTATATGGACCATGGACTTTGGCTAATGGAAAAGAAATACCGGCTGTTGCAGGATGGCAGTTTTATAATCATCGTGGATTGATGGATATCAAAGGCAGTATTCCCGGTTATTCAATGTTTTTGAGCCGTTTTACAGATCCAAACGAACTGGTATGTGTAACCTTGCTTGCGAATAAAGAAGGTATTGATTTCACTAATCTGGCAAGAAAAATTGCAGGCGCATTTGGAGATTTATTATCTACGAATTATGATGATCAACATCTATATTTGATGGAAAGTCAGTTTTCTGTATCTGAAACGATAGAACGATTAGAAAAAGCGTTAAAGAAACGAGATATTCCAGTATTTGCGAAATTCGATCATGCACAAAATGCAAGAGATGTACAAATGGATTTAAGAGAAACAACGATTCTGGTATTTGGTGCTCCATCTGTTGGTACCCATTTAATGCAGGTGGATCAAAGCATTGCGTTGGAGTTGCCATTAAAAATTGGTGTTTGGCGTGATGAGGCAGGAAGCATCTGGCTAGGATTTGTAAAGAGTCAGAAACTAGCTGCACCATATGGTATGGAAAATCATCCAATAATTCAAAAGATGCAGAAACTTTTAGAAGATCTGGTTCGTGAAGCTGCGAACATATATTAAGGAAAGGAGAAATAGATATGTTAAAAGAAGGCATGCAGGTATATTTTCTAGTAAATGGTTTTGCAATGAGTGGAAAAGTAATTGACCTGAAAAAAACAAAGGAGCATGAAACATTCAGTATTGAAGGCTATGGAGGTTGTGGTGGTCTGCATATTTTAGATTCTTCCCAAATACATCATACTATTTTCTTAAGTGAGGAGGAAGCAAAGAAATATCAAGATCAGGAACAAATGTATTTAGATGGTCATTGTTAATGCTTAGATGAGCAGGATATGAATATTTCGTTTCATATCCTGTCTTTTATATAAAGGAAGGAAGTGATTCTATGGGAAATTTATTAGAATTTTATAAAACACGTTTTGATTTTATCATGTCATTGGTGATGGAACATTTACAGATATCTTTTATCGCAATTGTGATTGCAAGTGTGTTAGGTGTATCCTTGGGTGTATTTATCCATCAAAAGAAACGTTTATCACCGATTGTGTTAGGAATTGTCAGCTTTTTATATACGATACCATCTATTTCTATGCTGGGGTTTTTGATTCCGGTAAGTGGAATAGGAAATAAAAGTGCCATCATTGCTTTAAGTATTTATGCATTATTGCCAATTATTCGTGCAACCTATACGGGTTTAGAGAATGTGGATCAAGATGTTGTGGAAGCAGCCAGAGGTATGGGAAGTAGTGATCTACAGATATTGTACAAAATCAAACTGCCACTTGCGATGCCCATCATTATTTCTGGTTTTAAAAACATGAGTGTTATGACGATTGCATTAGCCGGTATTGCTTCATTCATAGGCGCAGGTGGTTTGGGAGTCGCAATTTATCGAGGGATTACAACAAACAATATGACGATGACATTTGCCGGCAGTCTGGCAGTTGCCATTTTAGCATTTATGATCGATATACTCATTGGCTGTTTGGAAAGATTTTTAAGGAATCGCCATCACAGTAAACAGTTGAAAAAACGCGTGATGCTCATAGTACTTGTTGTTTTTATGGTATTGGGAGGATCCCTGTTTTATACCCCTAAGAAAAAAGCAGTATTACAGCTTGCCACAAAACCAATGAGTGAAGAATTTATCATTGGCGAAATGTTGAAATTGTTGATTGAAGATCGCAGTGATATACAGGTGGAAATTACCAAAGGGGTTGGTGGAGGCACCAGCAACATTCATCCTGCACTTGTCAAAGGTGATTTTGATTTATACCCAGAATATACAGGTACATCATGGAGTTTTGTGCTGAAAGAAAAGACAATTCCACAAGATGATGTCTTATATCAGAAATTAAAGCAGGCATATCATGAAAAATACCAACTGGCATGGATAGGATTATATGGATTCAATAATACTTATGGCATCGCAGTCACAAAAGAAACAGCAGATCAATATCATTTAAAAACATATTCAGATCTTGCGAAGGTATCATCAAAGCTTTCTTTTGGTGGAGAATATGATTATTATGAACGAGATGATGGCTATGATGCCATCGCAAAAGAATATCAGCTTCATTTTGATAAAACCATGGATCTGGATATCGGCTTAAAATATGATGCGTTATTAAAAGGACAGGTAGATAGCATCATAGTATTTACCACAGATGGACGATTACATGATCCTGATATTGTATTATTACAAGATGATCACCACTTCTTTCCATCCTATTATGCAGGGACTGTGATAAGGGAGGATGCGCTTATCAAATATCCTGAACTAAAGGATATCTTAATGCTGATGGATCATTTGATCAGTGATGAGGAAATGGCTGAAATGAATGATCAGGTAGAATCTTTTAAACGAAATGAACAAGAAGTCGCAAAAGAATTCCTGGAGAAAAAAGGCTTGCTGGAGGTGAAGCATCATGAGTGAAATAAAAGTGGAACATGTGGAAAAAAGTTATGGGACACAAAAGGTTGTGAAGGATGTATCCTTATCTATTCATACACATGAACGTGTTAGCATCATTGGCGGCAGTGGAAGTGGAAAAACAACGCTGTTGAAGATGATCAATGCACTGATTCTACCAGATCATGGCTCTGTCTATATTGATGGAAGGAATATCAAAGAAATGAATCCTAATATCTTGCGTCAGGGAATTGGTTATGTCATTCAAAGTATTGCTTTGTTTCCGCATATGACTATTGAAGAAAATATCGCTTATGTTTTACACCTGAAGAAAGAAGATCATCAAAGCATTCAAAAACGAATACTTGAATTGTTGAAAATCGTGGATTTAAAAGAAGAATTACTGCGCCGATATCCTGATGAACTAAGTGGTGGGCAAAAACAGCGTGTTGGAATTGCTAGAGCATTGGCAGCACACCCGGGTGTTGTATTAATGGATGAGGCATTTGGTGCTGTAGATGAAATTACCCGCCATACCTTGCAAGAAGAATTATTGAAAATTCACGCAAGAGAACCATTTACTTTGCTCTTTGTGACACATGATATCAAAGAAGCACTGTATTTGGGAGAACGTGTGATTGTCATGAAGGATGGTGTTGTGGAACAGTTTGATACAGCACAGAATATAAGAAATCATCCCAAAACTGCCTTC
>ENA-OWPJ01000900-OWPJ01000900.1-human-gut-metagenome-genome-assembly--contig:-NODE-900-length-17322-cov-2.65506_pt1 | contig 17322 bp, 18 predicted proteins | sample MGYA00248264_ERZ651846 | MGnify/ENA primary metagenome ERZ651846 (study PRJEB26924, sample SAMEA4378271) | human gut metagenome | biome: human gut; feature: human-associated habitat; material: faeces...
TCATCCCATCAATAGAAAACCCCAGTTGTCCATAAGACGCCAGTTTTTCAATCAGATTCGTTCCAGATGATGTTGTCCCAAAGAAGTTATCAATTTGTCCTGCGGCAATAATGATCGCAATACCACTGGTAAAACCGGTCACAACACTTGAAGGAATAAATGAAACAATTCTTCCTACTTTAAATACAGAAGCAAGCATCAAAATGATGCCTGACATCAAAGATGCCACAAAGACTCCCTGTAAACCATATGTGGCAGATAAGCCAATCAAGATAGCACTCATAGCACCGGTTGGTCCGGAAATCTGATAAGATGCCCCTGATAATCCTCCGATAACGATTCCAGCGATAATCGCAGTAATCATACCTGCAGCAGCATCTGCACCACTGCTGACACCAAATGCTAAAGCAAGTGGCAATGCAACAGCCGCAACTGTAAATCCTGCCAGCAGATCCTTTAAAAACCGCTGTGTATTATATCCCTTGAATTCCCTTTTTAAATCATTTACAAACGTGTTCAAAACAATTTCCTCCTCAAAAATAATAGACAGGTTTTATTATATGTGTTTTTTATTCAAAATGAAACAAAAAAATTACATTTTTCACAAAAAAAGAAGAAACCCTTTAACGATTTCTTCTTTTCTATATTGCGCTGAAGTCATGTTAATATTCTCTGGTTTCCTCATCTCTTTTATGATCAGTTTCACCATTTCACATGTTCCTTCAGCTGCTATAGATACTTTTTCATCAATTCTTATCACGCCTTAGGCTTTCACCATTTCCAACACATTGTTCCTCATGGCTTTCACCTGCTTGATTTTTCCTTGATGTCATCCTTCCTGACTACATGATTCCCAACGTCCTTGGCTCTGGTATGTTCTGCATACTTCCAAGTCTAATCGGTTTTTGTCATTCTTGATGTTTCTCTATAGCCTTTTCACAAGTGGCCATTACTGTCCTGACGCTGGATAAGATAGATACTTTATTATGTTCTTCCTACCTCTTGCCAGTTTCATGAACCATTTGTTAATAAGCTTTTTTCTTTGTACCTTTAATACGTTTACAGTATAACCCGCATCTTTTCATTCGTAAATATTTTTGGAATAATTTACAGTTTTATGGAATAATTTGCAAAATATCTTATTTTGTTTCTTTTGGCATGACAATCATAAAAATAATATACGCAATCAATCCACTGGAATAAGCCAGTGTAAACAATACAAACAACAAACGTATTATCTTAGGATCGATATCAAAAAATTTTGCTATGCCACCACATACACCGGCTAAATATCTTCCTTTTCTTATTCTAACCAATTTCTTCATGATGTAAACCTTTTACTAACATGCCTGATATACAGCCACATATCCATAATATGATAAGAGAACATATCCAGCTTTGTGTGGTTGTATCATAATAACCTGATATACCAAACACAGCCGTTATTGGATATAATGTTTTTAACGTTTGTGACATACTCATAAACAGTCCTGCAAAAGAATATATTTCCGTAAGCACCATGGATACCCAATAACTTTTTTTCAAATAGGGCGCAATCGCAATGAATGGTGATACAGCAAAGAATACACCAATCCCATCCAACAGATACATTTTGAAAAAGCTGCCGATTAGTGCCCATGATAAATGTGATACATGTACGCAAACCTCTATGAAAAGCGTAATGAAAAACAACAATAAATATATGAGAACACAAAATATAAATGTCACGATCAGCTTCGCAAATGTCAGCTTTGTTTCATCAACTGGAATGAGGCGTAAAGATTTCATAGTATCCTCCTGCTCCTCACGACAAATCATGTAGCTTCCTAAAAGAGCAATCATGGCAGGCAGGACAAACAATGTTGCCCATACCTGTGTAGTTGTCAGATACCAGCCAGTTAAATCCATGGATAATTGTTCATTTGATAATGTTGTAATACCACCGATATAAACGATAACTGCAATCAAAACAGTCGCAAGCATTGTAATGAAAACAATATTAGAACGCTTGAGTTTTTGAAATTCTGCCCATAATAATATCCGCATGCTTCCACCTTACTTTCTTTTGCTTAACTTTATGTTCGCAAATAAAACAGAAGCTATGCCCCATATACAAAGACTGATCAAGGCAATGGAAACATTCGTCTGTGGAAGTGTAAAACCTGAAAGTGTCCCATTTCTTGCGATAATCACAAAAACGCAGGATAAAGGATGTATGCAGGAATTTACAGGTGTGATAAATACACCGGCAAATACATAGATCAACGTTACACATACAGGAAATATATAACCTTTTTGTGAAGCGGATAACGCAAAGACGGGTAGTATCGCAACAGCTGTCAATACCGCAATTTCGATACTTCGTTCAAGTAAACGCAGGATATCACCCCAGTCAAATGCTACATAATGTGGTAGCACACTAAACAATACAGATGCAAATACATTCAATAACATAAAACAGATGCCATAGATCAATACAACAAAGAACTTGCTAAATAGTAAACCCATTTTACTTACCGGTACGATCCATAACTGTTTCAACATATCATATCGGTTTTCATCATGCATCAACATGGTAGCAAATAAACCTAATACAAATGGAAGGATAATAAATAACGTATAGTTGTATGAGGACCATTTATAAAACGCTGCAGGATCTATATCTTTTTGTCCTAAGTAACCAAAATATAGAAAAGCAAAGAATGGCATGATCCACGCTGACAATAACATGAGCCATATCTGTTTCTTACGGCGCAGCTTACAAAACTCAATTGAAACCAGTTTAAGCAATGCCCTCACCTCCTGTGATTTTTTTGAAATAATCTTCCAGGGTATCATTACAGATACTAGAGCTGATGACAGTGATGTCCTCCATAAATAATGCTTTATTGATTTCTCCCATATGCAGAGTTGTATCATAAATACGAATGGTTTGTTCATCCTGTACAGAATAATCAAATATATGAAATTGACGTTCTAAAAGCAGCGTTGTTTTTGGCACATCAGATACCTGTAACAAGATGTATTTACGATTTCGTTTTTCTAATGCTTGCATACTACTTTCTTCCAGAAGCACACCATGATCAATAATACCAATATCATCCGCAAGTAATGCGATTTCAGAAAGAATATGACTGGAAATGATGATTGTTTTTCCATATTCATTGCTTAATCGTTTGATAAACTCCCTAACTTCTGCTATGCCGATAGGATCAAGACCATTGGTTGGTTCATCTAAAATCAACAATTCTGGATCATGCAGTATCGCATTCGCAATCCCAAGACGCTGTTTCATTCCAAGCGAATATTTTCCAAAGGTTTTTTTATCTTTATAAGGCAGTCCAACAATCTGTAAGGCTTTCTTTACCGCATCATGGGTTGGTGTGCCTCGCAGTCTTGCGAATATCTCTAAATTTTCTGTACCTGTCAAATTTGGATAAAATCCTGGAGTTTCTATGATTGCGCCAATACGAGGATATATTTTCTTTTCCAGTCCTTTTATATTTTTTCCAAACACTTCTATGTTTCCAGAAGTGATTGGCGTCAATCCTAAAATCATTTTCATGATCGTTGTTTTCCCAGCACCATTACGCCCCAACAAGCCATAAATACGACCTTCTTTCACATGCAGGTTCACTTTGTTCACAACTGTTTGTTTTCCATATTTTTTTGTTAATTGGTTTGTTTGTATTACATGTTCATTCATATCAATTACCTCACTTTCCATAAACCAGTAATATGGTAATGATTATTTACCACTTACACTATGCATTATATCGAAACAACCTTGCCAAAACCTTGCTGAAATCTTGCTTTTACCTTGCTTTACGACAAGAAAGCTCCGTATCTCTACAGAGCTTTTGGTAATGATATGATAAATTCAGTTCCAACATTAGGAGTACTGTTGGCGATGATAGTTCCTTTATGTATGCTTACAAGTTCTTTTGTGATCGCAAGTCCCAGCCCATTTCCTCTAGCGGAGCGTGAGTCATCACATTGATATAATCGCTCAAAGATATGTGGCAGATGTTGTGAGGTGATGCCCTTTCCATTATCCGCTACAATGATCTGTACCTTTTCTTGTTCTTCCATTAAAGATATTTTAAGCAGGTCTGCTTCACTGTGAACGATTATATTTTGTATTAGATTATTAAGAATACGGGTATACGCATTTTGGTCAATTCGCATAAAACACTCATTTTCTGGAATATCGATTTCGTATGCATTATGGTTATTTTCCAAAACAGGTATCCAATCCGCCATAATATTACGCGATAATTCATTTATATCCAAACGTTCAAAATGAAATACTTGTTCTCCAGAATCTAATTTTACCCATTCAAACAGATTTTCTACAAAATGCTTTAAATGCTGTGATTTTTCATAAGCCACATGAAGGTATGCATCTTTTTCTTCCCCTGTCACAATATTATTTTCAATCGCCTCCAGATATCCCACCAAAGAAGCAAGAGGTGTTTTCACATCATGAGAAAGACTTGTCATTAAGCGTTTATAGGCCTGTTCCGACTGCTTTTGATGAATCAACTGTGCCTGGGCACTCATTGCGATTTGATTAATGTCATAACAAATTTGTTTTGTCATGTCTTTTTGTGCAAGTACACGTCTGTTTAAATTTCCATCTTTTAAATCCTGTAAAACATCTTTGATAAATGTGATTTGCTCCTTGATATGATACAACTTCACAAGCAGATAGATGATGATACACAAGGCGATGATGAGTGCAATGAAAAGATATTGTTGTATATCCATTTTTATGCCTCCTTATTGAATCGATAACCAACACCTCTAACGGTCTGTATATAAAATGGATGTTCTGGATCTGGTTCTATCTTTTTTCTTAACTTACTAATGAAAGACATGATATTGCTGTCATCAAATGCATATTCATCTTCCCATACCTGCGTATAAATCTGTTTCTTTGTAAATATACGCCCTTTATTAGACGCAAGAAATAATAATAGATCAAATTCTTTACCTGTTAATTCTACAGGCTGCTCATTCACCTCCACAATACGACTTGTTTTATCAATCATCATGCCTTTCAGTATCAAGCGCTCTGTATCCCCTGTAAAAGTAGGATTTAAGGTTGTATAACGGCGAATCAATGAATTCACCCGCGCCATCAACTCATTGATACTAAACGGTTTTGTCAGATAATCATCTGCACCTAAGCGTAATCCAAAGACTTTATCATCTTCTGCATTCTTCGCTGTCAACATCAAAATAGGAATATTATTTTCCTCCCTGATTTTCTTTAAAACTTGAAACCCATCCATGTAAGGCATCATAACATCTAAAATGATAAGTGCCAATGTATGACTATCTTTATTTTCTTCCATCAGATGTAGCCCATCTATCCCATTATGGGCAATCATAACATATAAATTCTCCTGTTCCATGCACTTTTTCATTAAGGCACACAGGTCTTTGTCATCATCAATAATCAAAACACTATGCATGATCTATTCCAACTCCTCATCTTTTGTTTAATATTATATTCATATATTTCAACAAAATCAAGAAAGTGTCCCTGATTAAGCAGAGTATAAAATTAATCTTTCTTTTTTTGAAACATTATAACTTCTAAAAACAATGAGAAAAAACTGATGAATAATAGTGACCACAAAAGAAATGTGTGAGATTCTATAAACTCAAGCACAAGAATCCTTTCATCTCCCGCAATACTGCCTTTCCAAAACAGTGTCAGCATCATACAAAAAATGATAAAGCTAAATAGTAATTTTATAATGAAAATATTTCATCATCATTGCCTTCTTTCTTTTTATATCGATAGTATAACTTATAGATTATGACTCGTAAATACCCACGCGCATAAAAAAAGAGGAGCTTAATCCTCAAATAATTCACTATCTTCATCTTCATGGAAAGTAGGCAGTTCTGGCAGTTCCTTTAAACTTTCTAATTTAAACGCATCCATAAATTCATCTGTGACTTCATATAGAAACGGTCTGCCTGGTGCATCACTTCGCCCGCATTCTTTAATTAGGTTTCTAGCTAACAGCTTTCTAACCATCATATCGCAGCCGACACCTCTGATTTCTTCAATTTCTCCACGTGTAATGGGCTGTTTATATGCAATAATCGCTAGTGTTTCAAGTGCTGCCTGTGATAAGGTTGAAATCTTTGTAGATGCGAACATTTTTTCCGCATAAGGATGAATATCCTGTTTAGATACAAATTTATAGATTCCCCCAAAACGTACCATCTCATACCCACGACGATCATCTTCTAAATATTCTTTCATCATTTCATCCAATAGCTTTTCAATATCTTCTGCTGTTGTATCATCCTCTAAACAGCTTTTGATCTGTTCAACACTTAATCCTTCATCCCCTGCGATAAACAACAGACCTTCAAATATTTTCTTCATATTAGGCTGTGGCATATACTTCTTCTCCTTTAATAATCCATATTTCTTCATCCTGATCAATCGTAAAGCTTAACTCCCTGTGCTGGATTAAATCCAGTATTGATAGAAATGTAACGATGACCATATGCAGACTGGTACAATCATTACATAATTCTTCAAAGCTCATCTTCCCTTTCCAATCTCTCAAACGTTTTTTAATCTGTACAACACGTTCATCCAAAGATAATTCTTTTACCGTCATTTTGGTTTCATAAGGATGTGCCAGCACCTGACGGCGAATTACCTTTTGCATCGCCTTGATCAAATCATAAGGATTTCCTCTTAAATCTTCTTCAATCGTTGTTTTGATCCATTTATTTGCTTCTTCACTTAACGGCTTTGAAAACAACATCTGTCGTTCTGCATATTTCTTTTCAAAATCAGCTGTTACTTCTTTAAACCGTTGATATTCCAACAATCGCTGTGCAAGCTTTTGTTTATCTTCTTCATAATCCTCTTCTACCTCCACCTTTTCTCGTGGCAATAGTTTTCTGCTTTTATATTCTAAAAGTCCTGCAAGTTCTGCCAAATATTCACTTGCGACTTCTAAATGCATGGATTCCATGGCATTCAAATAGGTTAGATATTGTTCAGTTAAAACATCCATATCCAGATCAAACAAATCCAGTTTATTATCTTTTACCAGATGCAGCATCAAATCCAAAGGTCCTTCAAACTGATCTATCGTTACTGTAAATGCCATTGTACCACCTCACAAGTAACAATTATATCATAGGAATTTCGTTTGTGCTATATTTTCTTAAGCCTTCCCTATGCTTCTAAAGGTTTGTCAATATAAGAAAAAAAGAAAATATGTAAGCTCATGCCTACATATTTTCCTGTCATGATTTAAATTTCCCGATTTCCTGCCGCAAATTCTTTTGGGCAGATATCCAATACATCACGAATTGGCTGAATCAGACTTTTTTCATATTGGCAGGTCCATGGAATATTTTGATCCATATATCCTTCTTGATTAATACCATCAATGGTATCTTTAGATTCAATTGGAAAATCATGTTCCAGCTGATAAGATAACACATTGTATACATAACCAACGACATGATTAGGGTTTAAAGAATGAAAATGCATTTGTACATCTGGATATTCTAAAGCATATGCGCCTATAGAGTCAATTACATGCTCATCTTCTTTTCCCTGGATGTTGAAGAAACGTACATTCACATACATATTAATAAAGCGATAGACAATATCTTTATCCTGTACAGATAATATCTGATCACGTGTCATAAACTTTCCTGAACAATCCATATAGGTTCCTATACAATCCGGATACATTTCCAAAGCTGCTTCTACTGCATGAACCATTAATTCCATACGCTTTTGATATGGCAGGCCAATGCTCATCATATCAAAGACTGAAATTCCATATTGACAATTTGATAATTGTTCTAATGCATTTTCTACATCCCAATACTGACTTTTTTCTAGATCACTAATGGCATCCAATTTAAATTCCAATGGTTCTATCATATTCAGCATTGCAGGTACTTCTACTTCCTCTTTTGCGTCATTTAACATTTTTGTACAATATCCTTTTACCGCAAACATGGATAAGTTTCCATCACTGACAAGATCTATATCACCTAAGCGTTTCTCTAAAGCTTCTTTATATGCATCCGCGCTGCATAATACCGGCTTTTCATGAAATAACAGTTTCGCAAATAATAAATGATGCTCCTGTGCTACATCCTGCACATCTTGTTGTAATACGTTTTCTTCCATTTTTTCATTCTCCTTTTATGATTTCTTCTATCTCATCCAAAATATCTTCTATCGTCTTATCATCAATATCAACTTTGATGGTATCCATACATTCATATTTTTGTTGTCTTGCTAAACTCTGGGCGATACAGGAAGCATGACGTTTTCCTGTATCAATATCATGTTGTAAATGCTTTGTGAGGGTTTCATTGTTTAAACGAAGAGTAATGGTATAGATATCCACTGGTTTGTGTATACGGCTGATTACTTCATTGATGATTGCTGCCTCATCCATCACCCAGCAAAAGATGATATGTTCATAATCTTTTTGGGATATGAAATTGTTTAACAGATAAGTGATATTATCAAGAACCATGGCTTTGGTATCTTCATTTACCACAAATGGATCTGCCATCCAGCACCAGTCACCATCTAGCCAAACGCTATGAGGCAAGCGTTTATTCAACGCTTTACATAGTGTGGATTTACCTGCCCCCATGGTTCCATTGATCAATATTAATTTTTTCATTTTTGTTCCTTTCCCAAAGGATAGGTAAATTTATCATGTTGTTGCATCATCCCTTGCTTTTTATAAAATGCATGTGCAATCTGCCTGGTTTTATTACAGGATAATTCAACTTGTAAAGCACCTTTTTCTTTTGCACTTGTACATAAGGCGGTAAACATTTTAGAACCAATTCCCTGATGTTGATGCGTTTGTTTTACACATAATTCTTCAATTTCTGCGATTTTTGCGCAATGATGTAAGGGATAATGAAAATAAATACTGCCAAAAGCGATAACACCACTATTTTCATCTACCATATAAATAAATTTATCATCCTTTAAATTACGCTTATAATGCATAAAAAAGATATCTTTGTCAAAGGCTGTTTCTTCTAATTCACAAATCAATTCATAAATAGCATCTGCATCTTTAATTGTCGCATATCGTATCATCGTATCACTTCCAACCGTGTTTATTATACCATGGAAAGTGTAAAACATTCCATCTAAAAAATCCATGATAGGATTGTATCATGGAAAGTTTCATATTACTTTGATAAAAAAAGACTAGATAACTAATCTTTTTTAACTTTAATAGGTGCCCCCACAAAAATTCGTTTACATTCCTTATAGGAGAAAGGAATGAAGGGATATAAATAAGGAAACTTGATTGTTTTTGTAGACAGTAGAATCAGCATATGGATGAATACGCCAATACAAAATCCATTACATCCAAAGAAAAGTGCCAGGGTACCAATGAAGATACGAAAGACTTTATTCGCAAGGGATAACTCATAACTTGGAGTTAAAAGATTACCAATGTTTGATACTGCCACCATAATTAATATTTCTGATGTATAGGCACCTAATTCAATCGCCATATCACCTAACACAAATACTGCAATAAAACTCATGATGCTGGATAAGATACTGGGTGTATGAATCAGGGACTGACGGATCCATTCCACAACGATATCTGCCAAAATTACTTGAAAACCAAAGGTAATGGGATGAATATCCAACATAGGAAGTTTTAACATCGTAGGAATACGATCAATCAAAAGTCCAATCCATAGTGGCAACAGATATAAAGAAAATGCGATACCAATTAAACGCAATACCCTGGTAAATATGGCAACCATGGTTGTCTGGGTATATTCTTCAATTTGTTTGGTTTGTTCAAAAAAGGTAGTGGGAAGAATCATGGCTGTTGGTGAATTATCTACCAAGGCAATAAGATATCCTTGTAGAAGATGAATGGCACAGATATCTGGACGTTCTGTATAACGCACATGTGGATAAGGATTCCATGTTTTGCCATATAAGGATTCACACAGATTACGCTCACTTAATATTTCTGTTTCATCTAACATTTTTAAGCGGTGTTCAAAGTCTTGTAAAACATCTACATCCACCAATTCATCAATATACAGATATGCGATATCCGTTCTGGTTTTAACGCCTTCTTTATTCATCGTGACCACAAGTCGTGGATCACGAATCCTTCTGCGTATCAATCCAACATTTAAAATCACATTCTCCACAAAGCCATCATGTGATCCCCTTACGCTTTTTTCTACGCTAGGTTCTGAAGTAGAACGAGCAGGATAATGTCTAGTTTCTATACAATAATAATCATCACTATGCTCTAATAGCACAAGTGCCTGTCCGCTTAATAAATTGGTGATGGCTTTCTTATCATCCTGTATTGCTTCTACGCCACCGGGATAAAACGTGATATTCAAATGGTTGGATACAGTAGATACAAAGCTTTCGACAAGTCTTGTGATTAAAGCACTGTCACTTAAACTGGATATAAAGAATACCCATGCCTGTGTTCCCTGTATGGATAAATGACGGGATACCACATCAAATGATGAGGATAATTGTGAGGATATGATGTCATAACGCTCCTGCAGCTTCATGATTTTGGTTTAAACACCAACGCCACTAGAAAAGCAAACAAGATGGCAGAGGTAATTCCTGCAGCTGTTAAATCAAACATGCCAAGTAATATTCCCATCAAACCTTCCTGTTGTGCTTTCGCAAGGGCTCCATGAATCAGGGAATGTCCAAAGCTTGTGATGGGAAGACTTGCTCCCATACCTGCAAATTTTAACAATTTATCATACCAGCCAAAAGTATCAAGTGCCGCACCGATGACCACAAACAAAGATGTAATATGTCCAGCAGTTAATTTACTGTGATCATAGATCAACTGTCCCACAAGAGAGATAGCACCACAAACAAGAAATGCATTCAGATACATCATGCTTACTCACTCCTTTCATAAACGATGGCGTGTGCGATACATGGAATAGATTCCTTCTGCTGCACTGCCACAGGGGATAGTAATGCACCCGTCGCCACTACCATAATACGTTTCATTTCCCCTTGTTCAATCATATTTAAAAGCTTTGTCAAAGATACACACATACTGCATGCACATCCACTTCCTCCACAGAATACTTCCTGATCATCAAAGTTATACATCATCAAACCACAATCATGTAAACGATTATCAATGTGATAATTCTCCTGTACTAGTAAATCAGTTAAGAATGAAAATCCAATTTTTGATAAATCGCCTGTCACAATCATATCGTAATCTTTAAAATCTCGATGAGTATCTTTAAAATGTGTCTGGATGGTATCAAAAGCAGCCGGAGCCATTGCTAAGCCCATATCATTGGCATCTTTATGATCCCAGTCAATAATCTTTCCAGGTGTAAATGCACTGACTTTTATATGTGAGGGTGTTTTAGATAATACGACAGCACCTGCACCCGTAACCGTTGAAGTCGTGGTTTCTTTTTTCTGTACACCATATTCATTAGGATAGCGAAACTGGCGTTCCGCTGTTGCTACATGAGAACTTGTGAAGCTTACCACATTGTCTGCCATATCGTGTTCTACCCATAATGCTCCTTGTCCAATAACTAGAGAAGAAGTAGCACATGCGCCATACATACCGATGAATGGTACAGCTAAATCCTTCGCAAAATAATGAGAACTTGTTAATTGATTAATTAAATCACCGCCTACTAATAAACCGATATCATCTACCTTTAAAGAGGCTTTTCGCAATGCTGCATCTACTGCATCATAAACAAGCATTCGTTCCGCTTTTTCAAAGCTTGTTTCTGTACAGTAATTATTATCATAGCTTTTATCAAATAAATCTCCTAGTGGACCATCTTTTTCAAGAGGACCTACAGCAGTTGCTCTGGATTTGACATATACATTCTTAAAATTTATCGTTGTCATAATTCTACGCTCCAAACATCAAATAGCGGATCGTACCAAAGACAAATGCACTTGCGATGCCATAGGTTAATACACTACCTGCAAGTTTAAACATATTGCCTCCAATACCATAAATAAAGCCTTCTGTTTTTCCTTCTAATGCACAAGAAGTAAGTGAGTTGGCAAAGCCTGTAATGGGAATAAATAGTCCTGCCCCACACACCTGAGCTGCTTTATCAAAGACACCAAATCCTGTTAATATAGAAGTAATCAGAATGACAGTTACCACACACATGGGCATGGCTGTTTCCTGATCAATACCTAATACAATCATATAGATACGCATCAGCAACTGGGCTGCGGCACCTAATGCACCTCCGCTTAAAAATGCTATCAGTGCATGTTTTCCTGCATGCTTGGCAGGTTCATGTTTTTTCGCTGTTTCTTTTAATTGTTTATTATTCATATGTATCCTCCTTCCCTTTCAGTATGTGCATTCCATAAGGTTTTATAAGCAAAATTCAAAAAATCTTCACATAAAATCCACCAGTTCTTTAAAGCTGTCCTGCATATAAAAGATCCAGTGTTTAAAACAGAATATCATTTGAATATGTTTAAATAAGGTTGTTGAAAGAAGCAAGTTGCTTTATAATAAAAGTCGAGGTGAGTTGACATGCAAAAAAAAGTATCATCAAAACAAACATATGAAGCAAGAATTTTTACCATCAGCAAGGATATCATAGAAGATGATGCAGGAAAACAATTTGAAAGAGATATTGTACACCATCACGGCGGCGTTGGTGTTTTAGCCAGAAAAGGCGATCAGATATTATTTGTTCATCAATATCGTCCTGCTGTTGATGCCATGATGTTGGAAATACCCGCAGGTAAGTTAGAAAAAGATGAAGATCCTTATACCTGTGGATTACGTGAATTGGAGGAAGAAAGTGGCTTTACTTGTGATAATTTATCATTGATTTGTGAATTTTATTCGACGCCAGGTTTCTGTAATGAGAAATTATATATCTATGAAGCAAGTGATTTAATTCCTGTGGAGCATCCAAAAGCAATGGATGAAGATGAAGAAATCGAATTATGCTGGTATGATATTGATCAGGCATTAGATATGATCAAACGCAAAGAAATTATAGATGCGAAAACGATCATTGCGATTCAATATGCAGCTATGCATAGATAATAAACAAAAAGGGTTGGGATAGTTAACAACATGGTGTGAACTGCCCAGCCCTTTTATTTTATATATAAATTATGATTTTTTCTTCATTGCTTCTTCTAATGCCAGCTGAAAAGCACTTTTTTCCTGTTTTACTTCCTGCTCCTGCTTTTTCATATATGCCTTTAACTCTTGTTTACCGGCTTTATTGCTTTTTTGCTTTAATTGTTCATTAAAACGGTCAAATTTTTCACGGAAACCACAGCCGCAGGTATATAGACGTTTTTCCTTTTCTCCAACCACAGTTAACTTTTTGTGACAGTTTGGACATCTTGCATTACTGATAAAAGATAATTGCTGTTTATATTTACAGGAAGGATCACTGCACACCAATAACTTACCACGTTTCCCATTGACCTCTAACAAGTTTTTACCACAAACAGGACATTTTTTCATCGTCATATTGTCATGGCGATAATTTGCTTCACTGTTTTTTACTGCTTCTACAAGTGAAGTTGCATAGGTGCGCATCTCTTGTTTAAATGCGCCATCCTTCATTTGATTTTTCGCAATTTTAGTTAATTTTTCTTCCCATTTAGCTGTCAATAATGGTGAACGCAAATCTTCTGGCACTAAAGAAATTAACTGGATTCCTTTACTTAATGGATAGATATAATTACCACGTTTCTCAATATAATTGGTTTTAAACAGCTTTTCAATAATATCTGCACGAGTTGCGACAGTCCCTATGCCATTCGCATCTTCTAAAATAGTTTTCATTTTAGCATTGTTTATAAATTTGCCTGGGTGCTCCATTGCGGATAATAAAGTTGCTTCTGTATAACGGGCTGGTGGATTGGTAAAATGTGTAGATAATACAACCTGATGAATAGAATACTGTTGTTCTTTTTGTACTGCTGGAAGGCTTTGATCATCAATTTCTTCTTCATCTTCATCAAAGACATCTTTTAGATTATATAATGCTCTCCATCCAGCTTCTACTACGATTTTACCACTTGTTTTAAAGGTATGGTTTTTACATTTTGCACTAATTCTTGTAACGTCATACTCACTGGCTGGCATAAAAACTGCCAAAAACCGTCTAACTACCAAATCATAGATGTTGCGTTCATCTCTTGATAGGCGGTGTAGTTCTACATATTCCTCCGTTGGAATGATTGCATGATGATCACTTACTTTACTGTTATCAACGATACGCTTATTGGTTTTTATACCACTTTTCAATAGCTTTTGCGCAAATGGTTCATAAACATCAATAGAGATTGACTGTAGACGTTCTTTTAAAGTCGGGATGATATCATCACTGATATAACGTGAATCTGTCCTTGGATACGTAAGCAGCTTATGTGTTTCATATAAACTCTGCATAATATTCAAAGTCTGTTTGGCACTGTAGCCAAAACGTTTATTCGCATCTCTTTGTAACTCTGTTAAATCATATAATAAAGGTGGCAACTCTTTTTTTCGTGTTTTCTTCACATCTGTGATGATAAGTTTTTGACCTTTTAATTCATTAGCAATCTGTTGTGCCTTTTCTTTATCAAAAATCTGTGACTGCTGTTTTTCATTTATATATTGTAAATCAAAACTATCACTCTTAATCTTCATCACTTGATATTCTACCGGCTTAAACTTTTTGATTTCTTCCTCTCTTGCCACAATCATGGCAAGGGTTGGCGTCTGTACACGACCTGCGGATAATTGTGCATTGAATTTACATGTTAATGCACGTGTTACATTTAAACCAACCAGCCAGTCAGCCTCCGCACGACAAACAGCGCTATGATAAAGTGGTTCATATGCTTTCGCATCTTTTAAATTTGCGAAACCCTGTTTGATTGCTTTATCCGTTTGAGAAGATATCCATAACCGTTTTAATGGCTTATGAAACCCAGCCATTTTGATGATCCAGCGGGCCACAAGTTCCCCTTCTCTTCCTGCATCTGTCGCAATGACAAGCGATGAGATATCTTTTCTTAACATCTGCTGTTTCACAACACGAAACTGTCTGCCCGTTTCTTTCATTACTTTTAACTGCATTTTTTCAGGAAGCATGGGAAGATCATCCATGCTCCATGTTTCTAATCGTTTGTCATAATCCTGTGGATCAGCCAGAGTAACCAAATGTCCTAATGCCCATGTGACAACATAATCATTGCCTTCTACATATCCTTCTTTCATTTGTTTACAGCCAAGTACCCTTGCCAGCTCTTTTCCTACAGAGGGCTTTTCTGCCAATACTAAAGTTTTCATTCCTATTCCTCCCAGAAGCCGGCCATTTTCATCAGCTGCTTCGCATTTGTTGTCTTACAACGTCCATCTTTTAACGTATAGTCAAAATGGATTCGATCATCTTCATAGTATTCAGAGAAGTGATAATTTCTTGCCTGTATCTTCTCATCATATTCCAGATCACATAACTCAAAATCATGTGTACTAACTGCACAGATCACCCATGGCAAATGTAATCGGACAATTGCCTGTTTTGCGCACAGGATACGATCCGCACTATTGGTTCCTTTAAATATTTCATCAATCAATACCAGAATTGGTTCTTTCTTTTTGCTTTCCTCCATCATTTGTTTAATACGAAGAATTTCTGCATAGAAAGTAGAAATGCCTTCACTGACATCATCATGTACCCGCATGGAAGTATAAATAGATAATGGTGAAGCGATAAATTCATCGGCACATACAGGTGCTCCAGCCTGAAACAAGATCATATTGACACCAATGGTACGAAGGAAAGTCGTCTTTCCTGACATATTGCTTCCTGTAATCACATAAGAGCCATCCACCATCTGTAAGGAATTAGAAACAGCTTTTTCTTCATTGATCAAAGGATGTGCCATATGCTTCATATCAATCATAAAAGTATTTGATACTTCTCCAAAACAGATATGATCTTTTGCATATCCTAACTGGGCAAGTGACATCAACGCTTCCATTTCACCAATTGCCTCTAACCATCCACGAACATGATTTCCATATTGATCTTTCCATTTTTTTAATGCTCGCATGCAATGAAAATCCATCAAAAACAAGCCATTGGCAAATAAGAATAAGATTGAATTACTGCGTACTCTTACAAACCCCAATATTTGATTTAATTTACGGATACCATCCTGTGCATCGGATAACTGCTGCTTTAACTGTAGTAATTCTTCACAATCAAAGGATTGCTTTGCGACATTCACAAACATTCGTTCATAATCAATAATCAAATCATGCATACTTTCTACATAGGACAGTTGCGCACTATTTCCCATAAAAAAGATAAAAGCAAGGCATAAAGTCACGGTAAAACATCCCATTGCGATTTCAATTTGAAGTTTTCCAATACCACATAAGATAAAGGATAGGATTACCATAACTGGCATAATATAAGATAATAGTTTTAATATCACAGGCTGTGATGCCATAGTTTCTTCCATATAAGTTAAAAAGCTGTCTAACTTTTTCTTTTTTAATTTCTTGGCATGTTTAGAAAATAAACGTGATAACATATTCATTTCTAACGTAAAACTTTGTTTATCAATCAATTCTTTTACCGCATTTTGACGTTTTATAATATTATCTGGCTGTTGCTTTTTCACGGATAATAAGTGAGCAAGTGCTTCTCTTCCATGTAATGTACTTGCGACATTTAAATATTGAAACAGGCTTGCTTTTCCAAACACATCTAAATCCATTTCCTGCGTCATATCTTCTTTTAAAAAGTCTATCCCTTGATCTTCAAAGCTTTTCCATTCTTCATTTTTACGTTTTACGATACCATCATACACTTCTATCATGGTTTCTTTATCTTCTAATTTGCTTTTTACTTGACGATGTAAATATGCAATATAAAGAAAAACCACAACGAGTATAATGGATACCATATAAAAAATCCGATTACTTGATTCTGCCTGATAAATAAAAAATATAACACCAATCACTAATAAAAAGCGAATGGTAGAAAAGCGGGATGCTTTTTCTTTTAATGTTTTCATATCCTGATGTAATGCTTTCATCTGTGCTTCTATATTTGTTTGATTCATTGTCAACACTCCTATCTTCCTTGATGTAATAACCGTTTTTTATAAGACGTTCTTGCGAATGTAAGGATACGATTTTGCGTAGAGGTGCTCATAAAGGCACCAGCAATTCCTGCAATTGGAATCCCCTGTAGAAACTTTGATTGAAGTTCACTATATGA
>ENA-OWPJ01000902-OWPJ01000902.1-human-gut-metagenome-genome-assembly--contig:-NODE-902-length-17256-cov-3.09831_pt1 | contig 17256 bp, 13 predicted proteins | sample MGYA00248264_ERZ651846 | MGnify/ENA primary metagenome ERZ651846 (study PRJEB26924, sample SAMEA4378271) | human gut metagenome | biome: human gut; feature: human-associated habitat; material: faeces...
GCATAGTATCCATGGCTTAAAAAAATCGTTCTCGCCTTCACCATTTCCTTATCATCCCCGGTTGCTTTATGATTGCCTAACAAAAGATTAACATACCCGCGTTTGGCTATATCAAAGCTGTGATGGTTCACACATTGATAACAGTGTTTCGTTTTTATTAATTCACTTTTACATTTTGGACATTCTAACATTTTCTTCTCTCCATTCTTTCTTATTTTACCATACCTCAGACGACAAAAAAAGAAGGATTCTTCTGAATTGAAAAATCCTTCTCCTTTATTAACGATCCTGGTTCTGGTTGAACTTGTTGTTGTTCTGGTTATTGTTTCTCTGATTGTTGTTCATTTTGTTGTTGGCTTCGTTTTTGAAGTCTTTTCCGCAATTTTCAACATCATATTCACGCTGATGGTTTCTCTTTTCAGATTCTACATCTGCGCCTAATTCAATACCCATTTCGTACTGATATAAGTCCTGTTGAACTTGTTCGTTATGCTGATTTCTTCTTTCCATTTTTATCACCTCGATAATAGTATGGAGATGATTTCAAGATTTATACTAAAAAATATTTTCGTTATCTTCTTCACCAATCTTGCTGGTTGGATATAAATTGATGCTCTCTGTTTTTTCTATGCATTCATCAATTAATTTATCCCAGTCAAATCTGGATTCCAGATGTTCCGCCTTGTGTATTGTAGGCTTTGTCACTGGATTTTTTGGAGTAAAGATCGTACAGCAGTCTTCAAAAGGCTGAATAGAGATATCATATGTATCAATCTTCTTCGCAATGTCGATGATTTCTAATTTATCAAGACATGCCACTGGACGAATCACTGGCATATTGGTTACACAGTTGATTGTCTGCATGCTTTCTAATGTCTGACTGGCAACCTGTCCAATACTTTCACCGTTCACAATCGCTAGACAGTTTTGTTTCTCAGCTAAACGCTGGGCAATACGATACATCATACGTCGCATAATGGTAATTGCATAAGACTCATCACAGTTTTGGTAAATGGCAAGCTGTAAATCCGTAAATGGTACAATATGTACACGGATATGCCCCTGGTATGGCGCAAGTTTTGTGGCTAACTGTAAAACTTTTTCCTGAGCCGCTTTGCTGGTATATGGTGGAGATGCATAATGAATGCATTCAATTGCAACGCCACGCTTCATCGTCAGATAGCTTGCGACTGGTGAATCAATTCCTCCAGAAAGCATGACCATTCCTTTTCCACCTACACCAACAGGATATCCACCTGCACCAGCAATTTTGCCGGTCATGATATAGGTATCAAATTCATGTACCTCCACCTGAATACGAAGCTGTGGTTCTTTTACATTTACGCGTAAAGATGTGTTGCGCAGGATTTCTCCCGCTAATTCACGATTGATTTCATCAGAAATCATTGGAAAACGCTTAAAGCTTCTGCGTGCAATGATTTTGAATGTTTCTGCGTCGCTTTGCTGGGCAATGATCAATGCTGTTTTCTTCATTTCTTCAATATCGGTCGCAACTTTTATCGCAAATGAAAATGAAGAAATACCAAATACTTTCTGTAAATGTTCACTTACTTCATGTGGATCTTCCCCATGCAGCATGATATACATACGATCATGAGTACGCTCATAAGTTAATTTGTCATAATCACGCAATGCATTTTTCACATTGGTTAATAGACGCTTGATAAAATCTTTTTTGTTCTTTCCTTTTGTACTTAATTCTCCAAAACGCACCAATATATGGTCGTATTGTAGTTTATTTTGTTCGATAGTCATGAATAACCTCCTTGATTGCTTTCACGAATAATTCTAATTCCTCCATTGTGGTCATATGTGACATGGAAATACGTATGGCATGTGTTGCCCTTAATTCCCCAAGTCCCATTTCCAATAATACATGGGATATTGCTTTACTCTTTGATGAACAGGTGCTTTGCGCAGATACCGCAAACCCTTTATCATTTAAAGCATTCAACATTACCTCACTGCCAATACACAACACAGATATATTTAATATATAAGGAGATGTCACTTCTGGTGAGTTGATCACAATATCTTCACATGTTGATAATGCTTCCCGAAGCCATGTATTCAGTTTTTTTACATAGGTATAATTGTCATTCAGACTTTCCAGTGCTAAACGCAATGTCTTAGCCAATACGATATCCGCTGGCGCATTGCTAGTGCCTGCACGAAGTCCTTCTTCCTGTTGACCACCACTGATTAAAGGCAAAACCTGTATGTTTTTCTTCTTATAAAATAAGGCGCTGCCCTTTAGACCATAGATTTTATGCGCAGAAAAAGTAGCCATATCTACATCTTTTAAATCTACCGGAATTTTTCCTAATGCCTGTACCCCATCCATATGAAAAGCTGCCCGTGAATTTTGATGAACATAATCAGCACATTCCTTGATTGGATTGATTGCCCCTGTTTCATTGTTTACCATCATCATAGATACTAATATGGTATCTTTACGTAATGCTTTCTTTAAATCTTCTAAAGAAACAACGCCTTTCTCATTGACTGGTAAATACGTCACTTCAAAGCCAAAGCTTTCCTCTAACTGTTTCATTGCATTGGTAATAGAACTGTGCTCCACACAGGTCGTAATCAAATGTTTGCCTTTTCTTTGATTTGCCCATGCATATGCTTTTGTCGCATAATTGTTAGATTCACTTGCACAGGAAGTGAAAAATATCTCATCTTTCTGAACATGGAAAAGCTGTGCAATATTTGCACGGCTTTGTTCCATCAATCTGGCACTTTCACGTCCGATATCATGTAAAGAATCACTATTCCCATAATATTTTGATAATAACATTGTATATGTATCTAATACTTCTTTACGTATTGGCGTTGTTGAAGCATAATCTAAATAAATCATCTTTTATGCCTCCTGTCGTAATAAACTTGTGTCGTCTTTATTGATTAGTTTTTCATATGCTCCCGGATGCATTTTTTCAATACACTGGATACCAATCTTTAAAGCCTTTGTATATTGTCCGTTACGGAAACACAGTTCTGCACGTGTTAATTCTGAATCTATTTCAGGATACGTACTGCGGTAACGGTTACCAAATACAATCGTATTTTCAACCATAATTGCCATACCAACCAGATTATTCACACTATTGTATAAGGTATAAATATAATCAATTGCAACTTTCAATTCTTTATTCAGCTCTTTCACATCCAATGGAGAGTTGTCTAAAATCACTTTGATATCTTTGATCATGCGCTCTGCTTTATGCAGATCTTCTTCGTATTTCTGTGATACGCTAGGAAGTCTGTGTTTACGCATTTTCACCTGAATCTCATTTACAATCAACTGTAATTTTACAAGCTGTTTTTTCGCACGTTCTTCATCACTACATGCGTTGTTCAGCTTAGTTTTCATCTCCACAACTTCACCAGCAAACACTGCAGTACTTTGTTCAAGTTCACGATAACTGATAAGCAAGGTAGAATATGGTACACTATGTTCACTCATAATTCTATCAACACTGCGTTTCATATCATTTAATGCTGCCAGCTTTTCACTTGTTTCTTTCAAACGCAATGTCCAGTTTTCAAAGCCAAAACGTTCATAAACTTTTCCATACAGCTTTTCGATATCTTCTACATCCTGATTGATGGTACGAATACTATCATAAAGGATATCAATATTACTGCTGACCTCTTCAAATGCTTTTTCTTCTTTGGAAATCTGTTCTTGCAGCTGAACAATACGTTTTTCACAATCATTCAAATCTTCATGAACACCCTGTGGATCTCCATTTCTCAATTTATTTAAATCATTCTTCAGCATATCGCTGATAACTTCCAAATTACGTTTTACTTCTAAATGTTCTAAATAAATGCCTTTATTTCTAGCTTGTGCATAATTGTATCCCACTTCATCGATTGCTCTTGGCAAAACACCTTTCGCACGTTCATACATAGAAGGCAATACATCTGTTAATTCTTCTAATGCCTTGATAGCATCACCGATTTCTTTTTGCTGATCTGCTGCTTTATTAAATTCAGACGCAAACATCCATTCTTCAAAAGATGAGAACATCTTTTCTATACGTACGATTTCTTTATCCAGATATTCATTGCTTTGATTATAAGAAGTTTTATTATCTGCGATTTTTTTCTTCAATGAACGGAATTTCTCTTTTAAACGATTGATATGCACACGTTGTTCGTTTTCTTGCTCCAGAATTCCATCCAGTGTTTCATTGATCTTATTTACGTTTTCTTCACATACTTTCAGATCTTCCTCCAACTCCTGCATTTTATTTCTGGCTTTTTTGCTTTTGTGTACATAAATCAAATCATCAATTTCCGCTAACTGTACACTACAATCCTTTAGTTTTTCCTGTACGATATCAAAAGCACTCTTACAGCTGTCCACTGCTTCTGCTATCATTTCATTTACACGGGATAAAGCAACTGCTTTATTCAGTTTAAATGCCAGTGGCACACCTTTCAATGTGTTATATCGAAGTTCCATATCTTCCAGCATTTTACGTGCTTTCTTTTTTCTTAACGCCATAATGACAATCGTCAAAATAATCAATGCGATCAATGCGATAATAATGTAAATCAGTATATCAATTGAAACGACGTTTTTGATATTGTTGATAAAGTTTTCCATGCCGACACCTCTTTATTTCTCATTGCCTATATTGTATCATATTTTTCTCCGTTATAAAACGTAATTTAAATAGGAAATATAAGAAAATAATCCTGAAAATTGATTGACAACAAAAGTTAGATTTGTTATAGTAAAGTGGCGTAAAATTGATAGCAGCATACAAAGTCTTGCATAGTTTAGCGTTTCTGACGTGTTATACGGGATATTGTGTAACCTGGCTGCCAGGCGAAGATATCGTGAGCAGAAACACAGTGTAATGATGATTTGTATCGTACTGTTATTGTTTTATAGCTTATAAAACAATAAGGAGGACATAAAATGTCAAGAATTAATGGACCGGTTTGGAAAACATCCCGCCGTCTTGGTTTCTCAATTTTAGAAACTGGAGAAGAATTACAGAAACGTGCTTATGCACCTGGTCAGCACGGACCTACAAAACGTGTAAAACTTACCAACTATGGTATGCAGTTACGTGAAAAACAGAAAATTCGTTTCATGTATGGCTTAAATGAACGTCAGTTCTATAACACTTTCCAGAAAGCTAGTAAAATGAAAGGTGTTAAGGGCGACAACTTCTTAGCATTACTTGAATCAAGATTAGATAACATCGTTTACCGTTTAGGATTTGCTAGAACTCGTCGTGCAGCTCGTCAGCTGGTTAACCACGGACACATTTTAGTAAATGGTAAAAAAGTTGATATCCCAAGTTTCGTATGTAAACCTGGTATGACAATCGAAGTTAAAGAAAAATCTAAAAACATGAAAGCTATCACAGAAGCTTTAGAAGCTAGCTTAAATACTGTAGCATTCGTTGACGTTGACAAAGACGCTAAGAAAGGTACTTACCTTCGTCTTCCAGAACGTTCTGAATTAAACCAGGAATTCAACGAACTGCTTGTAGTAGAATTCTACAACAGATAGTCTTAAAAAAAACAACCGATTTGGTTGTTTTTTTATTGCAATATAGATACATGTTCTGCAATGATATCATATGCACTGCGCATCATGCCATCTCTGCCTTCATATTCATGTGCCTGTAATCTACCTTTTACAGAAATCCAGTCACCCGGACGGCAGGTATTGATCGTTGTTTCTGCAATTCCCTTCCATAACGTCACAGATATCTTATCTGTATCAAGGGTTCCATCACTGTTTTGAAAGTTACGGTTAACCTCCATGATCATGGTCGCAAACTTATTGCCTGCATTGGATTCTTTCAATACCGGCATCTCTTTTACTTTACCTACAAATGCTACTACGTTCATTTTCATCATTCCTTTCTTTTTATCTATTATGATGGATATTCAAAAGGAATGCAAAAATCCGTATTTGCATAAAAATCATCTTTTTTTACATTTTTTCCTGATTTCAGTTATAAAAATGTAAATTTATTTGATGAATCTGCAAATACGGACTTTTTTTATTTATTTTCTGGTAAAAGATCAATCACACAGAAATTGTCGACATCTATCATCTGACAGGCATCTTTTACATCCTGTAGTGTAATATCATATAATACATCCATAGAAGCAAAGAAATCGCTTTGATCAAAATAATTACGTACCATGGTAATCGCAATATCATCAAAGCAGTTTAAGCTTCGTAAAGATTGTCCATAGTAACGCTTTTTCAACTGTTCAAGTAAACTTTCAGAAATACCTTCCTGCTTAATCTTTTGAACAATATCCTTTACAATCGCTAAGAATGCTTCTTTTTTATTTGTTTCACTATAAAACATCATCATGCCATAATCTTTACCCAGATCGACATCACTGCCCACAAAATCATTGATAATACCTTCATCCAGCCATTTCTGGAAGTCTGGATTTAATGATGAGAAGGTCGCATCCAATACCATACGGATTGCCCACTCCTTTTTGATACGTTCATAAATATCTTCTACACCACGCATCTTATACGCAATGGAAAGCTTTGGCATACTGACATCCATTTGAAATTCAAAATCTTTTCTGGCTGGTTCATAAGGCTCTTCCTGCATCATTCTTATTACCTTTTTACCTGCTGGAAAAGTTTTGGCCTGTTGGTTTTTCTTGATTTCTTTCAATAAAACTTCAGGATTTTGTGCACTGACACCCACCAAAATCATCTTACCTGGATGATAATTAATATCGTAACACTGTTTTAACTGTTCCAAAGTGATGGATGTGACACTTTCTGCATCACCACCGATATCATAGCGTAGTGGATGGTGTTTATATAAAGATGAAAATGTTTCCATCAGCAGGCGCTGATCACTCATCTGTTTATACATATTCAGCTCCTGTATGATAATTCCCTTTTCTTTTTCTACGCTTTCCTTCGTAATGGATAAATCTTGTACAAAATCTAATAATAAATGTAAAGGCTGGATGACATCTGCTGTGGTAGAAAAATAATATACTGTTTCTGTATAAGAGGTAAATGCATTCACATTGGCACCCATATTAGAAAATAAATCCATAACATCTCCATCTTCCATTTCAAACATTTTATGTTCTAAGAAATGTGCGATACCTGCAGGAAAATCATATTCTTTCCCATTTTCATCCTTTTGTTTCATGTCTAACGCCCCTAATGGCGTTGCCATCATAAACAGACTTTTCGCATAATCTGGTTTCTGCCATAAAACAACATGTAATCCATTATCCAAGGTTTCTTCTACATAACTTTCCTGATAACGTTTATTCTCCTTCTTGATCATGAGCATCATCCTCCTTTGTGACAATCAGCGTTTGTTTCAATTCACAACGGGAAATCACGCGAAGCACGTCTTCTCTTGTGACTTTTTGTATAAGTGAAATGATATCTTCACTTGTATAATTGCGTTGTAAAAGTGTGTTTTGATATGCAAGAGCAATCAATGAATTCATAGAATCATCACTTGCTCGAAGAGAATTGATGATCATCGTTTTACTTACTTCCATTAATTCATCTTTAAAATCGCCATTTTTTAATCGTTCAAACTGTTCCATAATCAGTGTTCTAGTCTTTTCAATATTTTCTTTTTCTATACCCGTTGTTACACCCAGTGCAGCATCATAACTGATAAGATTACTGAAGATAGAATAACATAAACTGTTTTTCTCACGTACTTCCTGAAACAAAAGACTTGTAGAATATTGACCAAACATTGCATTCGCAACACGCAAGGCGTAATAATCTTTATCAACTGCACTTGTGTTGGTGAACCATGTCATCATGATATAACTTTGAGAAATATTTTTATACTGTTGTGCCACTTCCGCATGTAAATCATTTTGGGCTACATAATAGCTTTCAAAAGCGGTCTTTCTTGGTGTAAAGTTCAACTGGGAAGCGATGGTTTCCATCATATCTTCTTGGATATCGCCACAAATCATAATATCAATTTGATCATGTTGAATCATATCTTCATAAACCTTTTTGATATCATCTAAACATAAGGCTTCCACATCCTGTTTTTCACCTAGTGCAGAAATACCCAGAGAAGTATTTTTACCTGCCAGCTTTAAACACTCATTAATGACATATTGTGCCGGATCATCTAACATTCGTTTAATTTTTGATAATAAAATATGTTTTGATTCTTCAAATGCTTCCTCACTTAATAAAGGAGAAAACAAGATTTCTTTTAAAAAGCTCAGCCATTCTGTAAGGATATCTTCCTTTTCATCCACAAAACAGGGATGTATAATTTTACTTCTGATTTCAATGATCTGACTTGAACCATATCCTGCCGTCTGTGCATTCAGGGTAGCTCCATATAAGGCATCCTGTTCATCACTCATTTTTTTCTTTGTATCATAGTGTTTACTGCGATCACACAGCATCAATGCCAAAAGACTTCTTGCGCATGCTGTTTTTCGTTCCAAGGTATTTTGAAAACGTATACTGATTCCAATATCTTTAAATTTCTTTGTCTGTATTTTATGCAGTCTGACTCCTGTTGTTATGTCCATTCTAAAACCTCCATATCCTTAGTATAAACATGTATTACTATTTTAACACAAACAGTATCTTTAAACACTGTCTGTTTCAAAAAAACAACTCCTGAATGTCAGGAGTTATTCCATTTCTTCTTGTTCACTCTTTGCGTACACTTCTCTTGGCTTACTGCCACGGCTTGGTCCAACGATTCCTTTTTCTTCTAGGGTATCGATTAAACGTGCTGCCCTCGCATATCCAATACTGAATTTACGCTGAATCAGTGATGTACTTGCTTTTCTGGTCTGTATAATGAATTCTTTTACTTCTTCATAAAGAGGGTCACTGACATCATCGCCAGAGGAGCCCATACTGTTATCTAACGCTTCTAACCGAAGGAATGCGTCTTCATATTTAGGTTTTGCCTGTTTTGACACAAAATCACAGATTGCCTGAACTTCATCATCTGATACAAATACTCCCTGTACACGTGTTGCGACAGTTTCTCCAACAGGTACATACAGCATATCTCCATAACCTAACAGTTTTTCTGCGCCCATTTGATCAAGAATTGTTCTTGAGTCAACAGCACTGGAAACAGCAAATGCAATTCTACTTGGGATATTTGCTTTGATTACACCAGTGATGACATCCACACTAGGACGCTGTGTTGCGACAATCAAATGAATACCAGCAGCACGTGCCAGCTGTGTGATACGCTGGATACTGCCTTCTACCTCTTTTGCGGCCACAAGCATTAAATCAGCTAACTCATCAATAATGACAACAATCCAAGGCAAACGCTGTAACTGTTCTTCAGGATGAGCATCCAGATACGCATTATATCCCTGTATATTTCTAACACCTGCCATGGAAAATAACTCATAGCGGTTGTCCATCATTGTCACAATGACTTTTAATGCACGATTTGCTTCTTCTCCATCTGTAATGACTGGACCAATCAAGTGTGGTACCTTTTGATATGGTGTAAATTCTACTTTTTTGGGATCGACCAGAAGCAGCTTGACTTCATCTGGTTTTGCACGCATCAGGATAGATGTAATAATGGAATTCACACATACGGACTTTCCACTACCTGTCGCACCTGCAATCAATAAATGCGGCATCTTGTTTAATTCCCCATAAACACAGTTTCCCATCAAATCTTTTCCAAGTGCAAACAGGCATTTACTGTCCGCATATTTTTCGGGTACATTCTTCATCAATTCCTTCATGCTTACCGTAGTTTTTTCTACATTTGGAATTTCAATACCCACGCTAGATTTTCCAGGAATTGGTGCTTCTATACGAATATCTTTGGCTGCCAACGCCATTTTGATATCGTTTTGAAGATTACTGATTTTATTTACACGTACGCCAAGATCTGGTTTTACTTCAAATTTTGTGACACTTGGACCAATATGTGTCGCTACAAGGGTGGCTTTGACACCAAATTCATCCAGTATTTCAATCAGCTTGCGGCCACTGTCATTGGCCGCCGCAATGTTGTTCATATTTTTATTCTTTTTGCCAGGATCTTTTAATAAGGTTAAACGCGGTAGTTTATACTTACTAAAATCCTGAGCAAACTCCGATACAAAGGTATCTTCTTTACCGATTGTTTCTTCGATGATTCGTTTATCATCCTGTTTTTTATGTTCATGGAATCCAACCACAACATCGCTGTTTGGTATGTAAGGTTCTTCTTCCGGTTCTGGTTCTACTGGTATATGCTCCTTACTGCTTTCGATATCAAAATCATCATCGATATCCAGAAAAGATACCTGACCAGGTTTTACTCGATCATCCAGACTGATTTTCCCAAGCATGGTTTCATGTTTTTGCTGGGTACGCTCTCTTGCTTCCTGTTCTCTGGCTTCTTTTTCTCTGCGACGCTGTTCTTGTTTATCATTTCGCTTTTGTTTTCTTTGTCCACCATTGCTTTTCCATGTTTGAAAGGGTTTCACCATATTGGCACCCATTGCCTTCATAGAAGCAAACGGCGCCCCACAAAGCAGTAAAATCAAACCTAAGATAACAAGTGCGCCGACAACGATCCATGTTCCTTTATAATCAAACAGAAAGGTACTTAAAGATACCAGGAAAGCACCAATCAAGCCACCTTTTGCGGCAATTTCACCTTTTAATACAAGCATGCTGTCTTTTAAAAACTTACTGAAAATATCCATACCTTTTAATGTCGTATCTTCTGGTACACTGGCCGCAATGATCCATGCCAGAAGCAACACTCCGATACCTAAAAGGTATTTTACAGGAATATCCTTCATGCTTTTTTTCAACATCATGGCAATACTGCCAATGATGACGAGGGCATAAACAACTCCATATAAGTTTCCAAATACATAGCGAATAATTCCAGTCGTTGTTTCTCCAATGAATCCGATTTGTAATCCACCAATAATGGATAACGTAATCAGCACCAGGGCATAAATGTATACCAGAATTTCATTCTCCAGTTTCTGCTTCTGTTTCGTTGATTTTCTAGTCTTAGCCTTTGCCAACGCAAACCTCGCCCCTTCCTACATAAAATTTTAAATATTAATTTCTAGAATTACAGGCAACACCATTGGACGTTTTCCTGTTTCCTTCATCAGATATTTACTGATTTTATCTCTTGCTTCTGCACGAACCTGCAAATTGTCATAACGTTTTTCTTTGACAGCAGCTTCAATACAGCGTTCCATAATATTACCAACTTCTTTGATAATATATTCTGCATCTTTTAAATAGATCAAACCTCTTGTTTGTACATCTGGTCCATTGATGACTTCTTTTGTCTTAAAGCTGACACCTACACCAACTACCATGACACCATCCGTAGATAACACTTCACGATCTTTTAATACAACACCGGTAACGTCCCAGTTTTCTTTACCATCAATCAGTGTATCTTCCAATTCCAGACGTTCACCAACACTGGTCAACACTTTGTTTTCAAACTGTGCAACCTGTCCATTGTCCAGAATTAAAATCTTATCTGGTCCATATCCCATCTTGGTCGCAAGGTTCGCATTAACATATAAATGACGATATTCACCTTTTACCGGAATATAGTATTTTGGACGGAATAAATACAGCATCATCTTTAAATCCTCACTACTTGGATGCATGGATAAAACCGTTTTTCCATCCAGTGTAAAGATTTTTCCGCCTTCTTTATAGATTTCATTTTCCATGACATTGGCATCATTTTCAGTACCACTGACAATAGGACTTGCGACAATAATGGTATCACTTGTTCTAAAGGATACAAATTTATCTTCATGATTGGCGATATTTGACATCGTACGGAATAAGTTTTTACCACTTCCTGTCAACAGGATCACGATATCTTCCATTTCATCATCGAAATTCTTTTCTGTAACCTGCATTTCTTTTGGTACACGATAGTATTTCATTTCTTCTAAAATCTTTAACATATCGCGCATATCTTTATCATGGAAGAAAATCTTACGATTGAATTTTTTAGCTAGCTCGATAATCTCAATAATACGGAATAAACTCTGTGAATAACTGGAAATCAATATTCTTCCTCTGCTTTCTTCAAAGATTGGTTCAATCAAAGAAGTTACACGATGTTTTGGTGCTGTATGTCCACTCTTATCTGCATACTGGGATTCACATAAAAGACATAATACACCTTTTTTCCCAATATCACTTAATTCATTTAAATCACACAGGAATTCTTCCTGCAGCATATCGTAATCAACGATGAATTCACCTGTATACACGATATACCCCTGATCTGTTTGAATAGCCAGACCAAAATTATCAGGAAATGCATGTGTCATTGGGAATGTTCTTACCTTGACACCACCAATTACCTGTTTGCTGGCACGTTTCATGCGATGAATCTTCGCATTCTTCACACCTTCTTTTTTCAGTGTTTCATGAATGATGTTCGCAGTTAATGGTCCTGTATAGACAGGGATGTTGATTTGTTTTAAAAGATATGGCAACGCCGCAACGACATCGTCATGTGCATGTGTAATAAAGATACCCTGAATTCGATCTTTATTTTCAATTAAATACGTAAAGTCCGGAATGATAAATTCCACTCCTAACTGGTCTGTATCCGGATATTTTAAACCGGCTTCAATAATAAATATAGCTTCATTGACTTCTACAACGTACATATTTTTTCCGTCTTCGTCAAGTCCGCCAAGCGCAAAAATGCGTACTTTATCCATAATAGTTTTACCTCCAATTTATAGTTGTTATTATGTTTTGCTGATTATAATTCTTCAAAAGCACGATAAACTGGTTATATTATACCACGTTTTTACATCTCTTAGGCGATTATTGCTTATTTTTCAAAATTTTTTCCAAGAAAAAAAGTGATTACTCACTTTTTTATAGCTGTTCTCCATCCAGAGAGAAGGTTTTCGCATCCGTAATTTTGACTTCTACAATATCTCCTGGCTCTGCATCTTTTCTTACAAAGTTCACAAGTTTATTGGTGTCTGTATATCCACTGTAAATGTCTTTGTTTTTCTTACTTGGACCATCTACCAGCACCTTTACTGTTTTACCGATATATGCCAGATTTTTTTCTAATGCATACTTATTCCAACGTTCGTTTAACTGCTGTAAACGTTCTTGTTTTTCTTCTAAAGGAATATTATCTTCCATTCGTGCCGCAGGTGTTCCTTCTCTTGGAGAATAAATAAATGTAAATGCATTATCAAATTTACATTCATCAACTAAATCCAACGTATGCTGGAACTGTTCTTTTGTTTCATTTGGGAAACCAACGATGATATCTGTAGATATTGCACATCCGGGAATCTTTTCTTCAATCTTATGAAACAGCGTTTTATATTGTTCAATAGAGTAACGTCTACCCATTAGCTTTAATACATCACTGTCACCGCTTTGCACTGGAAGATGGATAAATGGCATGATATTGTCATATTGAGCAATGACATCGACCATTTCATCACTGAAATCCCATGGATGACTTGTTGTAAAACGAATACGTTCTATACCGATTTTCGCAGTTTCTTCCAACAGTTTCGCAAATCCACCTGCAATATGTAGATCTTTTCCATATGAATTTACATTTTGACCAAGCAATGTTACTTCTTTGAATCCTTCTTGTTTTAATGTACGGATTTCATCCAATACATCCTCCATAGTACGGGAACGTTCTTTTCCTCTGGTATATGGCACAATACAATAGGTACAGAATTTATCACATCCATACATGATATTTACCCATGCTTTATGTTTGCCAAAGCGTCTGACAGGAAGATTTTCAATAACATCGCCTTCCTTGCTTAACACTTCCACACTACGTTTTCCATTCATCATAACCTGATATAATAATTCAGGCAGACGATGGATATTATGTGTTCCAAAAATCAAATCAACATGACGATATTTTTCCAATAGTGTTTTTACGATTTCTTCTTCCTGCGCCATACAGCCGCATAATCCAAATACAATATCTGGTTTTTCTCTTTTTAAACGTTTTAAAGAGCCTAATTCCCCCAGCACTTTATCTTCAGCGTTTTTTCTTATCGCACAGGTATTTAACAGGATAAAATCAGCATCCTCTGGATTATCACATGGCGTAAATGCCATTTCTTCCAGAATGCCTGCCAATGTTTCAGAATCACGTTCATTCGCCTGACATCCATAGGTACGCAAATAATATTTTTTACCCTGTCCAAGCATTTTGATCTGTTCAGGAATCTGAAACAGATTTTTTTCTATGTGTGCTTCTGCATTTGTTCTTTTTTGTGCTTCCTTTAAATCTGGAAGTGCCCAACCTGGCTGTTTTTTCATAATGATCACAACTCCTTTTTATCTATGATGTATATTTTTAAAGAATACCTTAAAAAAACCAAGCGTTTGCTTGGTTTACTGAGAGATTGCTTCAACTGGGCATGCGCTTACACATGAACCGCAGTCAATACAAGTTCCTTCATCGCATACAGATTTGCCGTCACCATTCATTGATAAAGCGCCAACTGGACAAACCCCTACACAAGCACCGCAACCGATGCAAGCATCTTCATTTACATTAACTGGCATTCTTTATTCCTCCTTTACAACCGTTTCTATTATAGCGGAAAAACGCTCATAACGCAACATTTTTATGTTATTTCGCAACATTGATATGCTTACATTGTAAAAAAGAAAGGGAACACAAGGTTCCCTTAATTCTCATCTGGTCGAATTTGAATTCGTTCTATCGCAATTGCCTGATTTGTTTTATCATCAAAGCTAACAAGTGCCCCACAAAATATTGCTGGACCTTGCGCTATTGTAAATCGTGTTTTCTCATTTGTCATGAAGCGTGTCAATATCTCATCCACATCTCTACCTAACACGCTGGTATATGCACCACACATTCCCAAGTCGGTAATAGCAGCAGTTCCACCTATGATACGCTCATCGGCTGTCTGCACATGTGTATGTGTCCCTACAACTGCCCCGATACGTCCGGCAAAGTTATACGCAAAAGCAATTTTTTCACTGGTTGCCTCCGCATGCAGATCCACAAGATAAATATCCGCATCAATATCCTGCAATACATCTTCCATACAATAGAAAGGAGAATCTACAACATCGTTCATCCATATCTCACCGCATAGATTTGTAATCGCAACTTTTTTATTTAAAACATTCACGACAATAGTACTTTCTCCGTAATCACATGGCTCCATATTGGCTGGACGTACCATTCGATCAGCATCTTCAATGAAAGTATAGATATCATTCTTGGAAAATGTATGATTCCCCATTGTGATGACATCTACGCCATAACTTAACAGCTGATGATAAATCTTACGGGTAATACCCTTTCCATGTGCGGAGTTTTCACCATTGGCAACCACCAGGTCCACTTGAAAGCGTTCCTTTAATTCGGGCAGCAGATTTTTTACAACCTCTCTGCCACTGGCACCAACAATATCTCCAATAAATAAAACATTCATACTATTTTGCTAATTCACATGATCTAGTTTCACGAATGACAGTAACCTTGATTTGACCAGGGTATGTCAATTCAGCTTCGATCTTGTCTTTGATATCACGAGCTAATTTGTGGCAGGCAATATCATCCATTTTTTCTGGAATTGCCATGACACGTACTTCTCTACCAGCCTGAATTGCATAACTGGATTCCACACCATCAAATGATTTTGTGATCTTTTCCAGTTCTTCCAGACGGTTGATGTAGTTCTGTAAAGATTCATAACGTGCACCTGGACGGGCTGCACTTAATGTATCTGCTGCAATAACCAGATTACTAATTAAGAATTCTGGTTCTACTTCCCCATGGTGTGACTGGATTGCATTTAATACAACTTCTTTTTCACCATGCTTCTTACAGAATTTATAGCCAAGTTCAATATGACTTCCCTCAACTTCAAAATCCATTGCCTTACCGATATCATGTAACAGACCTGCACGCTTTGCCAATTGTTGGTTTAAGCCAAGTTCTGCGGCCATCATACCACTTAAGTGAGCAACTTCCATACTGTGCTGTAATGCATTCTGTCCATAAGAATAACGATATTTTAAACGTCCGATCATCTTCACGATTTCACGATCAATTTTACCAATACCAAGTTTGAATACTGTATCTTCACCAGTTTTCATAATATTAGTATCCATTTCACGTTTGATCTTATTGACAACTTCTTCAATACGTCCTGGTTGAATTCTTCCATCTTTAATCAAATGCTCTAATGCAAGTCTTGCAACTTCACGACGGATTGGATCAAAACAGCTGACGGTAATTGTTTCCGGTGTATCATCAATAATCAAGTCAACACCAGTCGCCTGTTCAATTGCCTTGATATTACGTCCTTCACGTCCGATAATTCTACCTTTCATTTCTTCACTTGGTAGTGCAACAACAGAAACAGTTCGTTCAATTGCTTCATCGTTGCTTAAGCGTTGAATACTTAATGCCACAATATTTCTAGCTTTTTCATCTGCTGTCGCCTTTGCTTCTTCTTCTTTTTCTTTAATGTAAGATACTAATTCTTTTTCCATGCGTTTTTCAGTGATTGCGAATAATTCTTCTTTCGCTTCTGCAGTGGTCATCGCTGCTACACGTTCTAATTCCTGTACCTGTACATCAATCTTTGCCTGTAATTCTTTATCTTTTTTATCTAGCATTGCCATTTTATCAGCTAATTGCGCATTTTTCACATCAATTTGTTTTTCTTTACTTGTTAATGTTTCATCACGGAAATTCAGGTTGTCTTCTCTGCGTAACAGTTTGTTTTCCATATCTGTTACTTCCTGTTTTCTCTCTTTGATTTCTTTTTCTGCTGCAATCTTTAATTCATGTGCTTGTGTACGACCATCTAATACTGCTTGTTTTACCATAGAATCAGCTTTTGATTCTGCTTCCTTAAGCATTAGATTAGCCTTTTGCTGATCTTTATTTAAACCCGCTTTTGAAATTACGATCATTACAATAATTCCTAAAGCAAGACCTGTCAACCCAGATAAAAAGATGATTACGCCATTATTCATAGCATATCTCCTCCATTCATCTTGTGTTTATTTTAGGAAGTAAGTTTCTTCCTGTATTCTATTGTACCTAAAAAATAGAAATTTCACAACAGAAAAGTGTAACATTTCCCAAACAAAATGCTAAAAGCTAAAGCGTTTCCATAATTTTTATCGCAAAAGGAAAAGAAGAAGCTGGGATTTACCCTTGT
>ENA-OWPJ01000904-OWPJ01000904.1-human-gut-metagenome-genome-assembly--contig:-NODE-904-length-17195-cov-3.10618_pt1 | contig 17195 bp, 10 predicted proteins | sample MGYA00248264_ERZ651846 | MGnify/ENA primary metagenome ERZ651846 (study PRJEB26924, sample SAMEA4378271) | human gut metagenome | biome: human gut; feature: human-associated habitat; material: faeces...
CCATCTCTTGAAAAAACATATTTGATTTATCATATCGCTGATGAAGCGCAACGTGATATCGCAATTCAAAATAAACATCTGGTTCAGGAGTTTTTGGAAAGTGTTGGTCTACAATTAGAGATACATGTAGAAGAAATGGTTTTGAATCAAAGCATTCCTACCATCAAGGTAAAAGATGATCATCCAAAACCGGTACAAACATTTGAAGAAAAGAAAAATTATAACTTTAAACCAAAAGGCAAAAAAGGATTAGACAGTTATGTGCCTTTTACGATTCATGATATCAATGAAGAATGCCATGGTGTAAAAATCAGAGGAAAGATCTTTGAAACAGAAACACGAACGCTTCGTAATGGAAAAGACATACAGACGCTTTGGATTGCGGATGATGACGATGCAATTATTATGAAACGTTTTGAGCGTGGGGCAGTTACCAAAGAAGTATTAGGAGAAATCAAAGTAGGAGATTGCGTCATTGCATATGGTAATGTAGAATACGATACATATTCTCGTGAACTTGTTTTTATGCCACATGTGATTGATAAAATCGCTGAAGTAAAACGCTGTGATGAGGAAGAAGAAAAACGTGTAGAGTTACACGTGCATACCAAACTATCCGAAATGGATGGGGTATGTGATATTACAGAATATATCAAAACTGCAGATGAATGGGGAATGGATGCCATAGCTTTGACTGATCATCGTGTAGTACAGGCATTTCCTACCGCACAAACGTGTGTGGATGGCATCAATAAAAAACGAGATCCAGAACATCCAATGAAGATTTTATATGGTGTAGAAATGAATATGGTCGATCCAATTCTGCGAATCGTTCGTAATGCAGATGATACCAAACTAGAGGAAGGAGAATATTGTGTATTCGACTTGGAAACCACAGGGTTATCACCTAGATTTGATCATATCATAGAATTTGGTGGACAGATTGTAAAGAACCGTGAATGTATCAAGTCTTTACAGCTGTTTATCAAACCACCTGTACAGTTAAGTGCATTTACAACAGAACTAACCAGTATCACAGAAGATAATGTACGAAATGCCAAACCATTTGAAGAGTGTGTAGATGAGATTTTAGATTTTATCGGCGATCGTATCTTGGTTGCACATAATGCGACATTCGACTATGGCTTCTTGAATGAATCATTAAAACGAATTGGACGCAAGCCGCTTATGAATCCGGTTGTGGATACGCTGGATTTGGCACGTAGTATGTTAGATCGTAAAGCATATCGATTGGGTAATTTAGCCCGACAGTATGGTATTCCATATGAAGAAGGCGGTGGAGCGCACCGCGCAGATTATGATGCCAATGTTCTAGCACAGGTTTTCATGCATATGATGAATGAATTAAAACACATCGCTACCTTAAAAGATTTACAGGATATGCAGGATGAACAGTGCTTTAATAAAGTAAGAGATAAACATGTGACGATATTGGTTAAAAATATGGCAGGGTTAAAAGAGCTGTTTGAGTTGATTACCTTATCCCATACAGAATATTTAAGCTATAACCATAAAAGTACGGCGAATGTTGTCGCAGAGCCTAGAATCATACGTAAGGAAATTGAAAAACGCAGAGTGAATGGTAACTTGTTGATTGGTTCTAGTTGTGTCAATGGTGAAGTGTTTGATATGGCGAGAACCGGTAGTGAAGATGATTTAGAGCGTGTGATGCAGTTCTATGATTATATCGAATTACAGCCACTTGCTAACTATCGCTTCCTAATTGATCAAAACTCTATTGAGAGTGAAGAACGATTAAAGGAAGTCGTACAGGCAATCGTGGATATGGCAGATAAACTAGGAAAACCAATCGTCGCAACCAGTGATGCCCACTATGTAGATCCTCAGGAAAAGATGACACGGGATATCTATATCAATTCACAGGCGATTGGTGGTGGACGTCATCCATTGTATCTATATGATCAGGAAAAACGCCGTCGTTTTAAAAGCCCGGATCAGCATCTTCGTACCACAAAAGAAATGCTGGATGAATTTGAATGGCTGGGAAGACAGCGCGCTTATGAATTCGTGGTAAAAAATACGCGTGCAATTGCGGATCAGATTGCGATTATACGCCCAGTTAAAGATGCTTTGTATCCACCGGATATCGAAGGCTCTGATCAAAAACTAAGAGAAATCTGTTTTGAAAATGCACATAAAAAATATGGTCCGGTATTACCAGAAATCGTTGAAAAACGACTAGTAAGAGAATTAGACAGTATCATTGGCGCAGGATATTACGTAGTCTACTATATCTCCCATCTGCTAGTAAAAAAATCATTAAATGATGGATATCTGGTAGGAAGTCGAGGCTCCGTTGGTTCCAGTTTTGTTGCGACCATGTCGGAAATCACAGAGGTTAATCCATTATCTCCTCACTATGTATGTCCAAAATGTCATTATGTAAATTTCTTTACAGATGGCAGTGTATTAAATGGATATGACTTACCAGATATTGAATGTCCAAATTGTGGAGAAATCATCCGTGGGGATGGTCATGATATCCCATTTGAAACCTTCCTTGGATTCGAGGGAGATAAAGTTCCCGATATCGACTTGAACTTCTCCGGTGATTATCAGCCTAACGCTCACGCCTATACCAAAGAAGTTTTCGGTGAAAGCCATGTATATCGTGCAGGAACCATTGGTACTGTTGCGACACAGACAGCCTTTGGTTATGTCAAAGGTTATGAAGAAGAAATGGGTATTGAAGGCAGCATGCGAAATGCCCAGGTCTTACGTTTAGCAAAAGGCTGTGAAGGGGTCAAACGTACAACCGGACAGCATCCTGGCGGTATTGTCGTGGTACCACTAGATATGGATGTACATGATTTTACGCCGGTACAATTTCCTGCCAACAACCCTTATGCAGAATGGAAAACCACCCACTTCGATTTCCATCAGATTCATGATAATATCCTGAAATTTGATATTTTAGGACATGTTGATCCTACAGCAATGAAAATGCTAGAGCGAATGAGTGGCATCGATGTTCGTACAATTCCAATGAATGATCCAGCAACCATGAGTTTATTCTCCAGTGTGGATGCCTTGCATATTGATACATCCCGTTATGATGAAGTGACAGGTGCTGCTGGTCTGCCAGAGTTTGGTACACCATTTGTACGTGGCATACTAGAACTAACTAGACCAACGACCTTTGATGAATTATTAAAGATTTCTGGATTGAGTCATGGTACAGATGTATGGTTAGGAAATGCCAAGGACCTGATTGATGAAGGCATTTGTACTTTAAAAAGTGTTATCGGATGTCGTGACGACATCATGGTATATCTGCTTCATAAAGGCCTTCGTCCAAAACTTGCCTTTACCATCATGGAATCTGTACGTAAAGGAAAAGGCTTAAAGGATGAATGGATACCAGAGATGAAAGCCAATGGGGTAGAAGACTGGTATATCGAATCTTGTAAGAAGATCAAATATATGTTCCCAAAAGCCCATGCCGTTGCCTATGTTATGATGGCGATTCGTATTGCGTGGTTTAAGGTACATCAGCCTCTATACTACTATTGCATGTTCTTTTCCATTCGTTGTGATGCTTATGATATTGAAACGATGATCAAAGGGGAAAATGCTATTCGCCAGCGTATGTCACAGATCAATGAAATGATGAAAAACAACGATTACAAAAATCAGGTCACAAAGAAAGATAAAGATACCTACAATACCTTAGAACTAGCCTTGGAAATGGTATTACGTGGTTATTATTTTGAAAATATCAACCTGATGAAATCATCATCAAAAGAATTTATTGTGGATCCTGATGAACCAAACCGCATTATTCCACCATTTACCAGTATTGATGGTCTTGGAGAAAGTGTTGCGGATACCGTAATAGAAGCTAGAAAAAGTGGACCTTTCTTATCCAAAGAGGATTTACAACGTCGTACATCTTTAAGTGGAACGCTAATTAAAAAGCTGGAAGCCATGGGTGTATTAGATGGCCTGCAGGATGAAAACCAAATGTCTTTATTCTAAGCAAACATACCATTTTCTGAATAAATCAGAGAATGGTATTTTTTTGAAGATTTGAGATTATGTATAGCTGTGCTATAATTTTACTGCAAATGAAAGAGGGATATTATGAAAGCAAAAAAAGGTTCAACGATTCATGTGATTGATTCCGCCAGTAATTTTAAATATATGTTGATACTGGAGGGATTAGCGACAGGTCTTGTTGCTGGGGTCATTGCGGTAATTTATCGTATCATATTGGGTTATGCAGAAGAATTTGTCAGTTTTGTATCAAATACACTGCAACAGCATGCGATTTATATCTTAGGCTGGTTTGTGGTATTGATTATAATAGGTGTAATCGTATCCAGACTATTAAAATACGAACCACTCATCAGTGGCAGTGGAATTCCACAGGTGGAAGGAGAAATGATGTCTTTCATCGATCAAAAGTGGTATAAAGTATTATTGGCAAAAATCACAGGTGGTGTTTTATGTGCATTTGGTGGTCTTTCTTTAGGCCGAGAAGGTCCAAGTATTCAATTAGGTGCCATGGCAGGAAAGGGTATATCTAAAATATTTCATAAAGTGAAAATGGAAGAACGCCTGCTTTTAACATGTGGGGCGGCAGCCGGCTTATCTGCGGCATTCAATGCACCACTTGCGGGAGTTATGTTTGCTTTAGAAGAAATTCATAAAAACTTTAATGTATCCGTTTTGATTTCTGTGATGTGTGCATCCGTTACAGGGGATTTTATTTCGCGTAATGTATTTGGTTTATCTCCAGCTTTCCATTTCGTGGTAGAAGAAACCCTGCCACTTCAATATTATGGAATGATCTTATTACTAGGCATCTTATGTGGAATTGGTGGTGTGCTTTATAATAAATCAACCATGAAGGTGCAGCAGTTATTTTCAAACAGTCGTTTTTCAGCTTATGGTGTCATTGTGCCATTACTTGTCGCAGGGGTACTGGCACTTGTTTTACCAGATGTATTAGGCAGTGGACATCGCATGATCGAAATGCTAAGCAATAATCATACTTTTGTAATTCAGACATTGCTGATGCTGCTGGTATGTAAATTTGCATTTTCATTAATCAGCTTTGGTTCTGGAGCACCTGGTGGTATTTTCTTCCCATTACTGGTTCTTGGAAGCTTTGTCGGCGCAATTTTTGGCAGTATCGCGATTCAGATGTTTGATTTTCCAGATATGTATTTATCCAATTTTATTATTATGGCAATGGCAGGCACCTTTGCGGCGATTGTTCGTGCACCGATTACAGGTATCATACTGATTGCGGAAATGTCAGGAACATTAACACATTTATTACCATTGGCACTAGTTTCTTTGGTGGCTTATCTGTGTGCTTCTTTATTAAACTGTGAACCGATTTATGAAAGTTTACTGCATAATCTGCTTGTGAAAAACGGTGTGGATCTTTCTGCATTTGGTGGGGAAAAACATATTGTACAGGTAGTTGTGGAGCTTGGTTCTCCTGTGTGTGATCAGGCAATCAAGGATATCAAATGGCCAAGCAAGTGTTTGATTATCAGCATTGATCGTCAAGGAAAAGAAATCATACCGCGAGGTAATACGATTTTGCATACTGGTGATACATTAATTGCGTTATTAAATGATGAAGATGCACCATATATCCAACATGAATTAGAAAAATGCTGTACCCATAATTGGGATTAAAACGAAGATGTCAAATGTCTTCGCTTTTTATATAGGTAAAAACTGGGAAATAAGATGATATCATAAAATGAAAAGGCGAAGAATGTGGAATCTTCGCTTTTTTAGGGCGAAAACAGATTAATGTAGGGTATTTTGATGAAATATGTGAAATCAAAAATTTCACTTTTTCCATGTACAAAGATAGGTAAAAGAGGTATAATAGTGGCAGTTAGTAGCGGAAAGTGGTAGAAAGTGGGGCGATTAACATGTTCATTGGTGAGTACGCACATAATATTGATAAAAAAGGGCGTATCATCATTCCTGCAAAATTTCGGGAAGAACTTGGAGAACATGTCATCGTAACACGCGGCTTAGATGGATGCCTTGCACTTTATACAACCAAGCAATGGGAAATTATCTATGAACAGCTGATGAAACTGCCATCTACTAAGAAGGATGCTCGTGTATTTGTACGTATGATGACGAGCAAGGCCGCTGAATGTGATATTGACAATCAGGGCAGAATACTATTACCGGCCTCATTAATCAAAATTGCCTCTATACAAAAAGAATGCTGCATCATTGGTGCTGCAAATCATGTAGAAATATGGGCAAAAGAATCATGGGAGCCTATGGAAGAAGAAGGAAGCGAATCCTTTGAAGAAATCGCAGAAAATTTAACGGAGTTCTTGATGTGATATGAAACACTATAGCGTATTATTAATGGAAAGCATTGAAGGTTTAAAAATCAGAGAAGATGGTATTTATGTCGATGGTACGCTTGGTAGAGGCGGTCATAGTTCAGAAATACTAAAACGGATTCCAAAAGGACATTTGTATGCGTTTGACCGTGATGCAAGTGCAATTGAAGAATCCAGGACAAGATTATCTGAAATATCAGATAACTTCACATTAATACATAATCGTTTTTCCCAGATGAAAAACGAACTGGCACAGTATGATATAACGGCTATTTCGGGTATGGTACTTGATTTAGGCGTTTCCAGTCCACAGTTTGATGAAGCGAAGCGAGGATTCTCTTATCGATTTGATGCGCCACTCGACATGCGTATGGACCAGACACAGGCGCTGGATGCATGGACGATCGTCAATACATGGGATTATCATGAATTGGTCAGAATCTTCTATCAATATGGTGAGGATTCTTTTTCTAAACAAATTGCAAGAAAAATTGAACAAGCAAGAGAACAAAAGCCAATTGATACAACATTTGAACTGGTTGACATCATCAAGTCAGCATTACCGGCAAAGGTTTTAAATAAAAAAGGACATCCTGCGAAAAAAATATTTCAGGCTATCCGTATTGCGGTAAATGATGAATTAAGGGAACTACAGATTGTATTGGATGATGCACTTGATATGTTGGAAGTTGGTGGCAGACTTGCAGTCATCAGTTTTCAATCATTAGAGGATCGTATTGTAAAAGATACCTTTGCTTCAAGAAGCAAAGGACCAAAAATTGATAAACGAATTCCTTTACTGCCAAATGAAATTGAAGAGGCACCATATCGTTTGGTAAATCGCAAGCCAATTCTGGCAAGTGAAGAAGAACTGGAAGAAAATAATCGCAGTCATAGTGCAAAACTTAGAATTATAGAAAGGGTCAGATAGGGTGATGAGAAAATGGCGAAGGCAAAACTTGTAAAAAGAAAAAAAAGATTACGTATTGATCGTTTGGCATCCATGATGATGGTGCTAGCAATCTGTTTGTTTTTAGGCGCAAAATATGGTTTACAAAGTTATAACTATTCTCTGTCTTTGAAAAAAACGCAGATTGAAGCGAAAAACAAAGAACTATCTCAGGCTGTCGCAGATTTGCAATCTGAAGTAACCAACTTACAAAGCCGTGAACATGTTTTAAGTGTAGCGGAAAAAGATAATATCAAAACAAATCAAAAAAACGTTACATTGATTGGGGATTCTAAAGAGTAATACAGAGGGCAAAATAGATCATGAGGGACTTGTTGCGGTAGATATCGTGACCAATGTCCTTTTTACTATGTTTGGGATATAATGAAACATATATGTTCTTACAGTGCATAAACAAATTTTACGAAGATCAGTAAAGGTGGGATGATACATGAATACAAGAAGAAGTAATCGTACGTTAACGATCATTGCGATGATTATGGGGGTTGTGGCAACAATCATTATCATGAATGTGTTCTATACAATGATCACCCACAACCATTTTAGAAGTGGTCAAGATATTCTGGCATATAAAGGCGATGATGGCACAAAGGAAACAACGGTAAAGGCAAGTAGAGGAACCATTTATGATCGTAATGGAGAAGTGATTGCCACAGATGAAAATACTTATTCTATCATCGTATATCTGAATGAAGATCGTAAAGGATTAAATGAAACACCAGCTTATGTCAGTGATTTTGATAAAACATCAAAATTATTAAGTGAAAAGCTGGGAATGAAAGCTGAAGATATCAAGACAATCTTAGAAAATGCCAAGGCGAAAGGTGCCTATCAAACAGAACTTGGCACCAAAGGAAAAAATTTAAGTGCCAGTGTCAAAGAAAGTATTGAAGCGCTACAGCTGCCAGGTATTGAATTTACACAAACGGTAGAACGAAAATATCCAAACAGTTATTTTGCTAGTACACTCATTGGATATGCACAATATGATGAGGAACAAAAAGCGATTACCGGTCGCATGGGATTAGAAGAAACATTAAATAAATATCTAACTGGCAAGGATGGGAAAACCACGAGTCAAAAAGATAAAAATGGAAACACGTTGCCAGGTACCACATTTGTGGAAGCCTATAAAGAGGATGGTAATGATGTATATCTGACCATTGATCAAAATGTACAGCTGGCATTAGAGAGTCTGATGAAAAAGACAATGAAATTCTCTGGTAAAGTAAATAAAGCGTGGGTACTAGCAGTGGAGGTAGAAACCGGTAAGATTTTAGGATGGTCAAGTTATCCTTCCTTTGATTTAAATACGCGTAATGATTTAAAACAATATATAGACAATAACAGTACATTCATTTATGAACCAGGTTCCGTAATGAAGGGTGTCACCTATTCCTCTGTTTTGGATGTAGGAAAATATCCATATAATCAGAAATATACAGCCAATGTATTCTATTTTTCAACGACACAGGATGGAAAAATTGTGCGTGTAAATTCAGCCGAAAATGCGTTGGGGACAATATGGGATGCTGAACATCATTCAATGGGTACGCTTACTTTTGATAAAGGATTCGCAAGATCTAGTAATATCGCAATCTGTGAGCTGTTAACCAATCATATTACACCAGAAATCTATCGTGAATACATTGATAAATTCGGATTTTTAAAACCTGTGGATACCCCATTTGTAAAAAATGAAGCGGGAAATATCAATTTTAATTATCCGATTGAAAAATTATCAACCGGTTTTGGTCAAAGTATCAACGTAACGGCTTTACAAATGGTTCAGGCGTATACTGCCATATTTAATGATGGAAAAATGATGCGGCCATATGTAGTGGATCGTATTGAAGATGGAAATTCTCATAAAGTCATTGAACAATATGAGCCACAAAGTGTAGGTACGCCAATCAAAAAAGAAACCAGCGATTATGTAAAGAAATTGATGGGTTTGGTTGTCAATGATCCTGATGGAACAGGTCAGGTATTTAAGATGGATGATGTGGATGTCATCGCCAAAACAGGTACAGGACAAATCTCAACTTCCACAGGATATATGGATGGAAGATGGATAATGTCTGTAATGGCGGCAGCACCTGCAGATGATCCAAAAATCATGATGTATTATGCATTTGAAGGTGGGGATTACACTAACTTTAGTCGTGAATATTTTAAAGATGCTATGCGTGAAGCATTGATTGCACAGGGTATTACTGGTAGTTCTAATGATGCCAATAGCACGAAGAAAACAAATAATTACGCAGAATATACGATGCCTTCTTTGGTAAATCATAGTTTGGATTATGCGAAGAATAAATTATCAGGTATGAAGGTAGAAAAGGTAATTATTGGCAATGGCGACAATATTATTTCACAATATCCAGATGGTGGGGAATCAATCATCAGTAATCAAAATATCTTTTTGATGAGTGATGGCACTAAAATTACCATGCCGGATATGAGTGGTTGGACTATGAAGGATATCACCGCATTCTGGAAATTAACAGGTATTGAAATCCAGATGGAGGGTAGTGGCAGTGTATATAAACAAAGTGTGAAAAAAGGTCAGGCAATCAATGCCGATAGTGAAATCAAAGTACAATTGAAATAGAGGTCATCTTATTGTGGATGACTTCTTTTTTTTCGATATGCTACATACAATGTGGATGAGGTGTATAATGTGCTGCGTGGAAAAGTAAAGAAAAGAATCAGTTTGATATTTCTTTGTACAATCATGATTTTTTGTTGTATCTTGGGAAAATTAGGCTATGAACAAATATTCCATCATGAAGATATTATGGAAAAAGCATTATCTTTATGGGAACGTGAATTTACAATTGCAGGATTAAGAGGTTCTATTCTTGATAAGAATGGCAATGTTTTGGCACATGATATTCCAAGTACCAGTGTCATGGTGGTCCCTGCACAGATCAAAGATCCAGATGCAACAGCTGAAAAATTAAGTGAAATTCTGGGTGCGGATAAGGCTAAAATCAAGGCAACGATTAGCAAGCATGTATCTACGCAGAAAATTCAGCCGGAAGGACGACTCATCAGTGATGATAAAGCAAAAAAACTGGAAGCGATGGATCTGGATGGTGTATATCTGGTACAGGATAGTTTACGTAATTACCCCAACAATAACTATTTGGCGCAGGTGCTGGGATTTACCGGTATCGATAATCAGGGACTTGCAGGTTTAGAATTACAATATAATGATATCTTGACCGCAAAAAGTGGGGCATTGCATATTCCTTTTGATGCCAAAGGTCATAATGTAGACTTATATCAGGAAAACTATGAAGCACCTGGCAGAGGCATGAATGTAAAATTAACAATTGATTCTAACATACAGGATGTATTAGAACGTGAAATTAATAATCTAGTAAAAAAATACAGTCCAAAAAGTGCATTGGCACTAGCGATGGATCCGAATACTGGAGAAGTGCTTGCGATGGTCAGTAAACCGGATTTTGATCCTAATCATTATCAGGACTATTCCAGTGATGTATATAATCGAAATCTACCAATCTGGATGAGTTATGAGCCAGGTTCTACTTTTAAATCCGTTATATTTTCTTCTGCATTAGAGCTGAATCTGTTTGATATGTATAAAGATACGTATATGGATAAAGGATATGAAATGGTTGGCGGTGCACGAATCAAATCATGGAAAGCTGGCGGCCATGGGCTACAGACATTTCTTCAGGTATTGGAGAATTCCAGTAATCCGGGATTTGTGGAAATATCACGCAGAATGGGATTAGATAATGAGTATGCATATGTGAAAAAGTTTGGCTTTGGGGAAAAAACAGGTATTGATTTACCAGGGGAAAGCAGTGGGATCATGTTTAAAAAAGAAGCTATGGGAGAAGTAGAACAGGCAACAGTGGCCTTTGGACAGGGGTTAAGTGTGACGCCCATCCAGCTGGTTACAGCCTTCTCTGCAATTGTTAATGGGGGAACCTTATATAAACCATATATCACAAAAAGTGTGAATGATCCCATCACCAATGAAGTCATCATGGAACAAAAACCAACCGTTAATCGGCGTGTTATCAGTGAGGATACCAGCAAGAAGATGCGTTATGCACTAGAAAGCGTTGTTGCCAATGGGGGAGGTAAACCAGCTTATATGGAAGGGTATAAAATCGGTGGTAAAACCGGTACAGCACAAAAGGCAGAAAACGGAGTATATTCCAGTACCAATTATGTCTTGTCCTTTTTAAGTGCTGCCCCAATTGATAATCCTAAAATCGTATTATATATCGCCGCAGACAGTCCCAAAAATGATGTTTTGTATGGTGGTACCGTCATTGCGCCTATTGCGAAAGCATGTTACGAAGATATACTTCCTTATCTGGGGGTAAAGAAAACCAAAGATCAGATACCAAAGAAACTGATTTGGCCAGAAACAGAAAATATTAAAGTTCAGGATTTTGTGGGAAAGAAAAAGAAAGATGTAACACAGGAAGGTGTTACTTTCACCTTTATTGGAGAAGGTGATACCGTTATGGAACAGATGCCGGAAGCCGGCACCACACTGGGTGAACAAGGGGAGGTCTGGATTTATCTTGGAAATGACAAAATTAAGTGAGCTTATGGGAATGTTGCATATCGATTGTGAAGATGAACGAGAAATTCTTGGAATATGTGATCACAGTGGACATGTGAAAAAAGATGAAATCTATGTATGCTGGCGTGTGTTGGAAGAAAAAAAACAATCCTATATCAAACAGGCCTTATCCAAAGGGGCGGTAGTTTTATGTGATAAAGAAAAACCAGGTAAGGATATTTATGTATGTGAATGTGTTGAAGATATCGCACAGGCTTTGATCGAGCTGTATTATGGTGATTTATGCAAAGACATCTTTGTGGCAGGCGTCAGTGGTACCAATGGGAAAACCAGTGTCACATCTTACTTGTCACAAATGCTTCATATCTGTGGAAAAGAAGTTATGCGTATTGGAACGGGACAGGTAACTTTTCTGGATCAGATCATTCCTATTTCAAACACAACACCTGATTGTTTTGAACTGGCACAATTATTTCATACCGCGAACATGTTAGGATTAGATGGAGTCGTTATGGAAGTCAGCTCGCATGCGATAGATCAAAATCGGATTAACTTCATTCAATATGATATCATTATCTATACCAATATCACACAGGACCATTTAGATTATCATCTGACAAAAACCCATTATCGTTTCACAAAGTTCAAATTAAGGAGATATTTAAAAACGGATGGTTTGATTATCTATCAGAAGGATTTAAAAGAAATGCGTGATTTCGCATATTTATACCATGGTGCCAGTTTGACCATTGGCATGCGTGATGCACATATGGTGTTAGAAAATATTCAGTTAAGTGATCATGATGCCGCTTTTATCTTTGATCATATACCCTATCATACCCACCTGCTGGGAATGTTTAATGTATATAATATCGCAAGTGTCATTGCGGCAGGAAGAAGACTAAATATCGAAGTATCATTAATGCAGAAAGCCTGTGAACAAATAAAGGCAGTTGCAGGAAGAATGGAAGTATTAAAGGGAAAAGGCTATCATATCTGGATAGATTTTGCGCATACACCAGATGCATTATTGAATCTTTTACAATTTGCTCAATCGGTAAAGCGAAGAAATATCATCACAATCATTGGATGTGGCGGCGACCGGGATAAAACCAAACGCGCATTTATGGCAGATATCGCAAGAACGTATAGTGATATAGCAATCTTTACTTCTGATAATCCAAGAGGAGAGGAAATACATGAAATCCTGTACGATATGTGCACAAATGCAGGAGAACATGTAGAAATATTTGAAAATCGTAGCTTTGCGATAAAACATGCTGTTAAATGTGCACGAAATAGTGATATAATAATAATCGCTGGAAAAGGAAACGAAGATTATCAAATGATACAACATCATTACTACCCTTTTTCGGATAGAGATATCGTTAAGAAACGATTATGTGAGGAGGAAAACCATTGAACTTGAATTATATACTGGCATTCGGGTGTTCTTTGATCGTTACCTTACTGGTGATGCCAAAGCTGATCCCGTTTCTACATAAGATCAAATTTGGACAAGTGGAACGAGAAGAAGGCTTAGCCAGCCATAAAGCAAAAGGTGGAACACCAACGATGGGTGGAATGGTATTTGTATTGGTACCAATTCTGATTATGCTGATTTTAAATCCGAAAGCATTCACTTCTATGGAAATGCTGATTGTAATATTTGCGTATCTTGGTTATGCAGTCATTGGATTTATCGATGATTTTTTGATTGTGGTAAAGAAAAATAATGATGGGTTAAAACCATCTGTAAAATTTCTAATGCAATCTGTATTAGCAGTGGTATTTTATTTTATTTATCAAAGCATTGCCCAAACAAGTGTAAATATACCGGTTTTGCATATAAGTATTGAATTGGGCTTTTTATACTTTGTGTTGATATTTATTATGTTTACGGCTGAAAGCAATGCAGTGAATTTAACCGATGGATTAGATGGCTTATGTGCAGGAACGTCTTTGATCGCAATGGCACCTTATATCATCTTTGCGCTAATGCAAAAAGAAAGTGATTTAGCAATGTTTTTACTTGCGGTATGCGGATCACTGATTGGATATCTGAAATTCAATCTGCATCCTGCAAAAATCTTTATGGGAGATACAGGTTCTTTAGCAATTGGTGGGCTGTTGGCCGCAACTGCCATGATATTAAAAGAAGAATTACTTTTGATTATTATCGGCGGAGTGTTCTTAATGGAGGTATTATCTGTTGTCATACAGGTTACCAGTTATAAATTGACCAGAAAACGTGTATTTAAAATGGCGCCTATTCATCATCATTTTGAGATGTGTGGTATGAAAGAAACACAGGTTGTTTTGATGTTTTGGTGTATTGGTTTTATATTTGCATGTATTGGATTATGGTTGGGAGTGATTTAAGATGAGTGAAAAAGTACTTGTCATTGGTGCAGCAAAAAGTGGTGTCGCAGTCGCAAAACTATTGCATCGCCATGGATATGATGTAACCATTACAGATATGTCAAAAATAGAGGCTAAAGAAGAATTAGAAGCATTGGGAATGAGTGTATGGGAGAATGGACATCCGGATACTTTGAAAAATGAAGAATGGGCGTTTGTAGTAAAAAACCCAGGAATCAAATATACAGTACCTTTTGTGAAATATTTTGTGGACCATAAGATTAAAATACTGACAGAAGTAGAAATCGGCTATCGTTACGCAAAAAAATTCCATTATGGAGCTGTAACTGGCACCAATGGAAAAACAACGATTACGACGATGCTGTATGAAATGCTGCAGCATAATAAAAAGGCGATAGTAGCAGGAAATATTGGCTGGCCACTTAGTGAACTGGCTTATGAATATGAAGATGAAGAAAAAGATGTCGCATTAGAATTGAGTAATTTTCAGTTATTAGGTATAGAAACCTTTGCGCCTACAGTAAGTGTTGTCTGTAACCTGGCACCAGATCATTTAGATTATATGCCAAGTGTAGAATCCTATTATGCTTCAAAAATGAGGATTTATGAAAATTGTAAAGCAGATGACTGGTTTTTGCGCAATGTAGATGATCCAACAGTAATGGAATATGCACAAAATATTCTTTGTACCATGATTGATTTTTCATTAACAAGACAAGATGTAGATTTATATCGAAAAGATGGAAAAGTCTATTTGAAAGATGAAATGCTGTTTGAAGAAAAAGAATTTAAAATCGTTGGAGATTATAACCTGAGCAATGCTATGGTCGCCAGCTGTATGGCTTATAAACTGGGTGTATCCATTGAAAATATCAGAAAAACGATTCGTGAGTTTCAGCCAGTGGAGCATCGTTTAGAATATATTGGAGAAAAAAATGGTGTCCGATTCTATAATGATAGTAAAGCCACTAATACCCATGCAGTAACAGCAGCGTTATCATCCTTTGAAAAAAATATTATCCTGCTAGCTGGTGGGCATGATAAAGGTATCAGTTTTGATGATTTAAAACAATTTGATGAACGCGTCAAATACTGTGTTGCTTTTGGAGAAACAAAAGAAAAATTCAAGGAAATATTTCAACATGTCATAACACAGGAAACGATGAAAGAAGCACTGGATGAAGCTATTCGCTTATCCCAGGAAGGCGATGTTATCCTGTTATCTCCGGCATGTTCAAGTTATGACCAATTCCCAAATTATGAAGTAAGGGGACGCATGTTTAAGGATATGGTCCATGAATACTTAGATAAAATGTAAGGAATTCGTTAGAAATTAGCATTGTACTTTGTATAGTTTTGGGATAGAATAGTATAGAAAACAAAAAAAGGAGTCTATTATGTTATTTGAAATTATAAAAGCTATCTTATATGGTGTTGTGGAAGGTGTGACAGAATGGCTGCCCGTCAGCTCCACAGGACATATGATTTTATTTGAAGAAATTTTACCTATGAAGGTATCACCGGAATTCTGGAATGTATTTCTAGTAGTAATTCAATTAGGTGCCATTTTGGCCGTTGTCTTATTATACTGGAATAAAATATTTCCATTCAATTTCAAAAATAAAAATCGTCCATTGATTCGTTATGATATCATGAATTTATGGGGAAAAATCATTGTCGCATGTGTACCAGCTGCGATTGTTGGTATATTATTCGACGATATTTTAGAAAAATATTTATATAACTCGATTACCGTGGCAACAATGCTGGTACTTGTAGGTATCGCCTTCTTGTTTATCGAAAATAAAAACAAGCACAAGCGTGCCAGAGTTATGACATTACAGGATTTAAGTTATAAAGATGCGATTATTATCGGCGCATTCCAATTGATTGCGGCGATATTTCCTGGAACATCAAGAAGTGGCGCTACAATTTTAGGCGGATTGATGATTGGTGTCAGCCGTACAATCGCTGCAGAATTTACATTCTTCTTGGCAATTCCAGTAATGTTTGGCGCTAGTTTATTGAAAATAGTAAAATTTGGATTGGCATTCAAAGGATCTGAAATTGCAATTCTTTTGACAGGTATGATCGTAGCATTTATCGTTTCTATTCTTGTGATTCGTTTCTTAATGAGCTATATTAAAAAACACGATTTCAAGGTATTTGGATGGTATCGTATTGTATTAGGTATTATCGTACTTGGCTGTTTCTTCTTTCATGTTATTTAATGATTATAAAAAAGCTTTCTGTATTTATTTCAATATGACAGAAAGCTTTTTGTATACGTAAATCAGAAAATTTCTAATCCAACTTTTTTCTTTACTTTATTTACTTTTTTCCTAGCGATATATCTGGCTTTTTCATCGCCTTCTTTGATTACTTTTTCAATCAGACCACTGGAAATGATTTCTTTATACTTATTTTGAAGCTCTGTTAAGAAATCAAATACACACTGTCCAACTTCTTTTTTGAAGTCGCCATAACCTTTTCCATCATAACGAGCAACAATACTTTCGATAGATTCACCACTTAAACTTGATAAAATTGTTAGAAGATTAGAAATACCTGGCTGATTTTCAGGATCATATTGGATAATACCAATGGAATCAGTTACAGCAGACATGATTTTCTTACGCGCTACACTAGGCTCGTCTAACAAATCAATCGTTCCTTTAGGATTGGCGTCAGATTTACTCATTTTCTTAGTAGGATCCTGTAAAGAATAAACCTTAGCACCAACTTTTTCAACCAATGGTTCAGGAACCACAAAGGTATCTCCATAACGATTATTAAAACGTTCAGCTAGATTACGTGTTAATTCCACATGCTGCTTCTGATCCACACCAACAGGTACATAATCTGCATCATATAATAAAATATCCGC